>Ga0102870_1000005_pt1 | contig 124930 bp, 104 predicted proteins | sample Colrivmet1546B02_FD_78442 | JGI IMG/M metagenome (GOLD analysis project Ga0102870, IMG submission 78442) | Estuarine microbial communities from the Columbia River estuary - metaG 1546B-02 | ecosystem: Environmental > Aquatic > Marine > Intertidal zone > Estuary | place: USA: Columbia River...
AGTTCTTGGAAAACCTGGAGAACACAATACTGAAATTCACGCTATTTTAGCAGAATATGGTTTACCAGCAGAATTTCCATTAGAAGTAGAATTATACGCTCAAAAAATAGATACTTCAATTCAAGAAAGTGAAATTAAAAAGCGCCGAGATATGCGCGATACTTTAACTTTTACTATTGATCCAAAAGATGCAAAAGATTTTGATGATGCGTTATCTTTCAAAAAATTAGAAAATGGAAATTACGAAGTTGGAATTCATATTGCCGATGTTTCCTATTATTTACAAGAAGGAACTATTCTAGATGATGAAGCTTATCAACGTGCAACTTCTGTGTATTTAGTAGATCGTGTTGTTCCAATGTTGCCTGAAGTTTTATCTAATTTTGCTTGTTCGTTACGACCAAATGAAGAAAAATATACCTTTTCTGCTATTTTTGAAATAACCGAAAAAGCCGAAGTAGTGAATAATTGGTTTGGAAGAACGGTTATTTATTCCGATCAAAGGTTTGCTTACGAAGAAGCACAATATATTATTGAAACTAAAGACAATACTATTCCAATTGAAACTTCAATTACTGGAGCAGCTTATAAAGTTTCAGATGAGATTGTAAACGCTACTTTAAAATTAGATGAATTATCGAAAATTTTCAGAAGAAAGAGAATGGCTCAAGGTGCTATTTCATTTGATAAAGTAGAAGTTAAATTCAATTTAAATACCAATCACGAACCTATTGGAGTTTTCTTTAAAACCTCAAAAGATGCGAATCATTTGATAGAAGAATTTATGCTTTTAGCAAATAAAAAAGTAGCTGAATTCATTGGAAAACAAAAGAAAACCTTTATTTATAGAATTCACGATGAGCCTAATGAAGATAAATTAATTGCACTTCAAAATGTAATTTCAAAATTTGGTTATAGTATCAATTTTAAATCAAAAGGCGATATTTCAATGTCTTTAAATAAGTTATTAAACGATGTTCAAGGTCAAAAAGAGCAGAATTTAATAGATACTTTAGCGATTCGAAGTATGAGTAAAGCTAAATATTCTACGGATAATATTGGTCATTACGGATTAGCATTTGATTATTATTCTCATTTTACTTCTCCAATTCGTCGTTATCCTGACGTTATGGTGCATCGATTATTACAATTTTATTTAGACGGTGGAAAATCGGTGGACGAAGAAACCTACGAAACCAAGTGTTTACATTCTTCAAATATGGAAAGTCTAGCTACACATGCGGAGCGTGACAGTATAAAATACATGCAAGTTCGCTACATGCAAGACCATAAAGATCAAGAATTTTTAGGGGTAATTTCAGGAGTTACCGAGTGGGGAATTTTCGTTGAAATTATAGAAAATAAATGCGAGGGAATGGTTAGAATTCGAGAAATTAAAGACGATTATTACACTTTTGATGAAAAACAATACGCTTTAGTTGGCGCTACAACTCATAATTTACTCCAATTAGGAGATGAAATTTATGTAAAAGTTAAAAACGCCGATTTAGTGAAAAAGCAATTGGATTTTCATTTTATAAGAGAAAAGGAATAATTGAAAATTCATTTTTTTAATTATATTTGAATATAAAACAGTAATAAATAAAGATGATTCAATATATTTTAACAGCCATTCCACTTGGAATATTTTTAAGTTTTTTAATTGGACCCGTTTTCTTTGTATTATTAGAAACAAGCGCAGTTAAAGGATTTAGAGCTGCTTTAGTATTTGATTTAGGAGTTGTTTTTGCAGATATCGTTTTTATATTAATTGCTTATTTCAGTAGTTATAAATTAATTGAGAGTTTAAAAAACGATCCATCAATATTTATTTTTGGAGGTATTTTAATGCTCACCTACGGAATTATCTCTTTTATAAAACTAAAAAAATTAAAAAATGAAGTTTCTGAAGAAGAAATAGAATTTGTATTCCAAAAGAAAGATTATCGCGCTTTATTCATTAAAGGATTTTTATTGAATTTTATAAATGTTGGTGTTTTACTTTTTTGGTTTTTAATATTAATTACGGTAGGCCCAAAACTAGAATTAGAAACTTCCAGAATGATTACTTTTTTTGGTACCTTGATACTTACTTATTTAATTGTTGATATGGGTAAAATGCTATTAGCTAAACAATTAAAACACAAAATGACACCAAAAAACATCCTAAACATAAAAAAAATAATTAGTGTTTTATTAATTGTTTTTGGAATCGCAATTATGCTTCAAGGTTGGTTTCCTAGCGATCAAAAAATTGTAAAAAAGGCGTTGGAGAAGATGGAGTAAGATTGTTATTAATACTAGTTAGCGATAATAATTTCCAATCAAATGTAAAACATGAAAAAAATCAAAATTATTATCATTTTATTTATTCTTTTTACTGCGTGTAAAAGTGAAAAAAATGCTTGCTCCTATCTAAGAAAAGGAGAAGTTTGTATAAAAATAATTAACGAAAGTGGTTATAAAATTAAACTTTTAGAATTGAATCATGAAAGAGGTATAAAAAATATTGTTAACCTAAAAAATGGAGATCAAGAATACACATCTATTTACTGTCCTGGAGAAGGTTCGTATACAATTAAAGCAATCTTTGTTGATAATAAAATTGTAAAATCAAATGGGACTTATATCGAAGGGGGTTATAGAATGACTGAAATTATTCACCGTCATAATATTAAATCTGTTTGGAACGAGTATTAACTATTATCGCTTTTATTCATTTTTTCTAGATTCTATCCTTCGTCAGAATGACATACAAAAAACCCTCAAGTTTCCTTGAAGGTTTTAGAGGCATCGTCCGTCCCGAAGCTTCGGGAGAACCGGAGTGCTATCTTTAATTAATTTTTCCTAGATTCTATCCTTCGTCAGAATGACATACAAAAAAACCCTCAAGTTTCCTTGAAGGTTTTAGAGGCATCGTCCGGATTCGAACCGGAGTAGGAGCTTTTGCAGAGCCCAGCCTAGCCGCTCGGCCACGACGCCATTATTTAACGGATTGCAAATATAGCAAAAAGTTTAAAAGTTTAAAGTTTAAAGTTTAAAAAAATCACTATTTGCTATTTATTCACCTTAAGCCTAATTTCTATATTCTTCCAACTCAATCGTAACCGCCTCAACATCACCTCCAATTGGCGGATTTAATTTAGAAACTCGCAATATTATTCTTGAAACAGAAGGGATTTCAGCAAAAGTTCTCACAATAATTCTGTGTCCCACATGCTCTAATAAATTAGATCGGATTGCCATTTCCTCCACTACAATTCGGTTCAACAACACATAATCAACCGTGTCTTTTAGGTCGTCTGAAAGGCAAGATTTCCTTAAATCAGTTTTTATTTCTAGATCCACCGAGTAATTGGAACCTATTTTACTTTCTTCAACCAAACAACCGTGAAAGGAAAACGTTCTTATGTTTTGTAATTTTATAGTACCCATAATAATGGTAATTTGTTTATTCGGTTATTTGTTTAATCGGAAAAAGGAGTTGGAATTGAATTTTTTTCACAAATTTTCAAATTACCAAATCAACGATTAACCAAATCAACGAGTTTATATTTATCTTTGCTAAAATTAATTAAAAATTATGTCAACCGAAGATAAATCGCTTCATTTTATTGAACAAATTATAGAAGACAGCTTAACCAGCGGTTTTCCTCAAGATAAATTACGCTTTCGTTTTCCGCCAGAACCCAACGGTTATCTGCATATTGGCCATGCCAAATCAATTTGTTTGAATTTTGGATTAGGATTGCGTTATAATGCTCCGGTAAATCTGCGTTTTGACGATACCAATCCCGCAAAAGAAGAACAAGAATATGTTGACGCAATAAAAGAAGATTTGCAATGGCTTGGTTTTCAATGGGCTGAAGAAAGATACGCGTCGGATTATTTCCAACAATTATACGATTGGGCAGTTGAAATGATCAAAAAAGGAAAGGCCTATGTAGACAGCCAATCTTCTGAAGAAATGGCCGCTCAAAAAGGAACCCCTACGCAACCAGGAGTTGACGGACCCTACAGAAATCGTTCTATAGAAGAAAATTTATCTTTATTTGAAGCGATGAAAAATGGAGATTTCCCAGAAGGAAGTCACGTTTTGAGAGCTAAAATTGACATGAAATCTACCAATATGTTGATGCGCGATCCTTTGATGTATCGTATTTTACACCGCCATCATCACAGAACAGGAAACGATTGGAAAATCTATCCAATGTACGATTACGCTCATGGGGAAAGCGATTATATCGAGCAAATTTCACATTCTATTTGCACACTTGAATTTGTAATGCACCGCGAATTATACAATTGGTTTTTAGATCAGATTTACACTGAACTTGATTCAGTGTCTAACACAATCAAAGTAAGACCTAATCAATACGAATTTGCAAGATTGAACCTGAATTATACTGTAATGAGTAAACGTAAACTCCTACAATTAGTTCAAGAAAATATTGTAAACGGTTGGGACGATCCTAGAATGCCTACGATTTCAGGCTTGAGAAGACGTGGATATACTGCGAATTCTATTCGTAAATTTTGCGAAACTATTGGAGTTGCAAAACGCGAAAATGTAATCGATGTTTCGCTTTTAGAATTTTGTTTGCGCGAAGATTTAAATAAAACTGCGCCTCGAGTTATGGCTGTTTTAGATCCTGTGAAAGTGGTAATTACTAATTATCCTTTAGATCTCGAAGGTTCGGGAGAAGAATTATTGGACGCCGAAAACAACCAAGAAGATGAAAGCGCGGGCTACAGAAAAGTACCGTTTTCAAGAGAAATATATATTGAAAGAGAAGACTTTTTAGAAGAAGCGCCGGCCAAATTTTTCCGTTTGTCTTTAGGTAGAGAAGTGCGTTTGAAAAATGCGTATATCATTAAAGGGGAAAGCGTTGTAAAAGATGCAGGAGGTAATATTACTGAAATCCACGTTACTTACGATAGCGATAGCCGAAGCGGAAGCGGAAGCGAAGCAAGTCAGAGAAAAGTGGCAGGAACCTTACATTGGGTTTCAATTGAGCATGCCGTTCCAGCTGAAGTTAGAATGTACGATCGTTTGTTTATTGATGAAGCGCCAGACAGCCACAAAGAGAAAAATTTCTTAGAATTTATGAATTCTAATTCTTTACATATCGTAAAAGGTTTTGTAGAACCGAGTTTGGCAACCGTAAAACCAGGAGATAAATTCCAATTCCAACGCATGGGTTATTTCAATGTTGATAAGGATTCAACCAATGAAAAACTGGTATTCAACCGAACTGTTGGACTGAAAGACGCTTGGGAAGAAAAAGGCAAAAAAGAAGAAAATTTATTGATGTCAATGCAAAAAGAGATTAATAAATTTGTAAAAGAAAAAGACGATGCTGTTGCAAATGTTACTCTGGACGCCATAATTGAAACCATAAAAAGCATCGATAATTTCAGTTTGATTTGTCAAACGATTATTAAAAACGTGAAAAACGATAATAATGCGTTATTGTTTTCAAATTTGATTTTACATTTTTCTGATAAAGTAAATTTTAAAGATATCGATTCTGAAGTTTTGACGAAATTATATTCCATGTCGTTAAAAAGCCAAATGCCGGCAGTTCGAGTTTTTGCGATTCGCAACTTAAAAAACGACGCCGAGAATTTTAACGATTTTAATTCGCAACTTTCAGAATTAAGACAATCCGAAAAGAATGAAAAAGTTTTAGAAGAATTGAAATAATAATTTTTATTCCAAATAAAAAAGCGCCCAAATGAGGCGCTTTTTATATTATTGATTTTAACTATCGAATGAAGTTGAGTTATAAATTTGAACGATTAAAAACTGCTTTTATAGCTTTGTTTTAAGGCGGTTTTTTAATTCTTAGGAAATCGCTCGTCATTTTAAAAACAATTAATTCTACGCTTTTATTTTAAGTTTTAACTAAAATTTTCTTTAGTTTTCCAAAAACCAACCTATAAAACCGAAATTGCTTTTTGAATTCGATTGATCGTTTCTTGTTTTCCAATAAAAGCGGCAATATCAAAAAGATGCAGTCCTTTTAATGCGCCAACCAAACTCAATCGAAACGGTTGCATAATTTTTCCCATTCCAATTTCATTTTCGGCCATCCAGTCTTTTACAATGGTTTCTATTTTCTCTGAAGAAAAATCCTCAACACCTTCCAAAACAACAATTAATTGTTTCATCAAATCGCCTGTATCTTCTTTCCAGTTTTTTGTAGCTTTTTCATCGTAGGATGTTGGCGCTTCGAAAAAATAATCGGAAAGCGACCAAAATTCAGAAACGAAATTTGCACGTTCTTTAATTAAGGAAACTAATTTTGTTAATCGCTCTTCAGAAATAGAAATTCCTTTCGATTCTAAAAACGGCGCATACGATTTTGCTAAATCTACATCGCTTTGCATTTGTAAATAGTGATGATTGAACCATTTGTTTTTTTCTGGATCAAATTTTGCGCCCGCTTTATGAACACGATTTAAATCGAATTTGTTCACTAATTCTTCTAATGAAAATAATTCTTGTTCAGTTCCGTCATTCCAACCTAACAATGCCAAAAAGTTAATTACCGCCTCAGGATAAAATCCCGATTCTCTATAACCTGATGAAATCCCTTCGTCTGTTTTCCATTCTAAAGGGAATACCGGAAACCCTAATTTGTCCCCATCACGTTTGGATAATTTCCCATTCCCTACAGGTTTTAAAATTAGTGGTAAATGAGCAAATTCTGGCGCTTCCCAACCTAAAGCACGGTACAATAAAACGTGTAAAGGCATTGAAGGCAACCATTCTTCCCCGCGAATTACGTGTGTAGTTTCCATTAAATGATCGTCCACAATATTCGCTAAATGGTATGTGGGCATTCCATCGCTTTTAAATAAAACTTTATCGTCTAATAAATTAGTTTCAAATTTTACTTCTCCACGTATGATGTCTTGCAAGTGCAAAGTCTCATCAACTGGAGTTTTAAAACGGATTACATATTCCTCACCATTTGCAATTCTCTTTTCCGTTTCTTCATTTGAAATAACTAAAGAAGTATCTAATTTTTCTCGATTATGATGATTGTAAATAAACGTTTTTCCTTGTTCTTCATGTTGTTTTCTATGTAAATCTAAGGCTTCAGCGGTATCAAAAGCATAATATGCCCAACCTGTATTTATCAATTGATCAGCATATTGTTGGTACAATTCCTTTCTCTCACTTTGACGATAAGGTCCAAATTTTTCATTTTTTCCAATCGTTTCATCAGGTGAAATTCCTAGCCATTCCAAAGCTTCCAAAATATAACTTTCAGCTCCAGGAACAAATCTATTTTGATCGGTATCTTCAACTCTTAAAAAGAAAACACCACCATTTTTTTTGGCAAATAAATAATTAAATAACGCGGTGCGAACTCCACCAATATGTAGTGGTCCGGTAGGGCTTGGCGCAAAACGAACACGAACTTGCTTTGACATTTTTATAAATTTTTAGCAAATATAACTAGAAGTTGGCAGTTAGGAGTTGGCAGTTAGGAGTTTTTCTATAAAAAAGGAAATGAAAATAAAAGCTACTTCATTTCAAGTGGAACTCTTTTATTCATAACCTTAAACCAAAGCGGCGGAAAAAACGATAAAACCATCGATGTTGGGTAACCATAAGGCATTTGTGGCGAAACATCATGATATTCCAGAATTTGATATTTCTTTTGAGATTTATAATGGTGATCACTGTGACGCGTGAGCTCATAAAGAATAATTCTTCCTAGAACATGATTTGAATTCCACGAATGTTTCTCGGTTACACGTTCAAATCTTCCAGAGGCTAGACGGTTTCTTTTTAATCCATAATGCTCAATATAGTTGATGGTTTCTAACAGAAGGAAACCAACTATCCCGGCAAATGACGCCAATAAAAATCCATTAACTCCAAAGAGAATATAGATAATACTTAAATAACTAATTTGAATAATTGTAAACCAAAACATATCATTTTTTAAAGAAAAGAATGATAGATTATTATTTGTGTTTAATTTTTTTTGAATTTTCCACGCCTTTTTATACGTCCCGGTCACGGTTTGAAACCAAAAAGCATATAGATTTTGATTGTATGCCGCCGTTGATGGATCTTCAGGAGTCGAAACATGTAAATGATGTCCGTGATTGTGCTCAATAAAAAAATGCGTATAATGGCTTGGAATTAAAAGTGTTTTTCCAAGTATTTTTTCAAAAAGAGATGTTCTATGACCTAATTCATGTGCTACATTTATTCCGTTAGCCCCAAGAATAATTCCCAGACTTATAGTCATTCCAATAATTTCAGATAGGGACAAATTTGTCTGAGTAATTTTATACAAACAAAACAACAGTGTTCCATAAACTATTGGTACATTTAAGTACAGTAAAACATCAAATAATTTATTTGTTAATCTTTTAGAAACGGCTTCCTCGTCATAATTTTTTTCGTCAATCGGTAAGAGTAATTCTAAAAACGGAATCACAACAAAAGCAAAAAGTAATGCCGAAAAAGACCAATATCCTCCAAAATAAATACCTAAAACACCAACAACAGGAATGCTATAAGCCCATAAATATTTCATAGTCAATGATTTTTTTCTAAAATTACTAAAACTTTTACAATCTCCAACTATGTACTCCTTCGAAACTTTTAACGTTTTCTAATTGAGATTAATTTGTACTTTTGACGGGTAGTTAAACAAGCAGCAAATTTTGGAACCGTCAAATTTTATTTTTCAAAAACTAGAATTTTTTATCAAGAAATTTTATACCAATGAACTAATTAAAGGAAGTATTTTCTTTGTTGGTTTAGGATTGTTGTATTTTTTGTTCACGCTTTTTATAGAATATTTTCTTTGGTTGAAACCAATAGGCAGAACGATATTGTTTGTTTTTTTTGTTGTAGTTGAAGCGTTATTGCTTATTCGATTTGTTGCGTTTCCAATATTTAAATTATTCAAACTTCAAAAGGGAATTAATTTTGAAGAAGCTTCCTCAATCATAGGGGCGCATTTCACCGAAGTAAGCGATAAATTGATCAACTTCCTTCAGCTTTCAGAACATAATAATCAGGAAAAGTCGGAATTACTAATTGCATCCATTGAACAAAAGGCAAAATTGTTAAGCCCAATTCCGTTTAGCAACGCCATTAATTTTAATGTCAACAAGAAATATTTACCATTAGCAATTCTCCCGATTTTGTTTTTCTTGTTTTTCTATGTTTCAGGAAACAGCTATGTAATTTCTCAAAGTTTTGAAAGAGTGATTAATTTTAAAAAGCAATTTTTACCGCCGGCTCCATTCAAGTTGGTATTGCTAAATAAGGAATTGCAAACTGAACAAAACAAAGATTTTATCATCAAAGTTAAATCGGAAGGGAAGATAATCCCCGAAACAGTAATGATAAATATTGGTTCTGAAAGTTACTTTATGGAAAGTAATGGACGCGGAGAATTCCAATATAAAATTGAAAAACCTAACTCCAACGTTACTTTTTTCATGGAGGCCAATACCGTTTCGTCTTTGGATTATGAGTTAAACGTGGTAACCGTTCCGGCAATAACTAATTTAGAAATGACCCTAAATTTTCCCTCCTATTTAAATAAGAAAGCGGAAACGATTAAAGGAACGGGAAACGCCATTATTCCTGAGGGCACAACGGTAACCTGGAGAATGAATACTGTTGCAACACAAAGCGTAAACTGGACCGATACGAAATCTAATTTTTCTTTTTTCAAACAAGAGAACCTGTTCAAATTATCTAAAAATATTTCTCAAAACACAGAATACAATATCATAACCTCGAATAATAAAGTTAAAGATTACGAACGTTTAAGTTACCAGATATCGGTTATAAAAGATCAATTTCCTACTATCAATGTGAATAACGCGCCCGATAGTTTGAAGGTTTCTAAAAACTATGTTTTAGGTCAGGTTTCCGATGATTATGGACTCAGTAAACTGCAAATTGTTTACTACGAAAAGGACAAGCCTCAAACTCAAAAAAGAGGGCTTATTTCAGTTAAAAAAGATATTTACGATCAATTTGTATTTGCTTTTCCAAGCAACCTTCCGGTAGAGCAGGGAATTGCTTATGAATATTATTTTGAAGTTTTTGATAATGATGCTATTCATAATTACAAAATCTCAAAATCGGCGGTTTTTTACAATAGAATCGCGACGGATCAAGAAAAGGAAGAGCAAATTTTGCAAGAGCAAAACAACAACATCAACAGTCTGGAAAAGTCGTTGAAAAACCAAGACAAGCAAATTTCAGAAATTGAAAAGTTGCAAAAAAGCGGCAAGGAAAAAGAAAGCTTGGAGTTTAAAGACCAACAAAAAGTAAACGATTTTATTAAACGTCAAAAGCAACAGGACGAAATTATGAAGGAGTTTTCTAAAAAAATGGAAGAAAACCTAGATAAATTTAAGACAGATAAAAAAGACGAATTTAAAGAAGAACTTCAGAAAAGATTAGAAAATGCGGATAAAGAATTAGAAAAAAACAAGAAATTGTTAGACGAACTAAAAAATCTAAACGACAAGTTAAAAAACGAAGAGCTATTTGAAAAATTAGAAAAATTTAAACAAATCACCAAAGATCAAACTAAAACTTTGGAGCAATTAGTTGAGCTTACCAAGAAATATTACGTTGAGAAAAAGGCCGAACAAATTGCCGACAACCTTAATAAATTGGCTGACAAGCAGGATAAATTAGCCGAAAGCGAAAAAGAAAATCAAGTTGAAAAGCAAGAAGCGATCAATAAAGAGTTTGATAAAATCCAACAAGATTTGAAAGAGTTAGAAAAAGAAAACAAGGAGTTAAAATCGCCTGTTGATCTTCCGAAAGACGCCGAAAAACAAAAAAACATTGACGAGGATTTAAAAAAAGCCGTTGAGGAATTGCAAAAAAAAAACCAGTCAAAGGCAAAGCCAAAACAGAAAAGCGCTTCAAAGAAAATGAAAGAAATGAGTGGCGAAATGACAGAAGGAATGGCCGGAGCAGAAATGGATCAACTTGAAGAGGACGTAAAAATGCTCCGTCAAATATTAGACAATTTACTAGCGTATTCTTTTTCTCAAGAGGATTTAATGAAGCAATTTAAAGGTTTAAAACGCGGTTCTCCATCCTTTAATAAGGATTTAAAAATTCAACAGAACTTAAAACAACAATTCAAACATGTTGACGACAGTTTGTTTTCAATGTCTCTAAGAAACCCTAAAATCGCCGAAAACGTCACCAAAGAAATTGGAAACGTACATTACAATATAGACAAAGCACTTGATAGTTTTGTGGATTCGCAAATTTCAAAAGGGCTTTCGCATCAGCAATACGCAATTTCGGCTTCCAATAAACTAGCTGATTTTCTAAGCGACGCTCTAAACAACATGCAGTCTGAAATGAAAATGTCGGGCTCTGGTAAAGGCGGAAAACCCAAGCCTGGAAAAGGTCAAGGATCGGGAATGCAACTTCCAGACATAATCAAAAAGCAGGAAGGTCTTGGTGAAAAAATGAAAGAAGGAATGAAAAAAGGCAACCAGCCCGGGGAAGGAACCAAGCCTGGAGAAGGCGAAAAAGGCAAGTCCAAAGGTAATGGAAAATCAGGTAATGGAAATAAACCAAGCGATGAAAACGGTGAAAACGGAGAAGATGGAGAAGGAAATGCAGGCGAAATTATGAAAATTTATCAAGAGCAAAAACAACTTCGCGAAGCATTAGAAAATGCGCTAAACAAAGAAGGAATGGGCGGAAATGGACAAAAAGCAGTTGATCAAATGAAACAAATCGAAAAGCAATTATTAAATAAAGGCTTCAACAACGAAACGTTACAGAGAATACTTAATTTACAATACGAGTTGTTGAAATTGGAAAAAGCATCCCAACAACAAGGGGAAGAAAAGAAGCGCCAATCACAAACCAACCAAAAAGAATTCAACAATCAAAGCAAACCCCTTCCTGAGAATTTGCAAGAATATCTTAACAGCATAGAAATTTTAAATCGACAAACCCTACCTTTGCGTTCTAATTTTAACCAAAAGGTTCAAGAATATTTTAAAAACAATGATTAGTTTTAATTACGAAACCGATTTTGAATTGCACAACGAGCCCGATTTTTCCAAGTGGCTTTCGGCAGTAATTCTCTCTGAAAATAAAAAAGAAGGAGAAATTAATTACATTTTTTGTGACGACGACTATTTATTGGAAATAAACCAGCAATATTTAGATCACGACACGCTCACGGACATCATAAGTTTCGACTATTCCGTTGGAAATGAGATAAATGGAGATATTTTTGTGTCTGTTGAAAGGGTAAAAGAGAACGCATCCGACTACAACGTCACTTTCCAAGAAGAAATCCAACGCGTTTTGGTTCATGGGATTTTGCATTATTGCGGATACAAAGATAAAACCGAATCCGACGAGCTTGTTATGAGAACTAAAGAGGAAGAAAAAATGAAAATGTTTCACGTGGAACAATAATTTGCAGAAGCGAATTTTTAGGCTTCTCGAGAATTTACTTTCCCGCTTTCATTCCAAATCTCTCGAAAAAATTCTCGAGGATTTTCCCTTCAATCGGGGCTAATTATTTTTTGTATTTTTGCGTTTGAATTGTCAGAGAAAAATGTTTCACGTCGAACATAGTTATAACGATTATTAAATAAAAAGAAATTGTTTCAAGTTACTTACGATGTTATTGTTGTTGGTGCAGGCCATGCCGGTTCAGAAGCCGCTGCCGCTGCCGCGAATTTAGGATCCAAAACTTTATTGGTTACCATGAGCTTACAAAACATTGCCCAAATGTCTTGTAATCCAGCCATGGGAGGAATTGCAAAAGGACAAATTGTAAGAGAAATAGACGCGCTTGGAGGTTATTCAGGAATTGTTTCTGATAAAACCGCGATCCAATTCAAAATGCTAAATAAGTCAAAAGGGCCTGCAATGTGGTCTCCAAGAGTTCAAAGCGACCGTATGCGTTTCGCAGAAGAATGGAGATTGATGTTGGAGCAAACCCCAAATCTTGACTTTTATCAAGAAATGGTGGCTGGTTTAATTATCGAAAACGGACAAATAAAAGGAATCAAAACCTCATTAGGAATTCAAATAAAAGCGAAAACCGTAGTGCTTACTAACGGAACTTTTCTAAACGGTTTAATACATATTGGAGAAAAACAATTCGGAGGAGGCAGGGCCGGAGAAAGCGCTTCTTATGGAGTAACTGAAGATTTGGTTAATGCTGGTTTTGAATCCGGAAGAATGAAAACAGGCACGCCTCCAAGAGTAGACGGAAGGTCATTGGATTATTCCAAAATGAATGAAGAAAAGGGCGATTTAAAACCTGATAAATTCTCGTATTCAGATAGTACCAAACCCCTTACCCTTCAGAAATCATGCTATATGACCTATACTTCTTTAGATGTTCACGATATTTTAAGAGAAGGATTTGATAGGTCTCCAATGTTTAACGGAAGAATAAAAAGCCTTGGCCCGCGTTATTGTCCCTCAATTGAAGATAAAATTAATCGCTTTGCCGACAAAGAAAGACACCAACTATTTGTTGAACCAGAGGGTTGGAATACAGTTGAAGTTTATGTAAACGGGTTTTCTACTTCCTTGCCGGAAGACATCCAATTTAAAGCTTTAAGTTCAGTTGTAGGGTTCGAAAAAGTTAAGTTTTTCAGACCTGGTTATGCTATAGAATACGATTATTTTCCGCCTACACAATTAAAACATACCTTAGAAACGAAGCTAGTTGAAGGGTTATATTTTGCAGGACAAATAAACGGCACAACGGGTTATGAAGAAGCCGCTTCACAGGGTTTAATGGCAGGAATTAATGCTGCTTTAAAAGTTCAAGAAAAAGCGCCTTTAATTTTGAAAAGAGACGAGGCTTATATTGGTGTTTTAATAGACGATTTAATCACTAAAGGCACAGAAGAGCCGTATAGAATGTTTACTTCTAGAGCGGAATTCAGAACCCTTTTACGTCAAGATAATGCCGATTTTAGACTGACGCCGCTTTCACATGAAATTGGTTTGGCTTCGGAAAAGCGTCTACGAAGAATGGAACACAAGCTTAATGAATCAGAGAAAATGGTCGCTTTTTTCAAAGAAACCAGCATTACACCAGCAGAAGCAAATCCTATTTTAGAAGCAAAAGAAACCGCATTAATTGATCAGTCTGACAAGATGTTTAAAATGTTTTCTCGCCCTCAAATTGACCTTGAAGACATGATGAAATTAGACAAGGTTAATGACTACATAGAAGCAAATGATATCGATTTGGAGATTTTGGAACAAGCAGAAATCCAAGTTAAATATTCAGGTTATATTGAAAAGGAAAGAAACAACGCGAATAAATTATTGCGTTTGGAAGACTTAAAAATACCCGAAGATTTCGATTATAATAATATCAAGTCTATGTCGATAGAGGCAAAACAAAAGTTATCAAAAATCCGACCTGTAACCATTTCACAAGCATCTAGAATTAGTGGTGTTTCGCCAAGTGACATTTCAGTTTTGTTAATCTATATGGGACGATAGTCAATTTAAATCTTAGATTTTAGCATTTTGAAATTAATATGTTCCACGTGAAACTACTTCGTTAAAGACCGCTATTATTGAGTTGTTTCGAATTTCAGTTTATAATACCAAGTTTAAAATATGGATATTTCAAATAAAAAACATTTTCTTACCGTAACTGATTATTCTGTTTCTAAGGAAACTTTCGAATTGTATTACAATCAAGAATTAGACATGTTAATTACATCCCCGCAACCTTCCTCTGAAAATTTAGGGAGATATTATGAAAGCAATGATTATATTTCTCACACTGATTCTAAAAGATCTATATTTGAAAAAGCCTATCATTTTGTAAAAGGAATTGCTTTAAAAAACAAATTGAATTTGATTAATAATTGCAGTTCTTCAAAAGGTAATTTATTAGATATTGGAGCTGGAACAGGAGACTTTTTGTTAACCGCAAAACAAAATGGCTGGAATACAATCGGAGTCGAACCAAGCGAAAAAGCAAAAGGAATTGCTATTGGAAAAGGAATCAAATTTTCGAATTCAACTAACGAATTAGAAAGTAATTCTTTTGACGTAATCACAATGTGGCATGTTCTAGAACACGTTCCAAATTTGGACCTACAAATCAAAGAATTAAAAAGATTGATTAAACCAAATGGAACTATAATTATTGCCGTTCCAAATTTTAAATCCTACGACGCAAAATATTACGGAAAGTTTTGGGCAGCTTTTGATGTGCCAATTCACTTTTGGCATTTTTCCAAAACAGCGATTAAATTACTTTTTGAAAAAGAAAATGTCAAATTAGAAAAAGTGCTTCCGATGAAGTTTGATTCTTTTTATGTGAGTTTGCTTTCTGAAAAATATAAAAATGGAAAAATGAATTTTGTAAAAGCAATTTGGATTGGATTATTGTCAAATATTAAAGCCAATCGCAGTTCTGAGCATTCTTCTCACATTTATGTATTAAAAAACAATGAAAAAGCGATTTAAAGCGATTTAACAGGTGTTTTTTACTCTTAATATAAGTTTTGTTATCGTTTTTCTAAAATTAGCGGAAACGCGCTTAAATAAACCTGGTTTTTATAGCTTATTATTATTGAAAATCAAATAACAATCGCAAAAACTTATAGTTTATAAATTGAGCAATATTTAAACATTTAAGTTATTTAATTTAAAATTTATACTTTTACAAACAATTAAAAAATCAATTTAAAAAAAGGATGAAAAAATCATTAGTAATTATCGCAATCGCATTTTCAATTATCTCATGTAATAAAACTGCTGAAGTTGCAACAACAAAAACCGCTTACGTAGACACCTCTAAATTAATGATCGAGTATACAGAAGCTAAAGACATCGAAGCTAAATACAAAGCCAAATCAGAAGAAATGGGAAGAGAGCTTGAAGCTGAAATTGCAAAATTTAAAACGGAAGCAGCAAGCTTTCAAAAAAATGCACAAATGAACGGCCAGGCTTGGGCACAACAAAAAGGGGCTGAATTACAAAAAAGAGAACAACAATTGCAATATGCGCAACAGTCAATTGCACAACAATTGCAACAAGAAAGTGGTGTAGAAATTGATTCAGTAGTTAGTGGCGTTAAAAAATTCATTAAATCTTACGGTAAAGAAAAGGGATACTCTTATATTTATGGGACTGGCGATGCTGCTTCAGTTTTGTACGCTGAAGAAAAATACGACATCACAAAAGAAATTATTAAGCTTTTAAACGACAAGTATAAATCTTCTAAATCAGAAGATAAAACAGACGTTAAAGCAGAAGCTAAAAAAGAAATTCAAGCTTTAGAAAAAAAGAAATAGTAGTTATCTCACAATTTTTAAATGCCTTCAATCGAAGGCATTTTTTATTTTATAATAATTTATAATTAAAATATAAATTGTACATTCAGCATCTAATTTACAACAATGCAAACGATATCCGAAGCCGCCCAATTTACTTTAAAATTTATCAATCAAACCAACCGGTCTGTTTTTTTAACAGGAAAAGCAGGAACGGGTAAAACCACTCTTTTAAAAGAGATAATTAAAACCACTCACAAAAATACCGTTGTGGTTGCGCCAACAGGAATTGCAGCGTTAAACGCTGGAGGAGTTACGATTCATTCCATGTTCCAACTGCCTTTCGGAGGATTTATTCCTGATAATTCGGCCCCACATTTTTCGGATAGCATAAAATTTGAAACCAAAAGCACACTAGTTAGACACTTCAAAATGAGCGGTTTAAAAAAAGCGGTCATTCGAAATATGGAGTTGATGATTATTGACGAAGTGAGTATGTTGCGCGCCGATTTACTAGACGCGATCGATTTTATGATGCAATCTGTTCGTAAAAAGAAAGTGCCTTTTGGAGGTGTTCAAGTTCTATTTATAGGGGATTTATTGCAATTGCCACCCGTAATTCGAGAGGAAGAATGGAGTACATTGAGAAAATATTATAACGGGAAATTCTTTTTTCACTCGCATGTAATCCAGCAAAACCCGCCACTATATATTGAATTATCAAAGATATTTAGACAATCGGACGATGCGTTTATTTCGATTTTGAATAATCTTAGAAACAACCAAATTTCAAATCAGGATATTGCTGTTTTAAATCAATATGTAAAACCAAATTTCGATTTAAATAACAATAAAGGATACATCATTCTCACCACGCACAATGCCAAAGCCGACGCCATAAATGCAAAAGCGCTGGAAGATTTAGATGGAAAATTAATGACTTTTAATCCTGAAATTGTCGACGATTTCCCAGATAAAATTTATCCGATAGAACATAATTTACAATTGAAAGTTGGTGCTCAAATTATGTTTGTAAAAAACGATCCGTCCTTTGAAAAAAAATATTTCAATGGTAAAATGGGTTTCATAAAATCACTATCAAAAAATGAAATCCTCGTTCATTTTCCAGAAGAAGATTTAACCATAGAAGTTGAAAAATTTGAATGGCAAAATATCCGTTATAAAATCAATGATACCACCAAGGAAATCGAGGAAGAAATATTAGGAACATTTGTTCATTATCCAATAAAATTAGCATGGGCAATTACCGTTCACAAAAGTCAAGGGCTAACATTTGATAAAGCCGTACTTGATGTTTCGCAAGTTTTTGTTCCAGGTCAGGCCTATGTTGCATTGTCAAGACTTCGGACTTTAAACGGGCTTATTTTACTTTCGCCTTTGCAAATGAATGGCATTTCAAACGATCAAGACGTGATGGATTATTCCTTGAACAAAGCTTCAGAAGAGGCGCTTTCGGAATCATTAAAACAAGACACTAAAAAGTACCTTCATAATTTTCTTAAAGCTACTTTTGATTGGGCCGATTTAACTCAAGAGTGGAGAAATCACCAGTTCAGTTATAACGAAAAATCAGAGGTTTCTGAGAAGTCAAAACACGCCGTTTGGGCCAAAAAACAAGCAGAATGTATCGGAGAAATATTGGATCCATCCAGAAAATTTTTATCGCAATTGGACAAATTATTTGCTGCCGAGAATTTTGATATCAATCAAATATCAGAGCGAATTCATGCCGCACACAATTATTTCTTTGCAACAATGGATCACGTTGTTTACGATATTTTATGGAAAATGGAAGAGGTAAAACGCGCTAAAAAAGCAAAAGCCTATTTCGATGAATTAGTGCTTTTGGAAGAAATGCAAATTAAAGCTGTTTTCCAATTAATGAAAGCCAAATTACTAATAAATACTGTTGCCGCAGGTGCTGAAATTTCAAAAGAAAATTTGACTTCCAATGAAATTAAATCCTATAGAAACAATAAGATTTCTGAAATTCAAACGAAGTTCAGAGAGTTGAATATTACTATTGTAGAAGACGATGTTGATGTAAATCGTTACACCAAAAAGAAAAGTTCCAAAACAGCAGCCCCAAAAAAATCAACCACGCAGGAAACTTATGAATTATGGCTTCAAAGCAATTCAATAAACGAAATTGCGGCCATCAGAAAATTAACGCCCCAAACCATATACGGTCATTTTGCCAAATTAATTGAAGCGGGGCAAGTCCAACTTCAAGAGGTGATGCCAGAAGACAAAATAGAAGCGCTAACCCTTATTTTTAAAGGATTTAAAGGAGAATCTTTAAACGAATTAATGGAAGCCCACGGCGATAAATTCACGTGGAACGACATGCGATTGTTCAAAGCGGCAATAGGAAAATAGGATTAGTTCAACCAATAAACCACCATTACGGCAGGAATAAAATAGATTACAATTGTGCGAGCGCCATCATAATCTTTCGCTAATCGTTGTCCAAAAAGCAACATTAAAAGCGTAACGCACGAGAATATTCCTGCATAAAAACCAAAAGTTCGGCCTTCATTTACATACAATTCGATTGCGCCAACTATACTTAAAACGCCAGAAATTAATTCCAAAACCAGCACGTGGAACAAAGCAAAAGGAACCGCTTTTTTCAAAATGGTATTGGCAAAATGACCTGTTAACCAGCCTACATTATCTTTCCAATGGAACAATTTATCGTAACCAGATTGTAAAAAAGTTAACGCTAAAAAAATCAAAACTAAAATAGAAGCTACATTATTCATAATTGGTTATTTTTTGTGAATTAAACGAGTTAGTTTTATTGATAAATCTGTTAAAATTATTTTTGCATTTCCGTTGCGTTCGATGTGATACATCGCGTCGGAAAGTTCCTTAAAAATATCATTTATATTGTTTCCGTTTACAAATGGCGCAAAATTTTCCAATTGGAATTTAGGCACTTTCGTTTCCATGTAAACCAGTTTTTTAGTTTCATAATTCAGCATTAAAGCCTGGCGAAACATATCGATGCAAAAGTTTAAAAATTTCTTCTGCGTTTCTCTTCCTAAACCAGCAATTTGTTCGCTCCAAAGAATCAAATCCTGAATTGCTTCGGCATTTCCCTTGGCTCGAAAAGCGGCACGAACCCAAGATACAAACCATTCTTCAAAGGGTAATTCTTCACTTTCTTCATCTAGTAAAAGCAACGCTTTGTTGTAATTTCCTTGCGATTGATGTGCAATTTTATCGGCCAAACTCGCCTCAATATTCTCGTTTAAAATCAGACTATCGGCAATTACTTTTTCGCTCAAACCGCCAAAATGCAACACTTGGCATCGCGATAAAATAGTTTGAATTATATCTTCTTCATTTTCGGCAATCAAAATAAAAACCGTTTTTTCTGGCGGTTCTTCTAGTAATTTTAGGAGCTTGTTGGAGGCGGTTACATTCATTTTTTCGGCCATCCAAACAATCACAATTTTGTGTCCGCCTTCATAAGATTTCAAGGAAAGTAATTTCAATATTTCCTGGGCATCGTCTACTCGAATTTCCCCTTGCTTGTTTTGAACCCCTAATATTTTGTACCAATCAAACAATCCTCCGTATTGATTTTCAGCAACAAATTGACGCCAATCCGCCATAAAATCGACACTTTTTGGTTTTGTTTTTACGTCCTCGGTGGTTACGGTTGGAAAAATAAAATGCAAATCGGGGTGAGAAATCGAATTGAATTTTAGGTTGCAAGATTCGTTTCCGTTGGTGTTTTCGCCGTCAGTATTGTGGCACAAAATATATTGAGCATACGCAATTGCCATCGCTAAAGTACCGCATCCTTCTGGTCCTACAAACAATTGTGCATGAGGAATCCTGCCCGAAGACGCGCTTTTTGTCAAATGATTTTTAATGTAATCTTGTCCTAATATTTGGGAAAACAGCATAAAGCAAAGATAATAGAAAGTTCTTAGAAAAGGTAATTTGGGGATTCGGTTATTCGATAATTTGTTTAACCGCGGAAGGGTTTATATCTTTTGTGGCGAAATAAAGGTTAATCGTTTATTTGTTTAACCGCAAAGAACGCAAGGGTTTACGCAAAGTTCGCAAAGGGATATCTTTTGTTTCCTTTGTGGTGAAAAAAATTAACCGCAAAGTTCGCAAGGGTTTACTCAAAGTTCGCAATGTAACAAATCTGAGAATCTGCGGCTATTTACTTTGATGTTGAATGGTTTCTTTACAAATAGCCTCTACAACACTAAGATCAAGATCGGATAATTTTTTAAAGTAAATACACGCTTTTCCCATTTTGTATTTACCTAGTTTTTCAAGAAGAAGGCCGTACTCTTTTCCGGGCACCACCACATAAAGCGAGAATTCATTTTTCCGTGGTGAAAACCCAATTATCATCGAGTCTCCTTCGTGACCGCTGGCATATTTATAATGGTAACTTCCAAATCCTATCATGGTTGGGCCCCACATTTTAGGTTCAAAACCCGACCATTTTTTCATTAATTCAATTAATGCAAAGCTGTCTTGTTTCTTTTGTTCGTTGTCCACAAATGAATTGATAAAGTCGTTTACGTTGACTTCAGTTTCGGTGGTTTTATTTTTTGTTGCCACTTTGTTTAATATTAATTATCAGTTTTAAATGCTTTCCAAAGCGCTTTGTGTCAGTAGGTTTGAATTAGCACATCGGTTGGAATATTCAATCTCTCGTGAAGTTGACGAATCATTTCTAATGATAGTTTCCTTTTTCGGTTTAGGATTTCACTTGCTCGACTTTTCAGCCCAACAATATTCGCTAAATCATTTTGATTATAACCCATTTGTTCCATTCTGAATTTTATTGCTTCGATAGGATCTGGTAAGCCAATTGGAAAATGTTCGTTTTCATATCTATCAATGAGAATTCCCAGAACTTCAAGTTCATCGCCTTCAACTGAACCGGGTTTTGCATCAAAGATTGTTTCCAACCTTTCCAATGCTTGATTATAATCTTTTTCTGTTTTTATAGGTTTAATTTCCATAGCTTTTAAATTTCATTAGCATTAATCTTATCATACTCTGCGTGCGTTCCAATAAATCGAATCCAAATCATTTGATAATTATAATTTATCCTTACAATCAATCTGTAACTATTTCCTTTTATATTAAAAACGATGCGATTATCATTTAAAATACTTGCACTTGGATATTCTTTTTTACTTCGTTTGGATTTTTCCATTCAGCGTTGCTTGTTTCTTGAAACCAAGATTTAAGTTGTTGTTCAGAATCTGCATGAGCTGACCAAAAACCGCGCAATATTTTTTTAGAAATTATTCTCATTGGTTGCTTTTTTGTCAAAGATAATTAAAAGTTCCCAATTTGGGAAATATTTATAAAAATTTTTACTACGGAAAATTGTGCCTGATTAATTCGTTCTGCGTGCAGAACTCGTTGCGATTTTTGGTTGAATGACGTTTTTGCAAAAGCTAAATTTATATTTATTTCGTTGTTGCGTTTGTGATTATACAGGAAATGGGACTTTTCATTATTGGCTGGATTAGAGGAATCGTGGCTGTAATATATTTCGCCATAACCATGAAATGTAAAGGCTTTTATGGAGTCGTTGGTATTCTGAGAAAGCACAGAAAAACTATTTAACAAAAAGAGGCATAAGATATTTTTTTTCATAAACAGATATTATTCTACAGGGGCTTTCCAATTTATTTTTTTTGTACTTCTTCAAATGTGGCATAACCCGATTCAATAATTTCTCCCAATTCATTGATATATCCATATTTTTTACAAACGATTGAATAGTGATGGCAATCATTTTCTTTAGCATGTTTGTCCCATGGGATTTTATCACAAATTTCGCCAATTATTGCTTTTCCATTATGAAAAGAAGTCACAATTTCAAATTGAGGAGGTATAATTGTTTTCCCTTTTTCATTTGCAAATCCAATTTTGTTGTTGCTATCAATTATTCTAATTTTATTTTCAATTAAATAATCGGGATTTGGCTCTCCAAAACTAGTATTATAAACCTGAAACAATATATTTTCATTGGAGTCAATTGCCGACCAACCGGGGCTTCCTTTCTTTGAGAAAATGGCAAAATAGCCATAATTATCAGTATTGAATGTTAGGTAATATTTTGACGAATCCAATACTTTAATCAAGTTGTTTTTTTCATCAATCAGTGAATAAAGACTTCTCCAAGTTTCCGTTTCTTTTTGTTCAACTTTGAATTTATTTTGTGCGCTCAAATGGGGTAAAAAAACAAACAATGTAATTATGAATATTATTTTCATGGATCAATTATTATTTTATCTATTTATAATTGTTCGGTTTGAAATATTCTCATCATGATTTTTTATAAACAAGTCAATTTTAGTTTCATCAATTGGGGCTGTTAAAATTATAGTTAACGTTTCGCAACAGGTTTAATTTTTTTTGAAAATGAGTAGTTTAAGCTAAAAAAGGCAAAATGAAGTTGAATAAAATTATATCGATTCTTTCCGTTTGCTCCGCCCTCAAGAAGTCTATAGCCAATATTTCCTTGTAGGTTTTTAGTGAAACTACATCTTCCAGATAATGAAAGGTCAATTGCTCTGCCTTTACTTGCGGCGATACCTTCTCCAAAAAAATCAAAACTCATTTTTTGAGACACATCCCAATTGACTATAAGGTTGATAAGAGGAGCGAAACCAACACTAAAATTTTCACTTAAGAGCTCTCTATTCTTCAACGAGGCTCCAGCATCTCTAATTTTTGCAGTCAAACCAAGGCCAAATTTAAAATTGTCTTTATTTATGATTCTTCTATTATAGGTAAATCGATAAGAATTAAACTTGTAAACAGCTTCTATGGGTAAGTTAGCTTTAAAGTTGTTTCCATCAAATAGTATATCTTTTTCTATTGTTCCAGTTTCTACAATTTTTAAGGGAGCATAAAGAATGGAAAAATGATTTTTCCCATTTGATAAATAACCAGCGCGTAATCTCAAAAATGGACTTACTGGAGTTTGAAAATCATTTTTCAGAGAAAATAACGTTCCATTATTTCCGAAGCGAATATCATTAATATCTGTAAAAAACACTCCTGATTCAAGGTTAACGAATACCTGTGCATTGGCATACAAGGTGGAATTCAAACAAATAAAAAGAATCCAAAATCTAGATTGGAAAACAAGGTTAGAAGTCAAGTGATTCATATTGAGTTCTTATTTTTTTTAAGCGTGTTGTTTAATTTTTTATAATTAATAAATGGGCGCTTCGTGTTTTCGCTTTTTTATTTTCAAATATAGTAATTATTTATATCCAAATTTCTGCAATCCATTTTATTATAATTAGGTTCTAAATCTAAAATCTAAAATCATAAACCTTAAATCCGAAGCCCGCGCCCAAAAAAATAAAATTACTATCTTAGCGCCGAATTTAATTTCTAACAAAACCCATTTCAATGAAAACGCTTCAAGACTTCAATTTTAAAAACCAAAAAGCAATAATTAGAGTAGATTTTAATGTTCCTCTAGACGATAATTTCCACGTTACAGATACCACCAGAATTGAAGCTGCAAAACCAACTATAGACAAAATTCTTGCCGATGGCGGAAGCGTAATTTTAATGTCCCACCTTGGAAGACCAAAGGGAGTTGAAGCTAAATATTCATTGAAACATATCGTGAAAACGGCCTCGGAAATTCTAGGAACAGAAGTGCTTTTTGCTTCGGATTGCGTGGGGGATATTGCTGAATCGGCAGCTAAAAATTTACAACCAGGTCAAGTTTTATTACTTGAAAACCTTCGCTTTTATGCTGAAGAAGAAGCTGGCGACGTGGCGTTTGCAAAACAATTGGCGTCTTTAGGCGATATATATGTGAACGACGCTTTTGGAACTGCACACAGAGCCCACGCCTCAACCACAATTATAGCTCAATTTTTTGAAGGTAAAAAATGCTTTGGCGCGCTACTAACCAAAGAAATTGAGAGTTTGAATAGAGTTTTGAAAAACAGCGAAAAACCAGTAACCGCAGTTCTTGGAGGTTCAAAAGTATCTTCAAAAATTACTGTTATCGAGAATATTTTAGATAAAATAGATCACATGATTATTGGTGGCGGAATGACCTTCACCTTCGTGAAAGCGTTGGGAGGAAAAATAGGTGATTCTATTTGCGAAGACGATAAAATGGAATTGGCTTTAGAAATTTTGAAAATTGCTAAAGAAAAAGGCGTGCAAATTCACATTCCTGTTGATGTGGTTGCCGCAGACGCTTTTTCAAACGACGCAAATACCCAAATCGTGGATGTGAGAGAAATTCCTGACGGATGGCAAGGACTTGACGCGGGACCAAAATCGTTAGAAGCGTTTGGAAAAGTAATTATGGAGTCGAAAACGATCCTTTGGAACGGTCCTTTGGGGGTTTTTGAATTACCGGCTTTCGCCAATGGAACGATAACTTTAGGAAATTATATTGCAGAATCAACTGCAAATGGTGCCTTTTCATTAGTTGGTGGTGGCGATTCTGTTTCGGCAGTGAAGCAATTTGGTTTGGAAGAAAAAATGAGCTACGTTTCTACGGGAGGTGGCGCCATGCTTGAAATGTTGGAAGGAAGAACCTTACCAGGAGTTGCAGCAATATTAGAATAAATAGTAGTTTTAACACTAATTTCAGATTAATTACGTTTATTACTATTAAATTTGCACAATATCTAATGAATTGATATGTAGCATTTTGACATTAATATTTATGAATATACAAAAAATCACACTTAGCTTTTTTCTCTTATTGTCCTTAAATACATTTGCTCAAGATCCAACTTGGACTTTGAAAAAGGAAACAAAAAACGCTTACCTCGACTCTATAAAATCCACCTTTGTTCAAGATAATATTGCTTCCTGCGTTGATAGTTTGTGGATGAAAGAATTGTCAAATTTGGACTTGTACAACGACCTGTCTGTCGATATTAAAAACATCAACATTGATCAAAAAGTAGATTTTGAATTGCCTACAGAATTATTAAAATCGAGGTTGGCCAAAATGGACGCGAAATCGCCTTTTAATATCGAATACAATCAAGGGCTTGAAAATATCATTAAATCATTTTTGAAAAACAGAAAGAAGTCATTTGAAAGATTAATGGCTATTTCAGAGTTTTATTTCCCCATGTTTGAAGAAGCGATGGCGAGACAAAACGTGCCTTTGGAGATAAAATATTTGGCTGTCGTAGAATCGGCATTGAACCCAAAAGCGGTTTCAAGAGTGGGCGCTACAGGTTTGTGGCAATTTATGTTTCAAACAGGAAAACAATATGGATTGAATATTAATACCTATGTTGACGACCGAAGCGACCCTCTAAAAGCGAGTGATGCCGCGGCGTTGTACATGTCGAATATGTATAAAATTTTTGGCGATTGGGACCTGGTTTTGGCGTCTTATAATTCAGGTCCAGGGAATGTAGCGAAAGCGATTCGTAGATCGGGAGGGCAGCAAAACTTTTGGAATATTAGAAAGCATTTGCCAAAAGAAACACAAGGGTATGTGCCTGCATTTTTAGCGACAATGTACATTTACGAATACCATAAAGAGCACGGAATTGTTCCTAATAGAGCGGTAATTAAGCACTTTGCAACCGATACAATAATGGTGAAAAAGGAAATCACGTTCAAGCAAATTTCCGATTTAATAGACATTCCGGTTTCGCAATTGCAATTGCTAAATCCAGGGTATAAAAGAGATGTAGTTCCTTTCATTGAGGGGGAAAATCACTATTTGCGCATGCCAAATGATAAAGTGGCGATTTACACTTCCAACGAGGATAAAATCTATGCTTATGTGAATTATGAAACTAGCAAAAGAGAGCGTCCTTACGAAAGCCGTTACGCATCCAAAGTTAACGAAGCTGCTGACGGTCATGAAGTTACTAAAACTAAATTCTATAAAATAAAACGCGGCGATAGCTTAAGCGAAATCGCCAATAAATATGGAGTTCCTGTATCCGAGCTTAAAAAATGGAATCGAATTAGAGGAACTTACGCTCCACGAGGGAAAATGTTGAAAATTTACAGTTACGATAATGTGGTTGTAAATCCTAAAGACGTTGAGTCGAGTGAAGTTGCTGAGGTTAAAAAAGAACCTGTGGTTGAAGAGGTTAAACCAGTTGTTGCGGAATCTAAATTCAAGGAAGAACAAGTAGTTTCTTTTGTAAATACTACCAAAAAATATAAAGTTAAAAGAGGAGATAATTTAAGTTCAATTGCCAATAAATATGACGTTTCAGTTTCAGACATTAAAGAATGGAACAACCTAAAAAAGAATAGCGTTGCTGCAGGAAAAGTCTTGAAAATCAATACATCTGAAAAGATAGTTTCAAAAGTTAAAAAAGAAATAAAAACCGATAAAAAAGCAGCTGAATCTAAAAATGAAGTGCTTGCCGCAAATGAAAAAGCGACTAAAACTGAAAAGGAAACTCCAGTTGCAGAAACAAAAACTCCTGAATTTTATGTAGTTCAAAAAGGAGATAATTTGAGCAACATCGCTAAGAAATATGCTGTTTCGATAGATGATCTTAAAAAGTGGAATAATTTATCAAATGGAAATATTGCGTTGGGATTGAAGCTGAAATTAGCATTTGAAAAAGAAAACGAAACTCTAAATTCCGATACTGAAGTAGCCTCAAAAACAGAATATAAAACTCAGGAATATGTGGTTGTAAAAGGCGACAACCTTGGAAATATTGCAAAAAAATACAAGGTTTCTACTGACGATCTTAAATTGTGGAACAACCTTACCGATAATAATATCCAATTGGGAAGTACTTTAATAGTTTCTAAAACGGAAGTTTTGGTGGCTGAGAAAACAGTTAAAAAAGACAAATCGGCATCGAAAACAAAAGAAAAAGAGGAACATTATTACGTTCAAAAAGGGGATTCACTTTATAAAATCGCCAAAAAATATCCAGGAATAACCGTTTCTGATATTAAAAAATGGAACGGCATAAGCAATGAAAATCTTAAACCGGGAATGAAATTAAAAATTAGCGGTTAATACAATATCTTTACTTAAATTTGGACTTTAATTCATTTATAACAACATGAATAAAGTCCATTTTTTTTTGCTGTTTACGGCTTTGTTTTTCATTTCCTGCAAAAACAAAGGCGATGATGCCAATGAAAAAACTACTGGCGACATCAATACGATTTCTGTTTTAATTGACGACCAACTATGGAAAGGCGAAATCGGAGATACGATTAGAAATAAATTTGCCTCCTCGGTAATTGGACTCCCGCAAGAAGAACCGCAGTTCACCATCAATCAATATCCTATTAAGTTTTTGGAAGGTTATGTGGTTAATAGCCGAAACAGTATTGTTATTAAAAAATCGACCGCAAGCGAATTTGAAATTAAGAAAAATGAATTTGCCACTCCACAAAATATTTTCTATATCTCAGGCAGAAATACCTTCGAAATTCTAGATGTTATCGACAAACACACCGCTGAAATTATCAAGTTGATGCGGGAAACGGAAATTATCGAAAACCAAAGAGTTATCGATACTTCGATTATAAAATCGGACCGAATAAAAAAGAAATTTAAAATTGATATTAATATTCCAAAAGGGTACAACAGCGTTTTATCTAGAAAGAAATTCATGTGGTATAAAAAGGAAATCACCGGCGGGAGCACTAGCATTTTGATTTATCAAATACCAATTAAAAATATAGAGGCCAGTTATAAATCCAGTTTAATTAAGAACGTTATTAAAACCAGAGATTCTATTGGTGCGCTTTATATTCATGGAACTGAAAGGTATTCAAAAATGATTACTGAGCAGGCGTATTCTCCATATTTCATGAAAACTAAATTGGCAAAAAGAACTGCTTTTGAAACCAAAGGAACCTGGGAAATGAAAAACGATTTTATGTCGGGGCCGTTCATCAATTACTGTATTAAAGATTATAGAAACCGAAGAATCGTGGTTTTAGAAGGATTTTGTTATGCGCCTTCCATGAAAAAAAGAGACTTAATGTTTGAATTGGAAGCGATAATAAAATCGGTGAAATTCATTAAAAAATAAATTGTTTAAGATGTCAATTAGCTGGAAAACCAAAACTTTCGATGAACTTTCAACGCAAGAATTATATCAAATATTGAGATTAAGATCGGAAGTATTTGTGGTTGAACAAAATTGCGTTTACCAAGATATCGACAACAAAGACCATAAGGCGTTGCATTTATTTGGAATAGTTGAAGGAGAGATAATTGCGTATTCCCGATTGTTTAAACCAGGCGATTATTTCGAATTTTCGTCAATTGGAAGAGTAGTCGTTGCAGAAAAACACCGAGATAAAAATTTCGGACATGAATTAATTGACCAATCAATTTTAGAAATTAATCGTCGATTCAATGTTCAAAACATCACTATTTCTGCGCAATTGTATTTAAAGAAATTTTATGAATCTCACGGATTTGTCGCCACTTCAGAAACGTATTTAGAAGACGATATTCCGCACATTGAAATGAAAATTACTAAGTAAATACTAGTTTAGAATCTTTTTGTATTCCATTTCATTGTTCAAAATTCCGATTGCTTTCTTAATCTCTAAATTGTTTTTGGTATAATACAAATAAAGTCCTTCTTTGTATTGATAACGCTTGATTATCTCATCAAGAATTAGATTTTTGATTTCCTTCTGATTTTGATTTAGCATATTTTCCTCACTTTTTTGTAATGCAGAAAGTAATTGTTGGTATTCATTTGCTATCGATGCATCTAATTTCTCCTTTTTTGCTGCCGCTAACGTCTTTTTTAGTGCCAACTCGGTTTCTGTATCAAATGAGAATTTTTCACGTTTTAAAAACGCTTTAAATTCGGCAAAGTCAGCGTCAGAAATTACAGGAATTGTCGTTCCTAAATTCGGATTTTTATAATAATATTCCGTTACAAAATTGAAAATCCCATCGTTTTTTACCAAGGCTTCTGAAATATTGCTCATTTTTGTTTCTTCAAAAACAACATCTGGCAATATTCCACCACCATCGTAAACTGTTCGACCTTTTCTAGTTTTAAAGGCATTATAATCGGTGGCTGCAGTTCGAATTGCTTTCCCGTCTTTGTCTTTATGAGAATAATCCAATGCCTGAATACATCTTCCAGAAGGAGTATAATATCTAGAAATGGTAATTTTAATTTGCGTTCCGTAGCATAAATCTATTGGTCGCTGAACCAATCCTTTTCCAAAACTCCGACTTCCAATAATCACCGCGCGATCTAAATCTTGTAATGCGCCTGAAACAATTTCAGATGCCGAAGCACTTTTTCCGTCTACAATTACCACTAAAGGAATTTCAGTATCTAAAGGCTCTCGAGTGGTTTTGAAAGTAACGTTATTCTTCTCAGTTTTTGATTTTGTAGTAACTATAATTTCATCTTTTGGAACAAATAAATTACAAATACTTACCGCTTCATTCACTAATCCTCCTGGGTTTCCTCTTAAATCTAAAACAATCTTTTCCGCACCTTCTCTTTTTAATTGTTCCAACGCCTCTTTAACCTGCATCGATGCCTTAGCTGTAAATTGATTCAATACAATATACCCTGTTTTGTCGTCAATTTTTCCAAAGTAGGGAACTGCTTTTACCTCTACTTCTTCTAAAATCAAATGCGCAGTTAGGGTTTTTCCTTGGCGGATGAATTTGATGTCGACTTTTGCATTTTTTCCGCCTCTCAATAGTTGGCTTGCGTCTTCTTTGTAATCGGCTAAATTGATGTCTCCAATTGAAATAATTTCATCACCACCTTTAAGCCCGGCCTTGTCTGCAGGATAATTTTTATAGATTTCTTTTACGATTAATTTAGCTTCTTTTCTAGTAATTACAGCGCCAATTCCTGTGTATTCTCCGGTATTATTTATTTTGAATTTTACGACATCTTGTTCATTGAAATAATTCGTGTAAGGATCTAATTCTGCCAACATGCTTTTGATGGCTTTATCCATTAAATCACCCGGATTTACCTTATCGACATAATTACTATTTACCGCTTTGAATAAGGTAGTGAAAATTTCTATTTGTTTGGCAACTTCAAAAAAATCGTCTTTAAAGCTTACGCCAATAAACAGCATTCCGCTCGCCAATACCGGAATTATATATCGTTTTTTAAGGTATTTATACATAAAATTTATTTATTTTATTTCTGTTTTTTGTGCTTCCAAAAACTTGTCAAACAACTGAATTGTCTTTTTATTGATTTCCTCAAATGGCAATCTGTCCTTGCTTTGATATAGAAACATAAACGAAAAAGGCATTGCTAAATTATCTAAAAGTAAGTGCTTATTTAGGCGATAGGTTTCGCGAAGTACTCTTTTAAAATAGTTTCTATCAACCGCTTTTTTAAAATGTTTTTTAGAAACAGAAACGCCCATTTTAATTGGAATACCTTCGCCAAAATCACCTTCAATATAAACCAATCGCAACGGATATTTCGACACCGATTTCCCTTTTGAAAAAAGTAAATCAATAGTTGTCTTGCTTTTTAGTTTTTCTGCTTTTGAATAGGTGAAGTTCATTTTTAGTTTCTAATTCTGATTTACAAAGGTACGAATGCATTTGAAATAAAAAACCACGGAATGAATCCCGTGGTTTTTGTATTAAAATAGCAAATAATTAAAGTCTTTCTTTCAACCATTTGTAAAATTCCTTGTGCCAAACTTGTGCATTTTGCGGTTTCAAAACCCAGTGGTTTTCTTCTGGAAAATACAAAAATCTACTTTTAATTCCTCGCAATTGTGCTGCTTGAAAAGCCTCTTGAGATTGTCCAATTGGCACTCTAAAATCAATTCCGCCTTGAATAATCAATATTGGCGCATTCCATTTTTCAACATGACTTGCAGGATTAAATTCGGTGTAGGTTTTTTGAGCCGCTTTATTGTCTTTTTCCCAATAAGCACCACCAAAATCCCAGTTGTTGAAGAACACTTCTTCGGTAGTTCCAAACATGCTTTGCGTGTTAAAAACACCATCGTGAGCTATAAAAGTTTTGAATCTGTTGTTGTGAATTCCAGCTAAATAAAACACAGAATAACCGCCATAACTCGCCCCAACACATCCTAATCTAGCCTTGTCAACATAGTTTTCTTTGGCCACATCGTCAATCGCTGAAAGGTAATCTTTCATTACTTGTCCTCCCCAATCTTTACTAATTTGCTCATTCCATTCCACACCGTGCCCTTGCATTCCTCTTCGATTTGGCGCCACAACAATGTACCCGTTAGCAGCCATCAATTGGAAATTCCAACGGAAAGAGTAAAATTGTGTCAATGGAGATTGCGGTCCTCCTTGGCAATACAATAACGTTGGGTATTTTTTTGAGGCATCAAAATTAGGTGGTAAAATCACCCAAACCAACATTTTTTTACCGTCGGTTGTGGTAACATATCTTCGTTCTGTTTTGCTTAACGCCAATGTGGAGTAGGTCGCTGTATTCACATTAGACATTTGATTCCAAACTTTTTTCTTCAAATCATACGAATACAATTCGGCAGCGTGGTTCATATCTGATCTGGTAACGAAGAATTTATCGCCTACAATTCCTACCAATCCTGAAACGTCAAAATCACCATTGGTAACTTGAACTACTTGAGGCATTTTTTTGGTTAAACCTGGAAAATCGACTACAAATAATTGAAGCGTTCCGTCAATAGGCGCTTGGAAATAAACTTTCTTCCCGTCTTTACTCCAAATATAACTTTCTACACTTCCGTCCCAATTTGCCGTAAGGTTAATAGTTGTTCCTTTAAAACTAACTACAATATCGTTTTTATCAGCTTCATATCCGTCGCGTTTCATTTGCAACCACGTTAAATTTCCCGTTGGAGAAAAAACAGGAGCAGTGTCATATCCTAAATTACCTTCTGTTCTGTTTTCAGTAATTCCAGTTTCAATGTGGTATTCGTATATGTCAGTATTCGTAGAAATTGCATAAGCCGTTCCTGCTTTTTTCTTGCATACGTATAAAATGCTTTTGCTGTCTGGCGACCAAATATAATCTTCATCACCTCCAAAAGGCTTTTGAGGAGCATCGAAATTTTCGCCTTTCATAATGTCAATTCCAACCGATTTTTCATCGTTTGATTTATAAAAAACGTGATTGAATTTACCTTCATTCCAAGTGTCCCAATGGCGATAATCCAACCCATTATAGATTTGAGCATTGGATTTATCCAAATTAGGATAGAAGTCTTTTCCGTGAACTTTGTCAATTTTTACCTCTTCATTATAAACGGTATATTTTCCATCTGGAGATACATTTTTATCAGCCAATAAAGATTTGTAATCGGAATTTTCAACAGCATTTCCGCCATTTACAGGAACAGAATAATACTTAGAATTCGAGTTATTTTCTTCTACCGAAGGCGTTGAAACCTTATAAATAATATTTTTTTCGTCTTTAGAAATTCCTAATGGAGAAATTCTATCCAATTTCCAAAGTAATTCAGGCGACATAACATTTTGAGCTACAACCCCATTTACACTCATAGTAATTAAAGTTAAAATCAGTAATTTTTTCATAGTTATAATTATTTTTCAAGGTTTAAAAGTACTCAATTTTTCTAATATATTTATTTTCTGATGATCTAAAAGTAGGGTTTAGCGATTAACATTATATTTATTTAACAAGATTAATTACATTTGAAATAAAAAAAGATGCAGCTCAGTTATTGGGAAATAAAAAATTGGTTTACCAATGTTGATTATACCGTTGTAGGAAGTGGTATTGTTGGGCTTCACGCCGCATTACGACTTCGAGAGCGATTCCCAAAAAGTAAAATAATTGTACTTGAAAAAGGCGTTTTACCTCAAGGCGCAAGTACTAAAAACGCTGGTTTTGCCTGTTTTGGAAGCTTGTCTGAAATTATAGATGACCTAAAATCCCATTCGGAAGAGGAAGTGATTAATTTGATTCAAAAACGCTGGGAAGGACTAAAATTATTACGAAAACGCATCGGCGATGAAAAATTAGATTTCAAGCCTTTTGGCGGATACGAGTTGTTTTTAAAAGAACACGAATCGGATTTTTTGGAGTGTATCAATAAACTTCCTTTTATTAATGAAATTTTGCAACCCCTATTTAAAGCCGATGTTTATTCTAAAGAAATGGATCGATTTGGGTTTAACGGAATATTTGAAAGTGTAATTTTCAATCCATTTGAAGGCCAAATTGACACCGGAAATATGATGCAAGAATTATTAAAACAAGCTTCTGCAAATGATATTTTGATTTTGAACCAACAAAAAGTAACGGCTTTTAATGACAATGGAACCAATGCTGAGGTGGCACTTGGAGATTTTTCTTTCAAAACCCAAAAGCTATTATTTGCCACCAATGGATTCGCTTCAGAACTCACCAAAGGCGAAGTTAAACCAGCACGAGCACAAGTTTTAATAACCCATCCTATACCCAACTTACATATAAAAGGAACCTTCCATTTAGATAAAGGCTATTATTATTTTAGAAATATTGGCGATAGAATCCTTTTTGGCGGAGGCCGAAACTTGGATTTTCAAGGCGAAGCAACCGATGAATTTGGCGAAACGCAATTAATTCAAAACCATTTGGAAATGCTATTAAAAGAAGTAATTTTACCAAATCAAGAAATTAAAATTGATCATCGTTGGAGCGGAATTATGGGGCTTGGTGCTTCAAAAAATCCAATCGTGGAGCCCGTATCTAATAATGTATTTTGTGGCGTACGATTAGGCGGAATGGGAGTTGCAATTGGTAGTTTAATAGGCACTGAATTGGCCGATTTAATATAATTTATATGTGGAAAAAATTTACTCGGATAGTATTTAGAGTCTTTCTTTGGTTTTTAGGAATTTCAATAGGTTTGGTTATAGTATTCAAATTTGTTCCAGTTCCATTCACCCCTTTAATGGTTACTAGAGCAATTGAAATGAAATTTAACGGAAAAGAAATGGTTTGCAATCATGACTGGGTCCCTATTGAAGACATTTCCAAAAACCTACAAAAAGCAGTAATTGCAAGCGAAGATGGGACTTTTTTAAAACACCACGGATTTGATTTTGTTGCTTTGAAAATGGCTATGAAAAACAATCAAAAAGGCAAAAAAATCAAAGGAGGAAGCACCATTTCACAACAAACCGCAAAAAACGTTTTTCTTTGGCAAGGAAGGAGTTATATCCGAAAAGGTTTTGAAGCTTATTTCACCGTTTTAATTGAATTAATTTGGGGTAAAGAAAGGATAATGGAAGTCTATTTAAATTCAATTGAAATGGGCGACGGAATTTATGGAGCACAAGCCGCAACCGAATATTGGTATAGAAAAGGTTCGTCTAGCCTTTCACTTAGAGAAGCTGCCGGAATTGCCGCAATTCTTCCCAATCCAAGAAAATATAAAGCGACCAATTCCACGGTTTATATCAATAAGCGAAAAGATAGAATTGTAAGGGTAATGCGTCATTTAGGGAAAATAGAATATTAAAAAAAGCAGACTAATCAAAAACTAGTCTGCTTTTTTTTGAACTTGATTTTTAATTATGGTAAGCTATTAAACCCCATGTTAAATAGCGTAAACGCTTGAATATCAGAAGCTTCATCAATAGTTTTTGAAACCGGTTTTCCAGCTCCGTGTCCCGCATTGGTTTCTATTCGAATTAAAACTGGGTTTGTTCCCGCTTGTTTTGCTTGTAATTCGGATGCAAATTTAAAACTATGCGCCGGTACCACACGATCATCATGATCTCCAGTTGTTACCAAAGTAGCAGGATATTTTGTACCCATTTTTACATTTTGAACAGGAGAATAACCTTTGATATACTCAAACATTTCTTTTGAATCTTCAGCAGTTCCATAATCATAAGCCCATCCAGCTCCTGCGGTAAACGTATGATAACGCAGCATATCTAGTACTCCCACAGCCGGAAGAGCGACCTTCATTAATTCCGGTTTTTGTGTCATTACTGCTCCAACCAATAATCCGCCGTTGGAACCACCTTTAATAGCTAAGTAATCAGAAGACGTGAATTTTACGGCAATTAAATATTGTGCCGCAGCAATAAAATCATCAAATACATTTTGCTTTCGAAGCTTGGTTCCTGCATCATGCCATTTTTTACCGTATTCTCCACCGCCACGAAGATTAGCAACAGCATAAATACCCCCCATTTCCAACCAAACGGCGTTGGCAACACTAAAACTTGGCGTTAAGCTAATATTGAAACCGCCATAACCATAAAGAATTGTCGGGTTCTTTCCATTTATTTTTAATCCCTTTTTGTGGGTAATAATCATTGGAATTTTGGTTCCATCCTTTGAAGTATAAAAGACTTGTGTTGAAATATAATTTTCACTTTTGAAATCTACCACAGGTTTTTTATAAACCGAAGCCTTACCATCTTTAGGATTGAAACTGTAAATAGTTGCCGGAGTTGTATAATTTGTAAAAGAAAAATACAATTCGGTATCTTTTGCTTTTCCGCCAAAACCAGAAGCGGTTCCAATACCTGGAAGAGCTACCTCGCGAATTAAGGTTCCTTTAAAATCATATTGTTTTACTAACGAAATAGCATCTTTCATGTAAGTTGCAAAAATATATCCTGCTCCGGTACTTGGCGATAACACATTGTCTGTTTCAGGTATAAAATCAAACCAGTTTTCAGAGCCTGGATTACTTGCATCTACACTTACAATTCTTTTGTTAGGAGCATTTATATTGGTAAGGATAAACAATTTTGAACCTAAATTATCAATCACATCAACATCAAAATCAAAATTGCTTACAATAGGAATAATTTTAGAATTAGGGGTGTTCAAGTCTTTTAAATACAATTCGTTACCTGAGGTAGAATTTGCTGCAGAAATAAACAAATAGCGATCGTCTTCAGAAACACTTCCGCTCACATAGCGACGTTTTTCCTTATCGCCAAAGATTACTAAATCTGTTTTTTGGGCTGTTCCTAATAGGTGAAAATACAATTTGTGTTCGTCGGTTTTAGCCGAAAGCTCACTCCCTTTTGGCTTTTCATAACTAGAATAAAAAATCCCATCATTTCCCTTCCAAGAAAGTCCGCTAAATTTAACATCAATAAGGCGAGTATCAATTTCTTTTTTTGTTTTGGCATCAATAAAAATTACCGTTCTCCAATCACTTCCTGCTTTAGAAATGGAATAGGCAACCTTAGATCCATCTTTAGAAAAACTCAATCCATCAAGAGATGTTGTAGCGTCTTTTGAAAAAGTATTAGGATCTAAAAAAACCTCTTCTTTTCCAGATTTATCTATTCTGTATAATACCGATTGGTTTTGAAGCCCATTGTTTTTATAGAAATAAGTGTATTCTCCTTCTTTGAATGGAGCAGAAATTTTTTCATAATTCCATAGTTTTTCCATTCGTTCTTTGATCTTATTTCTAAATGGAATTTTAGATAAATAATCAAATGTTATTTTGTTTTCTTCTTTAACCCAAGCTGCTGTTTCCGAAGATTTGTCGTCTTCTAACCATCGATAAGGATCATTAACTTCAGCACCAAAATAACTATCAACGGTTGCTGTTTTCTTAGTTTCTGGGTAGGTTAATGGTTCCATTTTTTGATTTTGACAAAATGAGGCAATAGAAGTAGTTATCACCATTACTGAAATTATTTTTTTCATATGAGATTAGTTTTACCCAAAAATAGGGAGTTTATTATTAATAAAATATATTTAATTGCGATGTATATTTTTATAAACTAAAATTGATTCCCAAAACGATATTTCTTCCAATATTTGGAATATCGTCATTTTTTAATCTTGACAAATGGGCAATATAGCTTTTGTTAAAGAGATTATTTCCATTGATATTAAAGTTAAAATGGGCTTTCCTAATATTTATTTGCCCTCCAATTCCAAAATTAACCAACGTATAACCACCTGAATAAGTTTCAAAACCACTAACTCTCTTTTGATCGAAAGTATTGGAAACATTTAACGTTGCAAAGCCGTCTTTCAACCAATTTTTGACATTGAATTCAGCACGTAAGCTGTTGTTCCAATTGTTCGCAGGAATAAGCGGTAAAAACTCACTCCCGAGACCTCGGGATTGCTTTTCGCCCGTTACCGTTTCAAAACTGCTTTCAAAATGAAGCCAATCTAAAGGGTGAGGATGAAAATGAAGCCCAAATTCACCGCCATATAATTTGGCATCGGTTTGAAAATAATTAAAAACATCATATCCCGCAATAGTATTTGCCGAAGGATTTAAATAAATATAATTATTGATTTTATTGTAGAATCCGTTGGCAAAAAACTCAAAATGGCTGTTTTGATATTCTAAATTTAAATCGGTTTGCATGTTTTGCTCAGTAGATAAATTGCTATTTCCTATTTCATAGCGATTAGCGCCTTCATGAACGCCATTTGAAGTTAATTCAGCTAAATTTGGAGCTCGGAAACCAGAAGCCACATTAATTCTCAAAGTAAATTCTTTAGTTAAATTAGTTTTGTATCCTAGCGAACCATTAAAACTGTTGTAATTTTTAGCAACTGCTTCAAATGAGCCTTCATCTCCTAAAACACCATAGCTTTCAGTATTTATATTTCTATTATCGAAACGAATTCCTGCCTGTAAAACGCTTGAATTCCATTCGTAATTTGCCGTTCCAAACACACCAAAATCATTAGTTTTAGCATTTGGGATTAGGTATTCAATTCCCGAATTTACATTGGTTTGCGCCATTCCTTGAATTCCGAAAATAGACTCTAATTTACCCGCTTTTGGCAAATGGTATTTCAAATTATAATTCAAAGTATTCAATTTCATTTTCAAATTTGCAACGTCACTATCCTCAAATTCACTTCGGTTATTTGAAATAAATCCCAAATCAATATCTAGTTTAGAGGTATTGAAAAACAAGGTAGAATTTAAACTTAAAAGATGATTGACAACCGCTTGTTTTGGATATTCGGGAGTTGAACTTGAAGTTTGTTCGGCAATTCCATTTTCAGGAATTCCTAAATCCAATTTGTTAAAATTATATCTTAAAACGGATGAAAATATTGAGTTGCTATAACCAATTCCCGTTTTTAAATCACTTTCATTAAATCTTGTATTGGCCACCCGATTTCCATCTGCAATTTTATAATCAGAATGAAAACTATTACTTCCACGAACTAAATATTTCCAATTTTCGGATGAAACTTTTGATCCCAAAGTAGAGTTACTTCCTAATGTATTTGAGAATATTTTTTGGCTAAAATCACCTTCAAAGGTATTTGATTTTGCAAATTTTTCTGGGTTAAAATAGAGAACTCCACCCAAGGCATCAGACCCATAAAGTAAAGAGGCAGGCCCTTTAATAATTTCAACGCTTTCCACACCAGCATCGTTTAATCCTAATCCATGTTCATCGCCAAATTGCTGATTTTCAAGACGAACACCTTGAGAGTAAACGAGAACTCGATTGCCACTTAAACCTCGAATAACTGGCTTACCAATGGAAGCTCCTGTTGAAATTTGAGAAATTCCTGGAAGTGTTTCTAACCCTTCAATTAAGGTAACCGCCCCTTTTTGTTGTAACGATTTCATGCTTTCATGGTCTACTTTCATCACATTTTGTGATTGTAATTTATGAAAAGATGTAGCCACAATTACTTCGTCCATTTGAAACAAAGTCGGCTCTAAAACGATGTCCAATTTATTCTCCCCATTTTGTAATAAAAGCGTTTTATTTTGGGATGTAAAACCGAGTAATGTATAGGTAATTTTTATAGTTCCATTGGGAACATTGTTAATTGAGTACGTCCCTTTTTCATCTGTTTCCGAACTTTTATGTAGTTCTGAAACGAATATATTTACTCCTTTTATAGGGTTATTATTTTTATCTGTAATTTTTCCTGATATTTTATTTTGCGCATTTATAAATGCTGAAAACCCTATAAAAAGGGCAATTAGTATCTTCTTCATCTTTATATTTTTTATGTTATGATTTGATTTTTAAATCAGCATTTCCTTACTGATTTAGTTCAGATTACATATTAAAAAAAGGTGGGCCGCGAAGAAGATTTGAATTTTTAGTATGGGTTTTAAAAACATCAGAATAGTAAAAACTACTCTGTGTTTTAAACGATATTTTCCGTGGTTTAAAATAAAAAGCAGAAAATGGTACTGCCGAACTGAAAGCAAATTCACACACAAAACAGTGTTCCAACGAATGGTGTTGGTGCGTGATTTGGTGTTTTGATGAACTTTTATGGCGACATTCTGACTCAGCTTTTTCTTTAATAAAGTGAGCATACGAATCGTGTGATTGAAACAATATTGAAAACAATATTGCAATCACTATAGAAAAATGGATAAGTATTTTATTCTTTTTCAACCTTCGTAATTTTATTTATTCAATAGGTGTAAAATGGGTTATTATACCAAATGATTAGCAACTAAATATTCTGCAATTTGAACCGTATTTGTAGCAGCGCCTTTTCTTAAGTTGTCAGCTACAATCCACATATTTAAGGTGTTATCTTGGCTTTCGTCACGACGAATTCTACCTACAAAAACGGCATCTTTACCTTCTGCATAAATAGGCATTGGGTAACTAAAATTGTCAGTGCTATCTTGAACCACAACTCCATCCGTGTTTTCTAAAATAGAAAGCACTTCCTTAACGTCGAAATCATTAGAAAACTCCACATTTACCGCTTCACTATGTCCGCCAACAATAGGCACACGAACTGCTGTTGCGGTTACTTTTATTGAGTTATCGCTTAATATTTTTTTAGTTTCTCGAACTAATTTCATTTCTTCTTTGGTGTACCCGTTGTCTTCAAAACTATCACATTGAGGAATTGCATTTCGGTGAATTGGGTATTTATAAGCCATTTCCCCTTGAACTCCAGAATATTCATTTTCCAATTGCTGAACCGCTTTAACTCCAGTTCCAGTAATTGATTGATAAGTGGAAACTATAACGCGTTTTACATTGTATTTTTTGTGTAATGGAGCTAAAACAAGCACCATTTGTATTGTTGAGCAATTTGGATTTGCAATAATTTTATCCTCTTTTGTCAGCTCTGAAGCATTAATTTCAGGCACAATTAATTTTTTTGTTGGGTCCATTCTCCATGCCGAAGAATTGTCAATTACGGTAGTTCCAGCTGCAGCAAATTTTGGAGCCCACTCTAAAGAAGTATCGCCACCAGCAGAAAACAAGGCGATATCGGCCTTCATATCAACAGCAGTTTGCATACCAACAACCTTGTAAAATTTACCTTTGAATTCGACTTCTTTCCCAATAGATTTTTCAGAAGCAACGGGAATTAATTCAGTTACAGGGAAATTTCTTTCCGCTAAAACTTTTAGCATTATTTCTCCAACCATTCCTGTAGCGCCAACAACTGCAATTTTCATATTTTTCAATTTTAATTAATTTGCTTTGCAAAAGTACATAATCTTCATTTCAAAATAACTAGCTTAACAAAAAACTACAAATTGTTGTGAATATAACAAAAAAGAACCACGCTCTTGGCGTGGTTTAAATTAGAATATATAATGTAGCGGTATTATTTTTTTAACAAATCTCGAATTTCCGTTAGTAATTCTTCTTGAGTTGGACCTTTTTTTTCTTGATCATCGTTAATTCCGTTTTTCTTTTTATATACATTCACAGCTTTTACCACCAAAAACAATACGAATGAAACGATGATAAAATTGATTAATGACGAAATAAAAACGCCGTATTTCACTCCTCCAAAAGCAACCAATTGATCAATTTCTGTAATTTTTGCTGCTTCTAATGCTGGTTTTAGAATAAGTGGAGTAATCACATCGTCAATTAAAGAACTGATGATTTTTCCAAATGCCGCTCCAATAACAACTCCTATTGCCAATTCAATCACGTTGCCTTTCATCGCAAAGGCCTTAAATTCAGATATCATTTTCATAAAAATGGTTTTTAATTATTCTCTGTAAAAAACGCGTTTCACCCTTTGGGAAATGCTAGTTAGGATTTCATAGGAAATTGTTCCTAATTTTTCAGCAATGAAACTCACCGTTGGGTTTTCACCAAATAATACAACTTCTTCGCCTTCTTGACAATCTATTTCTGAAACATCAGCCATTAACATATCCATACAAATACTTCCAACAATTGTAGCTTTTTGACCGTTTATAGTTACAAATCCCACTCCATTTCCCCAATGTCTAGAAATTCCGTCGGCATAACCAATAGGAATTGTAGCAATAGTAGTTTCTTTTTGTGCTATAAATCGTCTGCCGTACCCCACGCTTTCTCCCACATTTATAACTCTAATCTGAGAAATTATGGATTTTAATGTCCCTACGTTTTCTAAAAACCGTTGTTCCTGAGGGTCATTTGAAACGCCATACAAACCAATTCCAAGGCGAACCATATCCATTTGCGCTTCTGGGAAATTACTAATTCCTGAAGTATTTAATAAATGACGAATCGGTGTTATTTTTAATTCAGATATAATTTTTGAAGATAATTTTTCAAATAATTGAATTTGGTAAAGAGCAAAATCGCTATTATCCATAGAATCGCTGGTTGCCATGTGCGACAAAATACTTTTTACTTTTACCGATTTATTATCTTTCAAAATTGAAATTAGCGCCTCAATATTTTCTTCCTCAAACCCCAATCGGTGCATTCCGGTATCCAATTTTATATGAATTGGATAATTTTCCAAATGATTGTTTTTTGCTATTTGTAAAAAGGAATTTAAGCCTTTCAAACTATAAATTTCCGGTTCTAAATGGTGTTGAATAATTGCTGAAAAACTAGTGTTTTCAGGATTTAAGACCATAATTGGCAACGTAATTCCTGCATTTTTCAACGTAATTCCTTCATCGGCGAAAGCCACTCCTAAATAATCAACATGGTGGTGTTCTAATAATTTAGCAATTTCAAAGCCTCCATTTCCATAGCCAAAAGCCTTGACCATCACCATAATTTTGGTAGCAGGTTCCAACTTAGATTTGTAATAATTTAAGTTGTGACTAATTGCGTTTAGATTGATTTCAAGTACTGTTTCGTGTGTTTTTTCTTCCAATAAATGCACGATTTTTTCAAATTCAAATAGTCTAGCGCCTTTAATTAAGATGGTTTCATTACTAAAATTAAGCGAATTAAAATTGGCAATAAAAGCTTCGGTATTTTTATAAGTAATGCAGTTTACAAACTTGTTTTTATAGTCGGATATAGTTTCTCCAATACCAATCACACGATTGATTTTATTGGAAACAATCAATTCTGAAACTTTGGAATACAAATCGTCATTGGACAAACCACTTTGAAAAATATCGGAGAGAATTATCGTTTTATTGGCATGTTGCTTTTGACTTTCAAGAAAATCCAAGGCAATTTTTAACGATTGAAAATCAGAACTATAACTGTCGTCAATAAGGGTGCAATTATGAATTCCAGTTTTTACTTTGAGTCTCATTTCCACAGGATAAAGTAATTCTAAACGGCTTTGAATCACCGAAGTATCGTATTTTAAATACAATAAAACCATCAGGCAATGAATAGCATTTTCAATGGAAGCATCGTCTTTAAATGGAATGGTAATTTCGAATTTTTTCCCTGAAAAATTGACTTCGAGAATCGTTTTATCGGAAAGTGATTTTTGCGAAATAAATACATCAGCAGTTGAATCGTTTAAAGACCAGGAGAAGGTTTTCAAATTGGAATTTAAAAACGCGTCAACCAATTTATCTTTTTTATAAATTAAGATTTCAGCATTTGCAAAAAGCCCAACTTTCTCTTTAATTTTTTGTTCAAAATTGGCAAATCCTTCGTCATGAGCCGAACCTAAATTAGTTAAAATCCCAATTGTTGGTTTGATAATTTGTTCCAGCTTACTCATTTCGTTGGTGGTAGAAATTCCAGCTTCAAAAATCCCAAGGTTGTGATTTTCATTTATTGAAATAATTGACAAAGGAACGCCCACTTGAGAATTATAACTTTTCGGACTTCTAATAATTGAAAAATCGGGGCTCAAAAGAAAATTCAGCCATTCTTTTACAATCGTTTTTCCGTTACTTCCTGTGATTCCAATTATTGGGAAATGGTATAAATTTCGGTAATAACCAGCAAATTTTTGAAGAGCGTCAAGGGTGTTTTCCACCACAAGAAAATTAGCTTTTTCGTTTAAATTATCTGGAATTGTGTTGACTACAAAATTACGAACTCCTTTTTGAATTAATTCAGCAATGTAATTATGACCGTTATTATTGGGGCCAACTAACGCAAAAAATAAAGTCCCAACGCCATTTTGCATTGAACGGCTGTCAATTGAAATATGAGAAATTTCGATAGCATTTGAAGATCCAAACCAATTGGCATTCAAAATTTGGGCTATATTTTCAGAGTTTAAACTCAAGTCTAATTATTTATTTTTTGTTTTTTTAGCCGCTTTTGTACTTTCTTGATTTTCTTTCATCGCATAAAAATAAGCAGCACGACTTAACGGTTCGTATTCTTCGGTTTCGCCTAGTAAAACTAAATTATCACCATCGGCTTTTCTAAAACTATAATTGGCCAAATTCCCGGTTCTTGTACATACGGCGTGCACTTTGGTAACATATTCCGCGGTTGCCATAAGGGCTGGCATGGGTCCAAAAGGGTTTCCTTTAAAATCCATATCCAGTCCAGCAACAATTACTCGAATTCCTTGGTTTGCCAAATCATTACAGATTTTTACAATTTCATCGTCAAAAAATTGCGCCTCGTCAATTCCAATAACATCGCAACCTTGAGCCAATATTGCAATATTTGCAGCAGCAGGAACCGGAGTAGAACGAATTTCATTGGCATCGTGAGAAACCACCATTTCATCATGATAACGAGTATCAACAGAAGGCTTAAAAATTTCTACTTTTTGCTTTGCAAATTGTGCTCTTTTCAACCTACGAATTAGCTCTTCCGTTTTACCGGAAAACATTGATCCGCAGATGACTTCGATCCAACCAAATTGTTCTTTATGATTTACTGTATTTTCGAGAAACATTTTTTTACTTTTCTTGCTCTTAAAATGAATAGTTTTTATTACTTTGTAACGCTAACGAATCGATATGAAAATTTTATACTTTTACGTCGATTCAAATGTAGAAAATTTTTATCAAAGGTTACTTCTTCCTTTGAGTAAATAATAGATTAAAGAAGACATTTTAAACAGAAACAACCTCACACAAAATAATACTATTGTTATGAAAAAAAAGTTGGAAGCTGATTTAATCAGTATAGCACACCGAATTTTAAAGCTAAAAAACAAAGAAGATCTTACGCAATTGCATTTACAAACTCAAAAACTATATGAAAAATTGTCGGTTTTGAAATTTGTTGAAGAGAACTTTTCGGATGTAAAACCAACCATTGGAAATTCTAACATTCAAGAATTAGTCAACGACGCATTAGAAAACGAATCAGAAGTTGAAGAAGTAGAAGTTGCCGTTGCTCCTGAAGAAATCGAAATCCAACCAGAATTAGTTGAAGAAATCGAGGAAGAAGCGGAAGAGGAAATTGAAGAAGATGATTTTTCTGATGACGAAGAGGAAGATACGGAAGATGAAACGGAAGAATTAGAAGACGAAGAAGAAGATTCTGAGGAAGAAGAGGAAACGGAAGAATTAGAAGACGAGGAAGAAGAGGAAATTGAAGAGGAAGAATCTGAAGAAAACGAAGAAGAGTCTGAGGAGGAAGAAGGAGAATTCGAGCCTCACTTTGAGCTTTTCAATGTGGAAGAAGTAGAAGATAAAAAACCAAAAACCGAGGCAAAACAAATTTCATTTGAAGATTTATTAGGTTCTAGTTCTGAGCCTGTTTTTGAACGTGTTTTTGATCCAATTCAAGAAGAAGAAGAGGAAGAATCGGCAGAAGAAGAAGAAACAGAAGTTGAAGAAACTGTTTTTTCTCCAGTTTTTGAAATGGAAGCTTCAGAAGAAATTGAAGAAGAAGAAAAAGCGATTCCCAACTTTGAATTTGATAAAGAAATAAGCATCAACGAAGCTTTTGCTAAAACAATAACCTTCGGATTGAACGACAGAATTGCATTTGAAAAACAATTATTTGCCGGAAGCAGTGAAGATTTGAACCGCGTAGTTTCTCAGTTGAGCACTTTTGATACTTTTGAAGAAGCCCAAAACTTCATTGAAGACATGGTTAAACCCGATTACGATAATTGGGAAGGAAAAGAAGAATATGTGACTCGATTTATGGAAATTGTAGAGAAGAAATTCGCTTAATTCCCATTTAAATTTACCAATACCGTTTGAATTTAATTTATTTTTATGTCAAAATTATATATCGTTCCCACGCCTATTGGAAATTTGGAAGACATGACTTTTCGAGCCATTCGAGTGCTGAAAGAAGTCGATTTAATTTTGGCTGAAGACACACGAACCAGTGGAAAATTGCTGAAACATTTCGAAATTGGCACCCACATGCACAGCCACCACATGCACAACGAGCACAAAACAATTGAGAATTTAATTTCAAGATTGAAAGCCGGCGATACCATGGCATTGATTTCTGACGCAGGAACCCCAGCAATTTCAGACCCCGGATTTTTATTAACGCGCGCTTGTGTTGAACATGGAATTACAGTGGAATGTTTGCCTGGCGCAACTGCATTTGTACCCGCATTAGTCAACAGCGGATTGCCCAATGACAAATTCGTTTTTGAAGGATTTTTACCTGACAAAAAAGGAAAACAAACCCGATATTTGGCTTTAGCCGAAGAAACTCGCACGATGATTTTATACGTTTCTCCACATAAATTAGTCAAAACCTTAACGGAATTCATTACTTATTTTGGCGAAGACCGACCAATTTGCGTTTCTCGAGAATTGTCGAAATTGCATGAAGAAAATGTTCGAGGAACCGTTCGAGATGTGTTAACTCATTTTGAAAACAAACCTCCAAAAGGGGAAATTGTGGTCGTTGTGGGAGGAAAATCAATGAAGTAATTTATATATACAACCCATTCAAAATCACACTATGCGCTGGAAAGTAAAATCAAAACCCGATCCTCAAAAAGTTACCGAACTCGCCAATGCCCTTAATGTTGAAGATTATGTAGCCACACTTTTGGCGCAACGCGGTATCGAAACTTTTGATGCGGCGAAAGATTTTTTCCGCCCTAGCTTAGACCATTTGCACGATCCATATCTGATGAAAGATATGGATAAAGCGGTTGCACGAATTGAATTGGCTATTGCCAAACAAGAAAAAATTCTCGTTTTTGGTGATTATGATGTTGATGGAACGACCGCAGTTTCATTGGTATCTTCCTATTTAAAATCCTATTATTCCGATGTAGCTACTTATATTCCAGACCGTTACGACGAAGGTTACGGAATTTCTTTTAAAGGAATCGACTACGCCGACGACAATGATTTTTCATTAATAATTGCCCTAGATTGCGGAATAAAATCGATAGATCATGTGGCTTATGCCAAAGAGCGAAACATCGATTTTATCATTTGTGATCACCACCGACCAGGAGAATTCCTGCCAGATGCAGTAGCCGTTTTAGACCCAAAAAGAGACGATTGTAATTATCCTTACGATGAATTGTGTGGGTGTGGAATTGGCTTCAAATTGATTCAAGCATTAGGGAAAAACCGAAATCAAACCATTGAAGATTTAACGGAATACCTTGATTTAGTAGCTACCGCAATTGCAGCCGATATCGTTCCAATGACAGGAGAAAATCGGGTGCTTGCGTATTTTGGACTACAAGTAATTAACACCAATCCAAGGCCAGGAATAAAAGCGCTTACCTATCAAATAAAAAAGCAAGTACTTGATATTACGGATGTTGTATTTATCATCGCGCCTAGAATTAATGCTGCCGGGAGAATCAAACACGGAAATCATGCAGTAGAATTATTATCAGAATTTGATTTTGAGCAAGCCCAACAATTTGCTTTAGAAATAGAAAAAAACAACACTGACCGGAAGGAATTAGACAAACAAATTACCATTGAAGCGCTTTCGCAAATTGAACAAAATAACGAAATCGAGGGTTTTACCACTGTCGTTTATCAAGAAAATTGGCATAAAGGAGTTATAGGAATTGTGGCGTCTAGATTGATGGAAACCTATTATCGACCAACATTGGTTTTCACCAAAAGCGGAGATAAATTAGCCGCATCGGCACGTTCTGTAAAAGGATTTGATGTTTATAATGCCTTGGAAGCGTGTGCGGAACATTTGGAACAATTTGGCGGACACATGTATGCAGCGGGATTGACATTAAAAGAAGAAAATTACGTGGCTTTCAAACAAGCATTTGAAAAAGTAGTTTCAGAAACCATTGATCCAGAACTTTTATTACCTGAAATTTCGATCGATTTAGAAATTGATTTTCCACAAATTACTCCAAAATTTCTTCGAATTATCAATCAATTTGAACCTTTTGGACCTTTGAATATGACACCCATTTTTATGTCAAAAAATATTTATGACACTGGTTTTCCAAAATTAATGGGCGCCGATCAATCGCACCTAAAACTATTTGTAAAGCAAAATAATTCTGAGGGAATTGCTGCAATTGGTTTCGGAATGGGAAATAAATTAAATTTAGTTGCCAATAAAAAGCCTTTCGATGCAGCTTATTGCATTGATGAAAACGAGTGGAACGGAACCGTTTCGATTCAATTACGATTGAGAGATATTAAAAATAACGAATAATAAATGGCAAAAAATGATCCTTATGCAGCGTTGAGAATAAGAGAATTCAATATTTTCTTGTTGCTTCGTTTTATTATGGTTTTTTCCTGGTCCATGCAATTTATTGTAATCGAGTGGGAAGTTTATAGTTTGACGAAAAGCGCTCTTTCACTTGGAATTGTAGGTTTAATGGAAGTCGTTCCCGCTATTTTGATGGCTTTATTTGCTGGTCATTTTGTCGATCAGAATGAAAAAAAGGGCTTGCTGTTGAAATGCATAATTGGATTTTTAATTATTAGTTTAGGGTTGTTTTTATTGACTTGGGAACCATTTAGAGGCAATTTATCAGGCAAAACAATTTTATATTCAATTTATTTCTTAGTGTTTCTTGGCGGAATTGTTCGAGCATTTTTAGGGCCTACTATTTTCTCGTTACTTTCCTTAATTGTTCCAAAAAATCTGTATCCAAATGCCGCAACTTGGAGCAGCTCGGTGTGGCAAATAAGTTCCGTTTTGGGCCCAGCAGTTGCTGGATTTTCAATAACAATAATTGGTGTTCACGGATCTATGTTATTCGTTTTAGCGTGTTCCTTTTTGGCATTAATTATATTAAGTCAAATTAGCAAAAAGCCCATTTTAAATCCAAAAATTGGCGAACCCATAATGCAAAGTCTGAAAGAAGGAGTGAAATTTGTTTATAACAACAAAACTATTTTAGGTGCTTTATCATTAGACATGGTTGCTGTATTATTTGGGGGCGCAGTTGCATTATTACCTATTTATGCTCAAGATATTTTGAAAGTCGGTCCCGAAGGATTTGGCGTTTTGCGAGCAGCTCCAGCTTTAGGGGCTTTTATTACGATGTTTATTTCTGCTTATGTCCCATTGAATAAAAACGCCGGTATGAAGCTGTTATTTTCCATTTTTGCCTTTGGAATATGTATTATCGTTTTTGGAATTTCAACGTTATTTTGGTTGTCAGTGATAGCATTGTTTTTAAGTGGCGTCGTGGATGGAATTTCGGTTGTAATCAGACAAACTATCTTACAACTGAAAACTCCCGATCACATGCGAGGACGAGTTTCGGCCGTGAATTCAATTTTTGTGGGTTCTTCAAATGAACTCGGTGCCTTTGAAAGCGGATTGACAGCAAAGCTAATGGGAACAGTAACGTCGGTAGTTTTTGGCGGAACAATGACGTTAATTATTGTAGTTTTTACTGGATTTGCTTCCCCAACATTTAGAAAATTAGACCTGCAAAAAGACATCGATGAAAACGAGCAATAATTGGAATTTTCTAGCTTTAAAATCAAAAACAGTTGCGCTTTTTAAACAAGGTTTAACACCAATTCAATTGACGCAAAGCATTCTCGTTTCGGCATTAATTTCTATTATCCCAATTCTTGGAGTAAGTACTTTTTTGTTAACGGTTCTTTCAATAAAAAGAAAGTTGAATTTACCAATAATGATTGCCATAAGCTACATTTTGTGGCCCATTCAATTGTTAATGATTATTCCTTTTATAAATATTGGAGAATTTATTTTTTCAATCCCTCAATCCAATCATTCAGCTCAAGAAATTATAGCTTCTTTTAAGGAGAGTTTTTTTGGGACACTTTCCCACCTTTCTTTTGAACTGCTTTGTGGTTTTGGAGGATGGTTGCTAACTGCAGTTCCTTTTTTTACTTTAGTTTATTTGGTTTCAAATTTCTTAATTTCAAAATTTTCACCATCGAAAACGCCATAGGTAAAATAACCAATCCAATCCCCTAAATTTACATATTCGGAGTTTTCACCAACGTTAATTTTCATAGGTAAATGACGATGGCCAAAAACCAAATAATTGTAGTGTTTTGTTTCTAATTTTCTTTTGGAATATAGTACCAACCATTCGTTTTCTTCTCCCAAAAATTTCACATCTTCATCGCCAGAAATCAGCTTGTTTTTTACAGATAAATAGTGACCTAATTTCACGCCAATATCAGGATGGATCCAACGAAATAATGCTTTTGAGAAGGAATTGGTAAAAACACGTTTCATTCTTTTATAGCCTTTATCGCCAGGCCCTTTTCCGTCGCCATGACCAATTAAGAAAGTTTTATTGTTAAAAGTAAATTCTTTATTATCGCGGTAAACAGGGATATTAAGCTCTTTTTCAAAGTAATCGCTCATCCATAAATCATGGTTCCCAACAAAGAAATAGATTGGGATTCCGCTGTCGCGAATTTCGGCAAGTTTACCCAAAACTCGAACAAACCCTTTAGGAACAACGGTTTTATATTCAAACCAAAAATCGAATAAATCTCCTAATAAAAATAAAGCTTCCGCATCCACTTTAATTTTGTCTAGCCAGGCCACAAATTTTTGTTCTCTAGGAAAACTCAATTCCGCAGTTGGCGCACCAAAATGTTGGTCGGATGCAAAGTAGATTTTTTTATTTGAAGATAGTTGCATGTTGGTTATTTAAAATCAAAGATATAAAATGCTAAACAAATAGGAATATTTTTATTTCAATTCATAAACATTATTGTCCTTTTTCACGTCGGCCATAAAGCCGCTTGGGTCAATTGTGATTTTTTTTATGTTGGCTTTATTAGTTGGAATTTTAAATTGATAGTTTGGATTTCCCCAAGTCCAATCGTTCAAAATCGTTCTTTTCATTGCAGTCCCGTCGCTTCGGGATGGATTATCTTTTACAAAACTCATCATTCGTAAAGGCACATAAAATGTTTCTTTATTTCCACCCACATATTCTACTTCTAAGTCTATTGGCATTGGCATTCTACCTATTCTTTCCAAATTAATCATCGTAGCATCACCCTCTTCATTAACTGATTTTATCCCGTAATCAATCGTATTTGTTGTAAGTGTCCAATCGGTTAAATACCAATCCAATTCTGCTCCCGAAACTCGTTCCGCAGTTCTTTTAATATCATTTGGCGTAGGATGTTTGAACTTGAATTCGGAATAATAACGCTTCAATGTTTTATATAAATTTTCCTTTCCAATGAGGTATTGAAGTTGCGCCAAGAAAACTTCGCCTTTACTATAGGAAGTAATGCTGTAAACTCTATTTTCATCAAATCGATCAGCATGAGTTCCTTGCGGTTGTTCCTTGCCAGAATTGGCCATATTTATATAGCTTTTATAGCTTCCTTCAAATGGGTTTTCCGATTTTTTTTCAGCCAATTCATTCATTCCTAAATCTTCTATAAATGAAGTAAATCCTTCGTCCATCCATCCGTGTTTGCTTTCATTTGAAGCTAAAATGTGTTGGAACCACGAGTGTCCCATTTCATGAGCAATAACGCCAAGAAGTCCGTCATACGTGCCTTCACCCAAAATTAAAGTACACATTGCATATTCCATTCCGCCATCGCCACCTTGAATAATCGAATATTGTTCGTAAGGATATTTCCCAACGGTTGCATTATAATACTGCATTAATTCAACAGTTTTAGATTGCACTTTTTTCCATTTTTCAATAATTTTAGGATTGTTTTTATACAAGAAATGAAGTGTTGCACCATTAGGAACTTGCGCTATTTCGTGAAAATAATTTTTATCGGCGGCCCAAGTAAAATCGTGTACGTTTGGCGCTATAAAATGCCAAGTTAGGGCTTTAGTTTTCTTTGGGTAAACCACATTTATTCCTGCATCTTGATAGCCGTGACCAATTTCGTTTTTGTTTTGCAAATACCCAGAACCACCCAAAACATAGTCTTTATCAATTGTGATTTTTACATCAAAATTTCCCCAAACTCCGTGAAATTCACGTGCAATGTAAGGGTCTGCATGCCATCCCTCAAAATCAAACTCGGCAATTTTTGGATACCATTGCGCCATCGAAAGTTCCACCCCTTCTTTATTATTTCGTCCTGAACGACGTATTTGAACAGGAACTTGCCCTTCAAAATCTAATGAAAATGTTGTTTTTTCTCCGGGCAATACGGCTTTCGCCAATGTTACTTCTAGAATTGTTTCCACTTCTTTTGCAACAGCAACAACACCATCTTGTTTAAAATTAAAAACATGTAAAAAACCAATTTCATTTGGCTTCAAGCTTTTTATTCGACTTTCTTTAACTTCTTTATCACCTACTTTAACTTTGGTTACCATTCTAGCATCAGGATCTTTGATATTTTGCAATCTCATATCCATTTCGCTTCCGGGCTGAAAAGCGTTATTGAACAAATGATAATATACTTTTTTAAGAGTATCATTTGAATTATTGGTGTAAACTAATTCTTGTTTTCCTTTGTATAAATAGGTTTTTACATCCATGGAAACTTCCATTTTGTAATCTACTTTTTGTTGCCAATAGTTAGTATTTTGGGAAATACCCTTTCCGATATTCATAAAAATAAAGGAAAGTACAATCAATTTTTTCATAAGGGACGAATGAAATTAATATTAAAAAATAAGCTTGCCGAAATATATAAAATTCCCGCAAGCTTATTGGTAAGTTGGAATATTTTTTATCCTTTAATTTTTGCTGGAGCTGGTTTTTTAGCTAATTTTTCAGCCATAACCATTGCATTATATGCGTTTACCATTCTTCCTGATTGTGATAATTCAGAAAACAGACGGCTTTTTTCTGGATCACCTCCAACAGCCACACTTGTTGTAATTGCCGTGCCAGAATCCATCAAAATGTGTTTTACTTGTTTAGCAGTTAACGTTGGATAATACGAACGAATTAAAGCAGCAACTCCTGCAACATTTGGCGAAGCCATTGAAGTTCCTTGTAAAAACTGGTAAGTATTATTTGGTGTAGAAGCATAAATTTTAACACCTGGTGCAAAAACATCCACATTTAATTTTCCATAATTGGAGAAATCGGCAACTACATTAGTTCCATATTCATAGTTTAACGCACCAACAGTAATCATATTGTCTGCAAATTCTGTTTTTTTATCGTCAGAATCGTTTGGATAATTGTCTTCCTTATCGATATCTTTTGCGTCGTTTCCTGCAGCGTGAACTATCAATACATCTTTAGATTCAGCATATTTAATTGCATCGTAAACCCATTGTTTATGAGGCGAAAATGCTTTTCCGAAACTCCCGTTAATCACTTTAGCGCCATTATCAACTGCGTAACGAATTCCAAGCGCAATGTCTTTATCGTACTCGTCTCCATCAGGAACAGCACGAACAGTAAGAATTTGAACATTATTTGCAATTCCGTCACCACCAATTTTGTTGTTTCTCACCTGCGCCACAATTCCTGCAACGTGCGTTCCGTGAAGAATTTCTTCTTTGTCTGGTCCCATAACATTATTGTCACCATATTTTGTGTCTTTAATATTATCAGGATTATCACCTAAAACTTTTCTGTAATTGGTTTTTAGATTTTCACCACTTTGAACTTTAATATAGGATTCCAATTCTTTTTCGATTTCTTTTTTCAAATCGGCAACGCTTAAACCATATGCAAGCATTTGTTTCATAATTGCTATACTTTGAACTACTTCTGGATCTTTAGAATCAATTGCATCTAATTCTTCAGCGGTATAAGTTGGTTTACCCAATAATTTAGCGAGCTTTTCATCCGCTTTTTTAGTTCCATTTAAAGCAAGTTCAATTTGGAATTTCGTTTGATTGGCTTCCTCAATTTTACCGTCATTAATTGCTTTTGCTTTTAAATAAGTAGTCTCATCAACCAACTTTTTATCCATTAAAATTCTCTCATATTCTAAATTTTCTTTAGTAATATTTCCTAAGAAATTCCAACCATGAATATCATCGACATAACCATTTTTATCGTCATCAATTTTATTGCCCGGGATTTCTTTTTTGTTAGTCCAAATCACTGATTTTAAATCTTCATGTTCAATATCTACTCCAGAATCCACAATTCCTACAATTACAGGAGTTGAAGTTTTCCCTTTTAATAATTCAGAATATACTTTGTCAACGCTCATTCCCGGAATACTGTCTTTGTCTAAATCAAGATGGCTCCATCTTTTTAGCTCATTTTCAGTTAAGGCTCCTTTTTTTGCAACAGCTACTTTTTGTGTCGATTGTGCATTTGCTGAAAGCGACAAAGTTAATGCGGCAATTAGCGATAAATAAGTTAATTTAATTAATTTCATGTTGGTTTTGTTAAAATTATGATTCAAAAATACTTTAAGATATTCAATTTTACGACAATGATTAACACTATTTTAAGAGGTCATTACAAGAAAAAACCTCTTTTAATCGAACCCCTTTTTCAGTTTTTTCGACTGTAATTATTTCATTGTGGGCATCGTGTTCTAAAAACAAATAGTAATTATTATCAGCTGCAGCATTCATAAATTTCGACTTCTCGTCCAATGTTAAAAGCGGCCTTGTGTCGTATCCCATTACATATGGAATTGGAATGTGTCCGGCTGTTGCCAATAAGTCAGCGCAAAAAACAATCGTTTTATCTTGAAATTTAATGTGAGGAATCATCTGTTTTTCAGTATGACCATCGGCAAAGAAAATCCCAAATCCAAGCTCTGAATTTTCAATAAAATCACTGTTTGGTTTTTGAATAAAATTCAAATGACCGCTTTCTTGAATTGGAATAATATTCTCATGTAAAAACGATGCTTTTTCTCTAGAATTTGGCTTTGTAGCCCATTCCCAATGATTTTCATTTGTCCAATATTTTGCGTTTTTAAATGCAATTTCATAACCTGTTTTGTCGGAATTCCAATTAACACTTCCGCCACAATGATCAAAATGCAAGTGCGTCATAAAAACATCGGTAATATCGTCTCGATGAAAACCATATTTTGCCAATGATTTATCGATAGAATGGTTTCCCCAAAGCGAATAATAGCTGAAAAATTTTTCCGATTGTTTGTTGCCCATTCCAGTATCAATCAAAATTAAGCGATTGCCCTCTTCAATTAATAAACACCTTGCGGCAATATCAATTAGGTTGTTTTCATCGGCAGGATTGGTTTTATTCCAAATGGTTTTTGGGACAACGCCAAACATAGCGCCTCCATCCAACTTAAAATTTCCAGCTTCAATGGGGTATAATTTCATGATTTATGCTCTTTAATTTATTTTGTGTTGCAATTTATGAAATATCAATGGCTTTATTCCGATGAAAATCTATTTTTATATTTAATAATTCGTTAAAAAGTATTGAAGTAATTGGAGAAAAACATTTTATTGTAATATCTTTGCCCTTTATTTAGACAAAATCAAAATAAGGAATTTTCCTAGGGTTTAATTTTCAAAATAAATCAAAAAATGATACAAGTTTCAGATACAGCAAGTAAAAAAATTGTCGACATGATGAAAGACGATGGTTTTGACGCTGCCGTTGATTATGTTCGTGTTGGCGTTAAAAGTGGTGGTTGTTCAGGTTTATCATATGAATTAAAATTTGATAAAGAAATTGGAGAAACCGACAAAGTTTTCGAAGTAAATAACGTTCGAATTGCAGTTGAAAAAAAATCGTTTTTGTATTTAGCAGGGACTATTTTAGAATTTTCTGGCGGTTTAAATGGAAAAGGATTTGTATTTAATAATCCAAACGCAAGTAGAACTTGTGGATGTGGGGAGTCTTTCTCACTTTAAATTTTTAAATTAAATGAGTAAATATACCGAAGACGATTTAAAAATCGAGCTCGAAACTAAAGAATACGAGTACGGATTTTATACCGATTTAAAATCTGAAACTTTCCCAATTGGTTTAAATGAAGACATTGTTCGCGCCATTTCCCTTAAAAAAGAAGAGCCTGAATGGATGACCAACTGGAGAATCGAGGCTTTTCGTGCATGGCAAGAAATGATCGAACCAGAATGGGCAAATGTTCATTATACAAAACCTGATTTTCAAGCCATTTCCTATTATTCTGCTCCAAAAGCAGTCGATCCTAATAAAACATTAGACGATGTCGATCCAGAACTTTTAGAAATGTACAAAAAGTTAGGAATCTCTGTAGATGAGCAAAAAATGATGAACAATGTAGCAATGGACATCGTGGTTGATTCGGTTTCTGTGGCTACAACATTCAAGAAAACATTAGCTGAAAAAGGAATTATTTTCATGAGTATTTCTGAGGCAATTCGGGAATATCCAGAATTAGTTCAAAAATATTTAGGGACAGTTGTTCCTCAAAAAGATAATTTTTATGCTGCTTTAAATTCAGCAGTTTTTTCGGACGGATCGTTTTGTTATATTCCAAAAGGAGTAAAATGTCCAATGGAACTTTCAACTTATTTCAGAATTAATCAAGCGGGAACGGGACAATTTGAAAGAACGCTTTTAATTGCCGACGAAGGCAGTTATGTTTCTTATCTGGAAGGTTGTACGGCGCCAAGTCGTGATGAAAATCAATTGCACGCTGCTGTTGTAGAATTAATTGCCTTGGAAGATGCCGAAATAAAATACTCGACTGTTCAAAACTGGTATCCAGGAAATAAAGAAGGTAAAGGAGGGGTTTTCAATTTTGTAACCAAAAGAGGAATATGTGAGAAAAACGCAAAAATATCATGGACACAAGTTGAAACAGGATCTGCTGTAACTTGGAAATATCCTTCAGTGGTATTAAAAGGAGATAATTCTGTAGGGGAATTTTATTCGATAGCGGTAACAAATAATTTCCAACAAGCCGATACGGGAACGAAAATGATTCATATTGGTAAAAACACCAAATCAACCATTATCTCAAAAGGAATTTCGGCTGGAAAATCACAAAATAGTTATAGAGGGTTAGTAAAAATTGGCCCAGGAGCCGAAAATGCTAGAAATTTTTCACAATGTGATTCGTTATTAATGGGGAATAATTGTGGTGCACACACTTTTCCATACATAGAAAGTAAAAATACAACAGCCAAAATAGAACACGAAGCAACTACGAGTAAAATTGGTGAAGACCAAGTTTTTTATTGTAACCAACGAGGAATTCCAACCGAAAAAGCCATTGCATTAATAGTAAATGGTTTCAGCAAAGACGTTTTGAATAAGTTGCCAATGGAATTTGCAGTTGAAGCGCAGAAGTTGTTGGAGATTTCATTAGAAGGAAGTGTTGGGTAAAAATTTGTTTAAGGTTTAAAGTTGTTTAACTGGAATCGATTAGTAACTTTAAACGAATAAAAACCAAACAAAATAATATGGCTACAATTACTCGATTTGAAGATTTAGAAATTTGGCAGGAAGCCAGAAGATTAGCTAAAGAAATACATTTTTTATGTATTGATACCGAGATAAAAACAGATTTTAGATTTAGAGATCAAATAAAAGCAGCTTCAGGTTCAGTAATGGATAATATTGCTGAAGGATTTGAAAGAAATGGGAACCTCGAGTTTCGTCAATTTTTATCAATCGCTAAAGGGTCAGCTGGAGAAACAAGATCACAACTTTACAGGGTTTTAGATTTCAATTATATTAATGAAGAAAAATTTACAACATTAAGAATTGATTACGAGAATTTAAGTGGAAAAATAAACAATTTTATATCATATTTAAACAAGAAAGATTTTAAAGGCACCAAGTTTCAGTAATACGAGAACTTTAAACTTTAAACTTTAAACAATTAAGACGACATGTTAAGCATTAAAAATTTACACGCATCAATAGGCGATAAAGAAATATTAAAAGGAATTAACCTTGAAGTGAAAGCGGGAGAAATCCACGCCATTATGGGTCCAAACGGAGCTGGTAAAAGTACACTTTCAGCAATTATTGCTGGAAATGAAAATTACGAAGTTACCGAAGGAGAGATATTTTTAGAAGGAGAAGATATTGCTGAATTAGCACCGGAAGAAAGAGCTCATAAAGGCGTTTTCTTGTCGTTTCAATATCCTGTAGAAATACCTGGAGTTTCAGTAACCAATTTTATTAGAACTTCAATTAACGAAACTAGAAAAGCAAATAATTTAGAGGAAATGCCGGCTAATGAAATGCTAAAAGTGATTCGTGAGAAATCGGAATTATTGGAAATAGATCGTAAATTTTTGTCACGGTCTTTGAATGAAGGATTTTCTGGAGGAGAGAAAAAGAGAAATGAGATTTTCCAAATGGCAATGCTAGATCCTAAATTGGCAATTCTTGATGAAACCGATTCAGGGCTTGATATTGATGCCCTTCGAATTGTTGCCAATGGCGTAAATAAATTAAAAAGTGACAAGAATGCAATCATTGTAATTACCCACTATCAAAGACTTTTAGACTATATTGTCCCTGATTTTGTTCACGTTTTGTACAACGGAAAAATCGTGAAATCTGGCGATGCCTCATTGGCATTAGAATTAGAAGAAAAAGGGTACGATTGGATAAAAAACGAACAAGCATAAAATTTGTTTAAAGTTTAAAGTTTAAAGTTGACCACAAAACAACTTTAAACTTTAAACCTTAAACTTTAAACAATAAGAGTATGGAATTAAAAGAAAAATTAGTGTCGTCTTTTATGGCTTTTGAAGAGCAAATCGATGTAAATTCTGATTTACATGAGGTGCGAACTTCGGCAATAAAAAACTTTGAAAACAAAGGTTTCCCAACTAAAAAAGAGGAGGCTTGGAAATACACGTCTTTAAATTCGGTGTTGAAAAACGACTTTTCGGTTTTCCCAAAAAGCGAAAATAATATCGAATTTGCCGATGTAAAAAAATATTTCCTTCATGAAATTGACACCTATAAAGTAGTTTTTATTGACGGTGTTTTCAGTTCGTTTTTATCATCTACAACTCATGATGGAATTGATGTTTGCTTGATGTCATCGGCATTAAACAAGCCGAAATACAAAATGGTAATTGATAATTATTTCAATAAAATTGCCAATTTAGACGAAAGTTTAACGTCTTTAAATACGGCTTTCGCCAATGAAGGAGCTTATATCAATATTCCAAAAAGCAAAGTCGTTGATAAGCCAATTGAAATTATGTATTTCTCTACTGGAAGCGAAGCGGCACTTTTGGTTCAACCAAGAAATTTGGTTGTAGTTGGTGAAAATTCTCATGTTCAAATTATTGAAAGACATCAAAGTTTGAATGAAAATCCTGTTTTAACGAATTCGGTGACCGAGATTTTTGCACAAAAAAGAGCTATTGTAGACTATTATAAAATCCAAAATGATAATTTGGAGGCCAACCTAATTGACAATACTTATGTTTCTCAAAAACAAGAAACCAATGTTTCTGTGAACACGTTTTCGTTTGGTGGAAACTTAACCAGAAACAATTTGAATTTCTATCATTATGGAGAACGAATTGTTAGTAATTTGAACGGAATCACCATCATTGGCGACAAGCAACACGTTGATCATTATACATTAGTTCAGCATTCAACGCCAAATTGTGAAAGCCATCAAGATTATAAAGGGATCTTTTCTGATCGTTCCACAGGAGTTTTCAACGGTAAAATTTATGTTGAAAAAGAAGCTCAAAAAACCAATGCCTTTCAAAAAAGCAACAATATATTATTAAGCGATAAAGCCACAATTAATGCCAAACCACAATTGGAAATTTTTGCAGATGATGTAAAATGTTCTCATGGATGTACGATTGGTCAATTGGACGAAACGGCAATGTTTTACATGCAACAACGCGGAATTCCTAAGAAAGAAGCCAAAGCATTATTGATGTATGCGTTCTCAAATGCAGTGATTGAAAGTATCAAAATCCCTGAATTGAAACATCGGATTACCAAAATTATCGCTACAAAATTAGGGGTTAAACTAGGATTCGATTTGTAGTTTTTTAATGTCATTTGACTTAAATAAAAAAATAAAATGAGTTTTAATATTGATGCTATTCGTGCCGATTTTCCTATTCTTTCTCAACACGTAGATGGGAAACCATTAGTCTATTTTGACAATGGAGCAACCTCGCAAAAACCTCAAGTTGTGATTGATGCAATTTCAAAATATTATCAAGAAATTAATGCTAATATTCACCGCGGCGTTCATACTTTGAGTCAATTGGCTACGGATGCTTATGAAACTTCCAGAGCAAAAATCCAACAGCACATTAATGCAAAATTTGCTCACGAAGTGCTGTTTACTTCTGGAACTACACACGGAATTAACTTGGTTGCGAATGGATTTGCGTTCTTTTTGAAACCGGGGGATGAGGTTTTGGTTTCAGCATTGGAACACCATTCTAATATTGTGCCTTGGCAAATGTTATGCGAAAAAACAGGCTCTATTTTACGAGTGATTCCAATGGATGAAAATGGCGAATTGATCCTTTCAGAATTTGATAAATTACTTTCCAATAAAACCAAAATTGTAACTGTAAACCATATTTCAAATGCTTTAGGAACAGTCAATCCTATAAAGTATATGATTGATAAATCACACGAATTTGGAGCTGCAATTTTGATTGACGGAGCACAAGCAGTTCCCCATTTAAAACCAGATGTTCATGAATTAGATTGTGATTTCTATGTTTTTTCAGGACATAAAATTTGTGGTCCTACAGGTACTGGAATTTTATATGGAAAAGAAGAATGGTTGAATAAATTACCACCTTATCAGGGCGGCGGCGAAATGATAAAAGAAGTGACTTTTGAGAAAACTACCTATGCCGAATTACCTCATAAATTTGAAGCAGGAACGCCAAATATAGCTGGAGGAATTGTACTTGGAACCGCAGTTGATTATATGAATCAAGTAGGTTTTGAAAACATCCAAATTCAAGAAAAAGAGTTGCTAGATTACGGGACTAAAAGATTATTAGAAATCGAAGGATTGAAAATTTATGGCACTTCCAAAGATAAAACATCGGTAATTTCGTTCAATATTGAGGGAATTCATCCCTATGATATTGGAACGATAATTGACAAATTAGGAATTGCAGTTAGAACAGGTCATCATTGCGCTCAGCCTATTATGGATTTCTTCAAGATACCAGGAACCATTCGCGCTTCGTTTGCATTTTATAATACTAAAGAAGAAATTGATATCTTTGTTGAAGGGGTAAAAAGAGCTAAATTAATGCTATCATAAATATAGTTAAATGAAAATAGTATCATTATTATCGGTATTTTTATTTGTTGTAATAAGTTGCAATAGCCAGAAAAATCCTGTTGGAACTATTGTAAAAATGAAAGATATTGAAATTCAATATGAAGCAAATACACGAGGATTTTATAACAAATTGGTTTTAAATAACGTAACAATTTCTTCAACAAATGATAGAGATGGCAAAGAAAATCCTATTGTTCAAAAAGTTTCAGAAGTTGATTTGAACGCATTAATTCAAGAACTAAACAAAGTAGATTTAGAGAATTTACCAAATTTAAAAGCCCCAACAGAAAAAAGATTTTATGACGGAGCGGCAATAGCTAATTTAAAGATAATTTATAAAGGGAATACCTATCAAACAACTGATTTTGATCATGGGTTTCCACCAATGGAAATAAAAAGAGTAGTTGAAATTATGAATTTATTATTTAAACCAGAAGAATGACAATTACAGAAATACAAGACCAAATTGTAGATGAATTTTCTATGTTTGACGATTGGATGGAGCGCTACGAATACATTATTGAGTTGGGTAAAAAGTTGCCATTAATAAACGAGGAATTTAAAACTGATGACAATATTATCAAGGGATGTCAATCTAAAGTTTGGTTAAAAGGAGAGCAAAATAATGATATAATTGTTTTCACTGCTGATAGTGATGCAATTTTAACCAAGGGAATAATCGCTATTTTAATTCGTGCTTTTTCAAATCAAAAGGCTGCCGATATTTTAGCTGCCGATATGGGTTTTATTGATGAAATAGGCTTGAAAGAACATTTATCGCCAACGAGAGCAAATGGTTTGGTTTCAATGATAAAAAATATTAAAATGTATGCTTTGGCATTTGAGTCAAAAAATTAGTTTTTCACCATATAAGTCATGTAAGATCACATAAACAAATAAACAATATGGAAGAATTTAACGATACAATTAACTTAGGAGATAACGTAGTAAAAAAATTAAAGGGCATTTACGACCCTGAAATTCCGGTTGATATTTACGAATTAGGCCTAATCTACGATGTGATGATTAACGAAGACAATGAAGTTAAAATATTAATGACATTAACTTCTCCGAACTGTCCAGTTGCTGAGTCATTGCCGCGTGAAGTGGAAGAAAAAGTGCAAACAATTGATGAGGTAAAATCCTGTGAGGTTGAAATCACATTTGATCCGCCTTGGAGCAAAGATTTAATGAGCGAGGAGGCAAAATTAGAATTAGGGATGTTGTAAAATTGGTTTAAAGTTTAATGTTTAAGGTGGAGTGATTTTAAACTTTTCAAACTATTTAAAGATGGACGAAATCATAAATAAAGTAGCCAATAGTTCTCTGGAAGTTTTCGATTTAGAAGATTATTACCCTAGTGGTATTAGGACTCAAATCGATATTTCCCAGTGGCTATCTGACGGATTTATTTTAAAAGAAAAAGATTTTCGGGAGCATTTAAAACAGCATGATTGGACAAAATATCAGGATCATTATGTTGCTATTTTTTGCAGTACCGATACCATTCTACCTGCTTGGGCGACTGTTTTAGTTACCCTTCATTTAGCTCCTTTTGCAAAAAAAATTGTTGATGGAAATTTCCAAGATCTAGAGACTTTATTGTACCAAGAAATCCTTCATAAAATTGATTATTCACAATATGAAAATAAGTCAGTTATCATAAAAGGATGTTCTAAAAAACCAGTTCCAATTAGTGCTTATGTAGTCGCAGCTCAATATTTACAAGCTTTCGCAAAAAGCATAATGTATGGCGAAGCTTGTTCGGCAGTTCCATTATACAAGAAAAAATAACAATTAATCTTCTTCTTTTTCTTTTGCGTCTTTAAAATCGGGATATAGGAATTTATTATAAGGAAATCTTGAAATATGAATTTCTCGAACTGCCTCATAAACACGTTCTCTAAATTCTTCAAAATTTTCTTTATTGGTAGCCGAAATAAAAATTGCTTTTTCCTTACCTACATTGTTCATCCAGGTAGTTTTCCATTCTTGTAATGTGAAATGCCTTTTGGTTTTTTCGGTTATCAAATCGTCTTCATCAATGGTTAAATGTTTGAAAGCATCAATTTTATTAAATACCATTATGGTAGTTTTGTTGTTACTTTTTATATCAGCTAATGTTTGGTTTACCGATTCGATATGGTCTTCAAAATCAGGATGAGAAATATCTACCACATGCAAAAGTAAATCGGCTTCCCGAACTTCATCCAACGTGCTTTTGAAAGAATCTACTAATTGAGTTGGCAGTTTTCGGATAAACCCAACGGTGTCAGAGAGTAAGAAAGGCAAGTTTTTAATCACTACTTTTCTAACCGTGGTGTCTAAAGTTGCAAACAATTTATTTTCAACAAACACATCACTTTTACCCACCACATTCATTAATGTTGATTTTCCTACATTGGTATAACCAACTAATGCAACACGAACCATTGCGCCACGATTTCCTCGTTGAACGCCCATTTGCTTGTCGATAGTTTTTATTTTTTCTTTAAGCAAAGCAATTCTATCCCTAACAATTCGTCTGTCGGTTTCAATTTCTGTTTCTCCAGGTCCGCGCATTCCGATTCCCCCTTTTTGGCGTTCTAAGTGCGTCCACATTCCCGATAATCTTGGAAGTAAATATTGGCATTGTGCTAATTCAACTTGAGTTCTTGCATAAGAAGTTTCTGCTCGTTGTGCAAATATATCCAAGATGAGGTGCGTTCTGTCAAGAATTTTACAAGCTATTATTCGAGAGATATTTTTTTGCTGTGATGGCGAAAGTTCATCGTCAAAAATAACGGTTGAAATATCATTTTCAATTACAAAATGATTTATTTCATCAATTTTTCCAGTTCCAACAAAAGTTTTTGGGTTAGGGCGTTCCATTTTTTGGAAAAATCTTTTAACAACTTCACCACCAGCCGTGTATGTTAAAAACGACAACTCATCGAGGTATTCGTTTAGTTTTTCCTCGTCCTGTTTTTGAGTAATTATCCCTACAATTACAGTTTTTTCAATCTTTTTAGTTTCTTTTTCTAACATATCAAAATATATACTGCAAAGCTAATTTATTTGCATGAAAAATCTAGATTTACTACCTTTTAATTAAATTTTTTAAAGTTCATTAGTTAAAAATCGAAATTAAAGCTATTTTTTATTTTTTTTTGTTAAATTTGAAAGCTAAATTGCAAACTAAATCACCCATCATAATCTTAAATTTTCATTTTATGAAAAAAATTACACTAATATTAATAACACTTTTATTCTCATTCACTGGATTTTCACAAGCATTAAACGAAGGATTTGAAACTCCAACATCTGCCTTTGGAATACCTGCAAACTGGGCAATATTTCAAAGCGCAATTGCTACTGAGCTTTGGTATTCAGACGGAGTTACTAGAGGAACCGCTCCTCATTCAGGAACTAAACAAGCGATACTTCTTGGAGAGAATCTAGGAGTAGGAAATTCTTCAAAATATTATTTAGCCACCCCATTAGTTACTATTCCTTTAAATGGTCAGTTGCGATTTTGGGTAAAAACTAGTCAACAAGGTGATCAAGGAGGCGTTTTTAAAGTTAAAGTTGCTTCGGGTGCTTTAGCCGCTAACCAAATAACCGAAACTGCTTATACAACAACTCTTCAAACCTATACTGAATCTCAATTAAGTACTAATGTTTCTCCAGCTCCAATTGTTTGGGAAGAACAAGTAATTGATTTTCCGCCAGCTACTTATCCAGCAGGAACACAAGTTTATATTGCATTTGTTTCAGAAGTAACTCAAACTTCACCTTTACGCGGGGATGATTTTTTTCTAGATGATGTTTTAGTAGTTTCAAGATGTTTGGAACCAAGTTCTTTAGCTTTAGGAACGGTAACCTCAACAAGCGCAGTATTAAGCTGGACCAATCCAAATGGACCAACTTATGGCAATCCTTGTAATCAATGGGAAATAGAAATTGTTCCCTCAACTCAATTAACTCCTACAGGTGCCGGAATTATAATAAATACAAATCCTTATACCGCAACAACATTAACAGCAGCTCCTTTTGCTCCTTTGTTGCCTTTAACACAATATAGATATTACGTTCGCTCTAAGTGTACTTTTTCCGGCAGTATTTGGGCTGGACCATTTGCGTTTACTACCGCTCCTGGACCAGCGGTTTGTGGGGGTAATTTTGTTGACCCTGGAGGGTTAAGTAATTATCCTAACGGAGTAACAGCAACTTCTTTAGGTACCAACACCATTTGCCCAGTAACTCCTGGCGACGTTGTAACAGTAACTTTTACGTCGTTTGCAACAGAAGCAACTGCGGATAAATTAAAAGTTTACAATGGGAGCGGCACTGCAGGAACTCTTTTAGGAACATATTCTGGAACATTAACAGGAACAGCTTTACCTGGACCATTTACTTCTACTGCTGCTGACGGATGTTTAACATTTGTATTTACATCAGACGGATCAGTTAATGCTGCAGGGTGGTTGGCAAATATTACATGTGCACCAATTCCAACTTGTACCAAACCAAATACTTTAACAAGTTCAACAATCACAGCTACTTCGGTTTCAGTTGGATGGACACAACCTGCAAATCCTGGCGGAGGTTTCGCAACAGCTTGGCAATATATTGCTTTACCTTGTGGAACCGCAGCTCCAAATTCAACTTCTACAGGATGGGGATCTGCAACATCAAATCCATTTGTAATTACTGGGCTATCCGCAGGAACTTGTTACGACATTTATGTAAGAGCATATTGTTCCTCAACAGACGTTAGTGCCTGGTCAACATTACCTGTAACAATAACAACCTTACCTGGTTGTGGAGGGTCATTTTTTGACCCAGGAGGACAAAATGGAAACTATGCAAACAACATTGCTGCAGCCGCAGGAACAACTACAATTTGCCCTTCAATTCCAGGACAATTAGTAACAGTTACATTTAACTCATTTAATACAGAAAGTGGGCTTGACATTTTAAAGGTATACGATGGTAACAGCACTGCCGGAACATTATTAGGAAGTTTCTCTGGAACAACAATACCGGGTCCATTTACCGCTTCATCAGCTTCAGGATGTTTAACTTTTGTTTTTACAACTGATACAAGTGTTACCAATACTGGATGGAATGCAAGTGTTACTTGCGCCCCTCCTCCAACATGTACTCGCCCAACAACTTTAACATCTTCATCAGTAACTCAATCTACGGCTTTACTAGCTTGGACTCAACCTGCAAATCCTGATGGTAGTTTTGCTACCGCATGGCAAGTAAGCGCAGTTCCATGTGGATCGCCTATTCCAGCAGTTGGTTCTGCAAGCTGGGTGAATGCCAATTCAAATCCGTTTTATATTACAGGATTAAATTCTGCAACTTGTTATGATTATTACGTAAGAGCGATTTGTTCTTCTACAGATTCAAGTTCTATATCAGTTCCATCTAGCTTTAACACTTTAATAGTAAATGATGAATGTACAGGAGCTATTGAAATACCAGTAAATCAAAACACCAATTGTCTGCAAACAGTTAAAGGAAGTCTTGCTTTTGCAACCGCTTCTACTCAAGCAAATTCTTGTGGAGGAACTATAGATGACGACGACGTTTGGTTTAAATTTACAGCCACATCAACAACCCATTATATAACAATATTAGGAGTAAACTATACTTCCGCACCTTCAAATATTAACTATGTGCTTTATACAGGAACATGCGGTAGCTTAACTCAATTTGGAGGATGTATTACTGCAAATAGTAATATAGCTAGTGGATTAAACGTAGGCCAAACCTATTACGTAAGAGCTTATTCAACAGGTTCTACACCCTCAACAACCACTTTTGAACTTTGTGTAGGAACAAATGTTGGAACTTGTGCTACTGCATTGCCGCTTTGTGCAATTACACCAATAATTATCCCTAATAATGTTGGAGTTCCGACTTTACCAAATCCTATTAGTCCTTATTCAACAACAAGTACAGATGTGGGTTGTTTATTTACAGCACCTTCACCAACGTTTTATTATTTGCAAATACCTTCAAATGGGAATTATAGTTTTTTATTGGAACAAAATACGAGTAATACTTTTAATGGTACAGGAATTGACGTGGATTTTGTAGCTTGGGGCCCTTATAATTCAAATTCAGAGGCTTGTGCAGGGATTTCTACTACAAATGCTCCCGCAACTGGAAATTCATGCAGCTATTCATTTGCAGCTACTGAAACGTTTACTGTTAACAATGCTGTTGCTGGCCAAATATACGTAGTCATGATTACTAACTTTAATGGGAGAAAAGGATTTGTAAGAATTACTCAAACGGCAGGGCCAATTCCACCTGTATGTTGTCCATTCGGTAATTTTATCTATCCTAAAAATTTCTATTGTCAAAATGAAGCGAATCCAAGTCCTAGTTTTATTAGCAATGCCGTTGCCGGAACTTTTTCTGCAGTTCCTGCTACAGGTCTTTCCATAAATCCTACAACTGGATTAATTAATCTTGCGGCAAGTACTCCAGGGACTTATATAGTTCACAATACTATTGGCGCTAGTGGGTTATGCCCTTCAGATGATGATTCTTGGGCGATAACTATTTCTACCCCTCCAACAAGTGTAGCTATAAATTATAGCGCAACCTCTTATTGTCCAATTAATACGACAGTTCAAAACATAACTCAAACTGGAACCCCTGGGGGTGTTTATACTGTTTCGCCAGCTGTTGGATTGTCATTAAATACAACAACCGGATCATTCAATCCAAGTACGAGTACAGTTGGAACTTATGTAGTAAGTTATAATTTACCTCAAACAGGAGGATGTCAAGGAGCTATAAGTTCAACAACAGTAAATATTGTTTTACCGGTTCCTACATTTAATCCTGCGCCTCCTATTTGTGCAGGACAAACTTCTCAGCCGTTACCATTAATTTCTACAAATGGAATTTCAGGGACTTGGTCGCCAGCAATTAATAATTTGGCTACTACTACCTATACATTTACACCTAATGCAGGACAATGCGGGACTAATACCGCCACAATGACTATTCAAGTTGGTAACGTAGTTCCTGTATTTACTCAAATAGCACCAATTTGTCCAGGAGCGCCATTGATTTTGCCTACTACATCAACAAATGGAGTAATCGGTACTTGGTCGCCAGCGCCAAACAACACAGCGACTACAACTTATACTTTTACGCCAGCTGCAGGTGTTTGTTCAAGCGGTGCTACAATGACTGTTACTGTTAAAACATTAAATATTACACCAGCATTTTCAAGTGTAGCTTCAATATGTAATGGCGCAACTTTAGCTCCTTTACCTACTACTTCAACAAATGCAATAACAGGAACTTGGTCACCTGCTTTAAACAATACAGCAACTACAACCTATTTATTTACACCAGATTCAGGGCAATGTGCTTTTACAGCAACTACAACAATTACTGTTAAGCCAGTTATAAATGCAAATGTTACTTTTCCAACGGTATGTTCAAGTACCACTGCAACAGTTACTGCTGTGCCAATAGGTTCGGGAAGTTTTAGTTATGCTTGGACGGTTCCAACAGGAGCTTTAAATCCAGGGAATGTAGCTTCATTTAGCACAAGCGTCTCAGGAGCTTATAGTGTTGTATTAACTCAACTAGGATGTTCTTCATCGCCAATAAACGGGAACGTATTAATTTCAACTGTTAGAACACCAACATTTACACCAATTCCAACTTTATGTCAGGGAAGCACTAATCCGCCGGTTTTACCAACCTCTTCTATAGACACCCCTTCAATTACAGGAACTTGGAACGCACCAATTAACACGGCAAATCTTGGCCCTATAGTTTATACGTTTACACCAGCTGCGAATCAATGTGCAAACAATACTACAATGACAGTTACAGTTGCAGCAGCTCCAGTAGCAACATTTAATTATAGCAATACGACTTATTGTCAATCAGGAGTAAATCCTTTACCTAATTATATTAATGGAGGTGCGCCAGGAGTATTTACTTCTACGGCAGGGTTGAGCATAAATGCAACTACAGGTGAAATTAATTTAGCAGCCAGTACGCCAGCTACTTATACAGTTACCAATACAATTGCAGCAACTGCTTCTTGTCCAGGAATTACAGCTCCTTTTATAATAACTATTACTGCTGCACCAATCGCAACATTTAGTTATACAGGATCTCCTTATTGTAAAAATGGAACTACCAATCCAAGCCCTACATATGCTACTGGAGGAGTTGCGGGAGTATTTACTTCAACAGCAGGTTTAAGTATAAATGCATCAACAGGGCAAATTAATTTAGCAACAAGCACGCCAGCCACTTACACGGTTACAAATACAATAGCCGCTTCTGGAGGTTGTGCAATAGAAATTAAAACAGCTACAGTAACAATAACTGCCGCTCCAGTTGCTACATTTACTTATAATTCAACTACTTTTTGTAAGTCAGGAGCAAATCCAATAATTAATATAACTGGCTCGGCAGGAGTATTTACTTCTTCAGCAGGATTAACCTTAAATAGTACTACAGGAGCTATCGATTTATCTTCAAGCACTCCTGCAACTTACACGGTTACAAACACAATTGCAGCAGCATCAGGATGTAGTACAGTTTCAGAATCTTTTACTATTACAATCACTGCGGCACCAGTTGCTACATTTAGTTATACAGGATCTCCTTTTTGTAAAAACGCCAATAACCCAAGCCCAACATTTGCTACCGGCGGGGTTGCAGGCACATTTACTTCAACACCGGCAGGATTAAGTATAAATGCAGCTACGGGTCAAATTAATTTGACAGCTAGTACAGCAGGAACTTATATAGTTACAAATACTATTGCAGCAGCAGCTGGATGTGCTCTTGTATCTGCTCCTTTTACAATTACAATTACAAACTTGCCTCAAGCCACAATTGCTTATAGCGATTCATTTTATTGTTACAACAATTCAGGTTCCCAACAAGTAATATTAACGGGTACAACAGGAGGAACATTTAGCGCTACTCCATCTGGATTATCAATAAGTTCTACTTCTGGAGCATTTAATGTTAGCAATAGTCCGGCAGGAACTTATACAGTTACTTATACAATCCCCGCAGCTGGAGGATGTCCTCAAGTTACTGCTCCAGCTACATTTACTATTATACCACAGATAAATGTTCAATTAAGTGCAGTTTGTGCGGGTGCTGACTTTACAATCACAGCTTTGCCAGTAGCAGGATCTTTCAACCCCGCTAGTGCTACCTATGAATGGAGTGGACCTAACGGATATACTTTTGGACCAACATCCAATCCATCAATAATTATTAGCACTTCAGGAAGCTATACCTCAACAGTTACAGTAAACGGATGTAGATATGTGACTACACAACAAGTTGACGGAATTACGTGTAGTATTCAAAAAGGAATTTCTCCAAATGGTGACGGCGACAATGAAGCATTTATATTATCGGATGTAAAAGCCTTGAGTATTTTTAATAGATATGGAACTAAAGTTTATAGCCATGGAGAAAATTATTCTAATCAATGGCACGGACAATCTGAAAGCGGAAGCGAACTTCCCGACGGAACCTACTATTATGTAATTATGAGAAATTCAGGAAATTCAATTACTGGATGGATTTATATTAATCGTTAATATTAAGATTTTATAAGCGCTGACAAAAGTCAGCGCTTATTAATCCTAAATTTTACCCTTATGAAAAAAATATTTTTACTAGCTATTTTACTTTTGATGTCATTTCTAGATGTTAATGCGCAACAATCACCTCATTATACACAGTATATGTATAATATGAACATAATAAATCCGGCATATGCTGGTTCTAAAGAAAATTTATCTTTTGGGTTATTATACAGAAAGCAATGGATTCAAATAGAAGACGCGCCTTCAACATTCTCCTTTTCGGGGTCTTCACCTGTTGGTAAAAATGTTGGGTTAGGGTTATCAATTCTTTCTGACAGAATAGGCCCAGTAGAAGAAAATAATCTTTATGGGGATTTTTCCTATACACTTAATTTAGGTGGAGAAAAAAGATTAGCATTAGGGTTAAAAGCAGGGGTTACATTTCAAAAAATAGGACTAAATAGCATTATTTACCCTACATTGCCCGACGTAAATGACGGTGCATTCCGAGAAAACACAAACAATCAAAAATTAAATATTGGGACAGGATTATTTTACTATACCGATAACTATTATCTTGCTTTTTCAATCCCAAGTATGTTAAAAACAGTTCACCTTGATTATAATGGAAGAAAGTATGGAACAGAAATTCAACATTATTTTCTTACCGGTGGATATGTATTTGATATCAATCCCAACTTGAAATTTAAGCCATTTGGAATGATAAAATCTGCTATTGGAACACAATCTTCAATAGATCTTTCAACTAATTTCTTATACATGGAAAAATTCGAAGCAGGGGCAACTTATAGATTAGACGATTCATTTGGATTAATGGTAAACTTCGCAATTAATCCTTCTTTAAGAGTAGGTTATGCCTATGATCATATTGTTTCAGATATTAAAGTAACAACACCTTCATCTCACGAAATCATATTATTATTTGATTTGTACGTGCCTAAAAAAGTTTCACATTCACCTAGATATTTCTAAAATTAATAACGTCTATAATGAAAAATATATTTCTGATATTAAGTTTTGTGTTTGTTAGCACAATATCTGTAAAAGCACAAGACAGTCAAACTGCTTGGGCTGATAAATTATTTAAAAGATTTGAATATTTAGATGCTAGTAAAGAATATTTGAAACTAGTAGGAACTGGGATTAAACAAAATTACATTTACAATCAACTTGCTGAAAGTTACTATAACATGTTTAATACGACAGAAGCAATTAAATGGTATGCACTTTCATTGACCCAGCCCCAAGAAGCTGAAACCTATTTTAAATATGCTCAAATGCTTAAAGCAAGTGGAAGATATGAAGAGTCAAATGCTCAAATGGCGATTTTTGCAAATAAAAATCCAAAAGATATTAGGGCTATTCTATTTAATGAAAACCCAAATTACATTCCCAAATTACTTAACAAACAAAAAGTATTTAATTTAGTACCCGTAAAAATAAATAGTCAATATACTGATTTTGGACCAAAATTATCAAATGATAACACCTTATATTTCTCGAGTTCAAGAAAATTATCTAAGAAAAAAACAGGATGGAAAGAAGAATCGTATCTAGATGTATATCAAGCTACTTTATTTGAAAATGATTCATTGAGTATTCCAACCGAAGTAGAGGATATCAATACTATTTGGCATGATGGTCCAGCTTGTGTAAGCGCAGACGGGAATACGTTATATTTTTCTAGAGATAGTCGTGAAATAAATGACTTTGAAAATATTAAAAACATAAAAACCAAGTTTAGCCAAATGTATCTTTTCAAGGCTACAAAAGTTAATAATAAATGGACTGCGGCAAAGCAATTACCTTTTAATAAAAATTCGTATTCGATAAGTAATCCAAGTATTAGCCTTGACGGAAAAACATTATATTTTAATTCAAATATGCCAGGTGGATTAGGAGGAAATGACATTTGGAAAGTTGATGTTTCTGAAGGAGATGTTTATGGAACACCGGTTAATTTAGGGTCGAAAATAAACACCGAAGGAAACGAACAATTTCCTTCAATTACCGATGATAATATGCTTTACTTTTCATCAGATTCTAGACAAGGATTGGGAGGTTTAGACATTTATTTTATTAATTTAAACAAAACAGAAGACGCTCAAAATCTTGGAAAACCAGTTAATAGCGAAAAAGATGATTTTTCCTTTTCATTTAACACCAAACGTAATCTGGGGTTCTTTTCAAGTAATCGTGAAGAGTCAGATGATTTATACATAGCAAAACCACTTTGTAGCGTTGAATCTACTATTCTTGTTACTAATGCAGTAACTGGAAAAATTTTAGAAGGGGCAACAGTAGCTATTTTAGACGATAAAAAGAACATTATTGAAACTAAAACATCAGATGCAAAAGGAAATGTAGATTTTATTTTAGAATGTTACACAGAATATAGTTTACAAGTCTCTAAAAATGGTTATGAAAGCGGGGTGTTTAGTATTGCTAAAAATAAAGGAGGAAAATTAAACGTACCAACACCACTTAATCCAATTGAAGTTATTATTAAACCAACAGAAATTGTTCTAAATTCAATATTTTTCGAATTCAATAAAAGTAATATTACTCAAGAAGGAGCATTTGAATTGGATAAGTTAGTCCAAGTGATGAAAGCGAATGATAAATTGGTAATTTTCACAAAATCCCACACAGACAATAGAGGAAGTGATGTTTACAATTTAAACTTATCTGAAAGAAGAGCAAAATCTACTGTTCAATATGTGATTTCAAAAGGAATCCCAGCGTCAAGAATATCAGGAAAAGGATTTGGCGAAAGCGAACCAAAAGTGGATTGCAAAGAAGCTTGTACCGAAGAAGAACATGCTAAAAATAGACGTTCTGAATTCCTAATAGTGAAATAATATAAATTATTTATATGTAAAGCCGAGTTTAGAATTTCTAATCTCGGCTTTATTATTATAATTAACCCTAAAAACACAACTTTAGAGGTTTCACTTTCCACTTTCGATATAATTTTATTACTTTCGCAAAACGATTTAAGAAAAGGATAAAATGAGCACTAAATTTACTGAATACAAGGGACTTGACTTGCCAAATGTTGCATCAGAAGTACTTGATTTTTGGAAAAAAGAAAACATATTCGAGAAAAGCATTTCCACTCGCGAAGGGAATCAGCCGTTCGTGTTTTTTGAAGGTCCGCCATCTGCAAATGGTTTGCCAGGGATTCACCACGTGATGGCTCGAGCGATCAAAGACATTTTTTGTAGATATAAAACTCAAAAAGGGTTCCAAGTAAAGCGTAAAGCAGGATGGGATACCCACGGATTACCTGTAGAATTAGGAACTGAAAAGGAACTTGGAATTACTAAAGAAGACATTGGGAAAACCATTTCTGTAGAACAATATAACGAAGCGTGTAAAAAAACCGTAATGCGTTACACTGATGTGTGGAATGATTTAACTGAAAAAATGGGTTATTGGGTGGACATGGAAGACCCCTATGTGACTTACAAATCCAAATACATGGAATCAGTTTGGTGGCTTTTAAAACAAATCTACGATAAAGATTTGATGTACAAAGGCTATACCGTTCAACCCTATTCTCCAAAAGCAGGAACGGGTTTGTCATCACACGAAGTTAACCAGCCAGGAAGTTATAGAGATGTAACCGATACTACTGTTGTTGCCCAATTTAAAGCAATCAATAACACATTGCCAAGTTTTTTAAAGGATTTTGGCGATATCTATATCTTAGCCTGGACCACAACTCCTTGGACTTTACCAAGCAACACGGCATTAACTGTAGGGCCAAAAATAGATTACGTTTTGATTGATACTTTCAATCAATATACTTTTTTGCCATCAAAAGTAATTTTGGCTAAGAATTTAGTTGGAAAACAATTCTCAAAAGGGTTTTTCGAAAGTAAAGATGCTTCAGATTTTGATAATTTTAAAGCAAGCGACAAACAAATTCCCTATAAAATTTTATCTGAATGTAAAGGGTCAGATTTAGTTGGCATTCGTTATGAGCAATTGATGCAATTAGCATTACCATATCAAAATCCCGAAAATGCATTCCGCGTAATCTCTGGAGATTTTGTTACAACTGAGGACGGAACAGGAATTGTTCATACTGCCCCTACTTTTGGTGCAGATGATGCAAAAGTAGCTAAAGAAGCTGTGCCAGAAGTGCCGCCAATGTTAGTTTTGGATGAAAATGGGATTCCTAGTCCGTTGGTAAATTTGCAAGGTAAATTTACTTCACATACGGGTGTTTATGCAGGTAAATACGTTAAAAACGAATATTATAAAGAAGGCGAAGCTCCAGAACGTTCCGCCGATGTGGAAATTGCAATTCAATTAAAAGAAGAAAACAAAGCTTTTAAAGTTGAAAAATACGTTCATAGTTACCCGCATTGTTGGAGAACAGACACGCCAATTTTGTATTATCCATTAGATTCATGGTTCATAGAAATTACAAAAGTGCGTGACAGAATGTTCGACTTGAACGAAACCATCAACTGGAAACCCAAGGCAACTGGAGAAGGACGTTTCGGAAATTGGTTAAAAAACGCCAACGATTGGAATTTATCACGATCTAGATATTGGGGAATCCCTTTACCAATATGGAGAAGTGAAGATGGAGCCGAAGAAATTTTAATAGGTTCTGTTGAAGAATTATATAATGAAATTGAGAAATCAATCTCTGCAGGATCCCAAAAAACAAATCCCTTTAAAGGGTTTGAAGTGGGAAATATGGCTGAAGCCAATTATGATTTGGTTGATTTACATAAAAATGTAGTAGATGAAATTACTTTAGTTTCTGCATCAGGAAAACCAATGAAAAGGGAATCGGACTTAATTGACGTTTGGTTTGACTCAGGAGCAATGCCTTATGCACAATGGCATTATCCATTTGAAAATAAGGAATTAATAGATGGGAATAAAGCCTTTCCTGCCGATTTTATTGCTGAAGGGGTAGATCAAACAAGAGGTTGGTTTTATACATTACACGCTATTTCAACTTTGGTTTTTGATAAAGTATCCTATAAAAATGTGGTTTCAAATGGTTTGGTATTAGACAAAAACGGACATAAAATGTCGAAACGTTTAGGAAATGCCGTAGATCCATTTGATACTTTATTAGAATACGGTCCCGACGCAACTCGTTGGTATATGATTTCAAACGCCAATCCTTGGGACAATTTAAAATTCGACTTAGAAGGAATTGCAGAAGTGCGCCGTAAATTTTTCGGAACTTTATACAACACCTATTCTTTTTTTAGTTTGTATGCCAATATCGATAATTTCAATTATTCAGAAACCACCATTCCAGTTAATGAGCGACCTGAAATTGACCAATGGATTATTTCAGAATTGAACACATTAATAAAAACAGTTGATTCAGCCTATGCCGATTACGAGCCTACTAAAGCTGCCAGAGCCATTTCTGATTTTGTACAGGAAAACCTTAGTAACTGGTACGTTCGCTTGTGCAGAAGACGTTTTTGGAAAGGCGATTACGGGCAAGATAAAATTGCAGCTTACCAAACTTTATACGAATGTTTATTAGCGATAAGCAAATTAGGCGCTCCAATTGCTCCGTTTTTCATGGATAAATTATACAGAGATTTAACATTAGCGACACAATCAGAAAACTTTGAAAGTGTACATTTGGCTGATTTTCCTCGATGCGTTGAAAAGTATGTTGATAAATCGTTAGAGAGCAAAATGGAGAAGGCTCAAACCATCTCCTCATTAGTATTATCTCTTCGAAAAAAGGAAATGATAAAAGTGCGTCAGCCTTTACAAAAGATAATGATACCGATACTTGAAGAGAGTCAACGAGCTGAAATTGAAGCAGTTTCAGATTTAATTAAAGCAGAGGTAAATGTGAAAGAAATTGTACTTTTAGACGATGCTTCAGGAATATTAGTGAAGCAAATTAAGCCCAATTTTAAAACATTGGGACCTCGATTTGGGAAAGACATGGGCTTGATTGCCAAGGAGATACAGGCTTTTACTTCAGAACAAATTAATAAATTGGAAAGAGAAGGAGAAATAAGTATCATTATTCAAGAAAAAAGTATAATTTTAACATTACAAGAAGTTGAAATATCGTCACAAGATATTGAAGGTTGGTTAGTCGCCAATTCAAATGGAATCACAGTGGCATTAGATATTTCAATATCTGAGGAATTGCGTCAGGAAGGGATTGCACGAGAATTAGTAAATAGAATTCAGAACATTAGGAAGGACTCCGGATTTGAAGTTACCGACAAAATCAAAGTTCAAATTCAAAGAAACGGAGATTTGGAAACCGCAATTCTTAACAATGAAGCCTACATTAAATCAGAAACATTAACCGATTTATTGGTATTTGTTGATGAATTAGAAAGCGGAATCGCAATTGAATTTGACGAAATAATAACACGAATAGCAATTAATAAATAAGTTTAGAATGGCAGAAGACACACTAAGATACTCAGATGCAGATTTAGCAGAGTTTAAAGAACTGATAATAAATAAAATACAAAAAGCACAATCCGATTTAGAATTGATTAAAAGTGCTTATATGAACGATTTAAATAATGGAACAGACGATACGTCTCCAACATTCAAAGCATTTGAAGAAGGAAGCGAAACAATGTCAAAAGAAGCCAACTCACAATTGGCAATTCGTCAAGAAAAGTTTATTCGTGACTTGAAAAACGCACTTTTCCGTGTAGAAAATAAAACGTACGGTTTCTGCAAAGTAACCGGTAAATTAATTAGCAAAGAAAGATTGTTAGTTGTCCCTCACGCAACAATGAGTATTGAAGCTAAGAATTTGCAGCGATAACACTATTATTTCATAATAATTTTAAACGCTCCTTTTCAGGGGCGTTTTGTATTAAAAATAGTATTATTTTTGCGGTATCAAAAATTATAAAATGTCATTAAAGAAAGCCTATATACTCATTTTCATTATTTTATTAATTGACCAAATTTCCAAAATTTACATCAAAACTCATTTTGTTTTAGGTGAGGAAGTAGTAGTTTTCAATTGGTTTAAAATTCTTTTTATTGAAAATGAAGGAATGGCTTGGGGCACACAAATTCCAGGATCCTATGGAAAAATAATTCTAACCCTTTTTAGATTAGTTGCTGTTACCGGAATTGCCTATTGGCTTTGGGACGCGGTAAAAAAACAAAGCTCTAATTTCTTAATTGTGGCCATAGCGCTTATTTTTGCAGGAGCTTTCGGAAACATTATCGATTCTGTTTTTTATGGGGTATTTTTCGATGACAGTTACCATACCGTGGCTACACTATTTTCCGACAAACCTTACGGAAAATTATTTTATGGAAAAGTAGTAGATTTATTTTATTTTCCAATTTGGGAAGGTAATTTACCTAGTTGGCTTCCATTTTGGGGAGGTAAATTCTTCACCTTCTTCAATGCTATTTTCAATGTTGCGGATTTTGCAATTTCAACGGGAGTAGGAATATTAATTGTATTCAATAAAAAAGCCTTCGCTAAAACTCAAGAATCAGAGTCGATCTGAGAAATTAAGCACTCTATTTGGAGTAACACAATAATTGAGTTGGATATCTGTAGGATTTACATCCAATATTAATTCTTCTGGTTCAAAAAACGAAAGCCCAATTTTAATAGTATTTGGATTGCATTCTGCTAAAAATTTATCATAGAAACCTTTTCCATAACCTACACGATTTCCTTTTTTATCATATGCTAATAAAGGAATAAAAACCACTTCCATTTTATTGGAGGGAATTTCTCCCGAAGCGTCGGGACCGTCCACCGGTTCTGGAATATTGTATTCGTTTTTTTTGATTTTAGTGTTATCAGTCAATAAAATAGTAGTCATTTTCAGAGTTTCAAAATCACTTTTTGAAATACAAATTTCTTTGTCTTTTCCAGATAATAAATGTAAAATGTATTCGGTATTTACTTCTTTCTGTTCTTCAATGGTAAGAAAAATATGAAAATACGTTTTCTCCCAAATTGGAAGTAACAAGACCTCATTGGCAATAGCCAAACTCAATTCTTCAATCTGATTTTCAGATAAAGAGTGACGAAGTTCTTTATATTTTACGCGAATATCTTTCTTAAACATCACTTATTTGAGTTGAAATATGATAAATAGCATCGCCTTGATAAACTATTGGCGCATCATTTACATTTATAATATATCCAGAATTGGGCGCTTTTACAGTAAATTCAATCTTTCCATAGGGATCAGAAATAGTGGCCAGTAATTGCCCTTTGGTAACATAATTTCCAATTTGAGTATATCCGTGAAACATTCCAGAATATTTAGCTCGAATCCAGTTCGATTTTGAGATATAAATCGTTGGTTTTTCAGGATAGAAAACTTCTTTTTTTGAGTTTAACATCCCAAGATGATCCAAAACTCTTTTAGTTCCTTCAATACCTTGTTGGGTTACTTCTTCATTAATATTCACTGATTTTCCGCCTTCAAACAACAACATTTTTACCCCTAATTTATCGCAAGAATTTCTAAAGGAACCCGCAATATTTTTAGAATACAATCCAAAAGGCGCTTGAAAAATATCAGCCAATTTTTTTAATTCGGCATTTTTTGGGACAATTCTAATTTGCGGTGCGTTGAACCTACTTGCTCCACCAGCATGAAAATCAATTGCATAATCAATGTGGGGCATAATTTCCTTCAAAAGATAATAGGCAAATCTACTCGCCAAAGATCCTTTTTTGCTTCCAGGAAAAACCCGATTTAAATCTCTTTTATCAGGAAATTCTCGAGTTTGGTTTACAAAACCAAATACATTTATAACAGGTATGCAAATGATCGTTCCTGTTTTTGGTTTGTTTATATTATTAGTAATTATTTGTCTAACGATTTCAATTCCGTTTATTTCATCGCCATGCAATCCGGCCGAAAGAAGAATTGTTGGGCCACTATATTTTGATCTTTCTACAATTATTGGAATTTTTAATTTGGTCATGGTGTGCAAAGTCGCAATTTCCATGTTGATTGTTTTGCTTTCTCCCGGCAAAACAGTTTCCTTAAAAATAGTGATGCTTTTATGTTCTAAAATACTCATAATTTAGTTAAAACGTTAAAAGTAGAAAATTATGGCTTATAAAACAGAAGTTCTCGTTTGTTTTTCGCTTTTAAATGCGAGATTTTGTAAATTTGAAAACCCTAAAAAATGCAAATGGATTATTAAGGGTATAGAAATAATTGACAAATGCAAAATCCTACTTTACAACTTCAGATACAATCTTTACCCGACGGACCTGGGGTGTATCAATATTATGACAAAGAGGATAAAATTTTGTATGTTGGGAAAGCTAAAAATCTTAAAAAAAGAGTGGCTTCCTATTTTAATAAAATTCACGATACAGCCAAAACCAATGTGCTTGTAAAAAAAATTGTAACCATAAAACACATTGTTGTTCCTACTGAAACGGATGCTTTATTGTTAGAAAACAATTTAATCAAAACGTTGCAACCCCGATACAATGTAATGTTGCGAGACGACAAAACGTATCCTTGGATTTGTATAAAAAAAGAAGCTTTTCCTAGAATTTTCCCTACAAGAAGAATGGTGAAAGATGGATCGGAATATTTTGGACCTTACACTTGTTTTAAAACGGTAAACACTATTTTGGATTTAATAAAAGAGCTCTATCCGTTGCGAACCTGCAACTATGATTTAAGTCAAAAAAATATTGAAAGCAATAAGTTTAAGGTTTGTTTAGAATACCATATTGGAAATTGCAAAGGGCCATGTGAGGGGCATGAAACTTCAGAAAATTATCAAAAGCAAGTGGAGGCAATTCGAGAAATTTTGAAAGGAAATTTTAAAGAAAGTCAAAGGGAATTTAAAAGACTTATGAATGATTTTGCTTCTAAAATGCAATTTGAGGAAGCTCAAAAAATCAAAGAAAAAATCGACGTTTTAGAGAATTATCAATCTCGATCCACGATAATAAATCCTAAAATCACCAATATTGATGTATTTTCCATTGTTTCTGATGAAAGTGCTGCTTATGTAAATTTTCTACAAATTTCTCATGGCTCGATAATTCGTTCCCACACTTTAGACATAAAAAAGAAATTGGATGAATCCGATGAAGAATTATTAGAGCTTGCTATTATTGAATTAAGAGACAGATTTCATTTATTATCAAAAGAGATTATTGTACCATTTTCTGTTAATTTGGGAGAAAACATAAAAATCACTATACCGCAATTGGGAGATAAAAAGCAAATTTTAGATTTGTCGATTAGAAATGCCAAATTTTATAGAATTGATCAGTTGAAGCAACTTCAAATTGTAGATCCAGAAAGGCATTCCAACCGAATTATGGCTCAAATGCAAAAAGACTTACGACTATCTGAAGAGCCCCGCCACATTGAGTGTTTTGATAATTCAAATATTCAAGGGACTAATCCTGTTTCCGCTTGTGTGGTTTTTAAAGATGGAAAACCCAGCAAAAAAGACTACCGACATTTTAATATTAAAACAGTTGTAGGGCCTGATGACTTTGCATCGATGGAAGAGGTGGTTTATAGAAGATACAAGCGAATGCTTGAAGAAAAGCAACCGTTGCCACAATTAATAATCATTGATGGAGGAAAAGGACAATTGTCATCGGCTTTGAAAAGTATAGACGAATTAGGGCTTCGAGGTAAAATAGCTATAATTGGAATTGCAAAAAGATTAGAAGAACTCTTTTATCCCGGGGACTCTGTGCCATTATATTTAGATAAAAAGTCGGAAACTTTAAAGGTAATTCAACAACTTAGAAATGAGGCCCATCGATTTGGGATTACATTTCACAGAGATAAACGAAGTAAATCAGCGTTAAATTCGTCAGTTGAAACCATTACTGGAATTGGCGAAAAAACCATGTTGACATTAATTAAGCACTTCAAAAGTGTTAAAAGATTGAAATTGGCTTCAGAAAAAGAAATTTCAGAGGTGGTGGGTATTTCAAAAGCCAAAAAAATTACCGACTTTTACAAAACCATTTAATGCCTAAAAATGAAAAATAGTATCGCCGTCCTTTTCTTTATTTTTATATTTTCTCAAAATATTTTCTCACAAGAAACAATTAAATCTAGGCCAAAAATAGGACTGGTTTTAAGCGGTGGCGGAGCAAAAGGATTTGCGCATATTGGGGTAATTAAAGTACTTGAAAAAGCTGGGGTTAAAATTGATTATATTGGCGGAACAAGTGTTGGATCAGTCATTGGAGCACTATATGCATCGGGTTATAATGCAACACAATTGGATTCTATTTTTAGAGACACTGACTTTAATAATCTAATTACTGACTATATTCCAAGATCATCAAAGAATTTTTACGAAAAAAGGAATGATGAATTGTATGCCTTTTCATTGCCTGTAAATAATTTTAAAGTTGGAATCCCATTGTCATTATCCAAAGGGATGTTTAATTATAATTTAATAAATAGGTTGACCAAGCACGTTAGAGAAATCCATGACTTTAACAAATTGCCAATTCCTTTTTTATGCATGGCAACAGATATTGAAACTGGGCAACAAGTAGTTTTGAATAAAGGATATTTGGCCAAGGCATTGTTGGCAAGTTCCGCATTTCCATCTATTTTTTCGCCAGTTGAATTGGACGGAAAATTACTAGTAGATGGCGGAGTTTCAAATAATTTTCCAATTGACGAAATTCGAAAACTTGGCGCGGATATTATAATTGGCGTTGATGTTCAGGATGAAATTAAAGATCGAAGTAGCCTAAATGATGCTACTAAAATATTGGTTCAAATTAACAATCTTCAAATGATTGAAAAAATGAAAGCAAATAAAGCCGCTACCGATATTTACATAAAACCAGAAGTAAATCAATACGGAATAATATCTTTTGATGCAATAGAGGAAATTATTAATAAAGGTGAAAAAGCTGCAAATGACCAACTAGATAAAATAAAAAAATTATCGAATCCTATAGAAAATTATAAAAAAGAAAAGCTAAATGTTGGTAATGATTCACTACATATTAAATACATCAACATCAATTTTTTGCCTAATTATACCCGTTCCTATGTTTTAGGAAAGTTAGGATTTAATGCAAATAGCAAAATAGTTTATGATGATCTTAGAATTGGAACCGATAATTTAAGTGCTACTCAAAACTTTAAATCCATAACCTATACAATAGATAAAAATAACAACCACGACGATCTTAACATCAATTTAGTTGAAAGTTCACAAACAACATTGCTGAAATTTGGGTTGCATTTTGACGGATTATTTAAAAGTGCATTTCTGATAAATTTGACGGAAAAAAAAGTGCTTTCAAAAAACGATGTTGCATTTGTAGATGTTGGAGTGGGGGATAATTTCAGATATAATTTTGAGTACTATATCGATAATGGATTTCATTGGAGTTTTGGAATAAAATCTAAATTCACCGGTTTTACTAGGAATGTTCCAACTAATTTTCTTTCAAATTATACTATACAATCAGGGATTAACGCACTTAATATTGAGTATTTAGATTTCACCAATCAAGCTTATGTTCAAACCGTTTCGTTTCAAAAATTCCTTTTCGGAATTGGAATAGAAAACAAAAGCCTTAAAATAAGTTCAGAAACAATTTCTAATACAAATACAGTGATTCATAACAATAGTTATTGGAGTGCATTTGAATCTTTAAAATACGACTCTTTTGATAATAAATATTTTCCAAAAAGAGGATGGGCCTTTTCAACTAATATGAACACGTATTTAAGGTCTTCTAATGTTAATTATCAATTTGAACCTTTTTCAATTGTCAAAAGTGAATTTAGTGTTGTAAAATCATTTTTTAAAGACATAACTATTGAATGTCAAATAGATGCAGGATTAAAATTTGGAAAAGGAAGCGAACCAATTTTTGATTTTGCTTTAGGAGGATATGGATTTACCCCTGTAAACAATATAAAATCATTTTATGGTTATGATTTTTTGAGTGTTTCAGGAAATAGTTTTTTCAAGGCAACATTCATATTCGATTATGAATTTTATAAAAAAAACCACGTTAACTTTTCAGGAAATTATGCTCAGGTTAATAATGAATTATTTGAAACTACCGATTGGGTTTCAAAGCCAAAATATTCTGGCTATGCTTTGGGATATGGACTCGAAACAATTGTTGGTCCTGCTGAAATAAAATATACTTGGTCGCCTGAATTAAATAAAGGGTATACTTTAATTTCAATAGGGTTTTGTTTTTAATATAATTTAATTCTAAAAAGGTTAAAATGTACAATGTTGTAGAAAATTCTATATATTTGAAAATCTAAAAATTAAAATAGTTAAGTATGTCAATTTGGAAGAAAAAACCGCTTGCGCAATTATTAAGCGAAGCTTCAGAATCTGAGAAAGGATTAAAAAGAACATTAACGGCTTGGTCATTGGTTGCCCTTGGAATTGGAGCAATTATTGGAGCAGGGTTATTTGTAAGAACCGCAACTGCAGCCGCCCAAAACGCAGGACCATCAGTAACATTAGGGTTTATTGTAGCCGCTATTGGCTGTGCTTTAGCTGGACTTTGCTATGCCGAATTATCTTCTTCTATTCCCATCTCTGGAAGCGCATATACCTACACCTACGCTACCATGGGAGAACTTTTAGCTTGGATAATAGGATGGGATTTAATACTTGAGTATGCCGTTGGAGCAGCTACCGTAGGAATTGCTTGGAGTGAATATCTCAATAATTTACTGGTCAACGTGCTCCATATGAGCCCAATCCCGTATTCCCTTTCTCACTCACCGTTTCAACATTTCACAGACCCAGTTACTGGAGTAGTTTCGAACGGAATGATCAATTTACCTGCATTTTTTATAGTTGCAATTATTAGTTTATTATTAATAAAAGGAACTCAAGAATCGGCTTTTGTAAACGGATTAATTGTTATTACCAAAGTAGCAATCGTAATATTAATAATCGGATTTGGATGGCATTTTATCAATCCTGCAAACCACACTCCATACATTCCTGCTGAATCAATCTATACCGATGACCAAGGAATTGGACATAATTTTGGAGGAATAATGGGAGTTCTTGGCGCTGCTGGAACTGTATTTTTTGCTTTCATCGGGTTTGACGCTGTAAGTACTGCCGCTCAAGAAACAAAAAATCCAAAACGCGATATGCCAATAGGAATCCTAGGGTCTTTAGCGGTTTGTACCGTTTTGTATATTCTTTTTGCACACGTATTAACAGGAGTTGCAACGGTTGAAGATTTTAGAACAGGAGGTAAAGAAGCTTCTGTAGCATTTGCAATAAATAAATACATGATTGGTTATGAATGGCTTGCTCAATTTGTAACAATAGCAATATTAGCAGGATTCTCTTCAGTAATTTTAGTAATGTTATTAGGTCAATCTAGAGTTTTTTATTCAATGGGTAAAGACGGATTATTGCCAAGTTTCTTTGGAGATTTACATTCTAAATACAAAACTCCTTATAAAGCGAATCTTGTAATATTAGTAATTGTTGGTTTATTTGCTGCATTTATTCCAGGCGATATTGTTGGAGATATGACCAGTATCGGAACTTTATTTGCATTTATTCTGGTTTGTATTTCCGTAATAGTTTTAAGAAAAACCGAACCAGATTTAAAACGAGAATTCAAAACACCTTTCGTTCCATTGGTACCAATTCTTGGAATTATAGTTTGTATGGCTATGATCTACGGTTTAGGCTGGACCAACTGGTTACGACTTGGCGTGTGGTTGCTTTTAGGCTTAGGTTTCTATTTCCTATACAGCAAAAATAATAGTAAATTAAACCACCCAGATAAATAATCCAGATTCATAATAATTTAAAAAGGCATTAAAGACACCATTCTTTAATGCCTTTTCTTTTAAAATAAATATTTCGCAATAATTAGGCCTTAAAATTAATTTTTTCCGATATTTGTTATATGAAAACAACCTGGATTGGATTATTAGATTATTTGCAGTTTCTCATCAAGAGAAACCCTGAATGATTATATTTCTTTTAAAATAATTAATATTTTAAGTTAAACCAACTTTATTCTTAAACTTTAAACAATAAAAGATGCCAATATATCATAAACTCGGAACGTTTCCCCATAAAAGACATACACAGTTTGAAAAACCCGAAGGGGGATTTTATTACGAACAATTATTTGGGACTGAAGGATTTCACGGACATTCTTCACTTTCCTATCATGTACATAGACCAACGCAAGTCAAAGAAATCTTAAAATCGTATTCTGTAGAACCTAAAATTGCCATTGGTAAAAACATAAAATCATTACTCTTAAAAGGATTTGAAGTAAAATCCGAAGACGATTTCTTAGACAGCCGAAAACCAATGTTGGTTAATAAAGATTGCACCATCGGATTGGCCGCCCCTAGAAAATCACTTCGCAACTATTTCTATAAAAATGCCGATGCCGATGAACTACTATTCATCCATAAAGGAAAAGGAAAATTGAGAACCATGTTGGGGAATATCCCATTTGAATACGGCGATTATCTTATAATTCCTAGAGGCGTAATCTATCAAATAGATTTTGAAACTTCCGATAACCGACTGTTCTACGTTGAATCATTTACCCCTTTTTACACGCCAAAAAGATACAAAAACGAATCAGGTCAACATTTAGAACATTCCCCATTTTGCGAACGCGATTTTATTTTGCCAAACGAATTAGAGACCTACGATGAAAAAGGAGATTTTCTAATCAAAGTCAAAAAAGAAGGAATGATTCACGAAATAGTTTATGCAACACACCCTTTTGACGTTGTTGGGTGGGACGGATATAATTTTCCATACGGCTTCAGCATTCACAATTTCGAACCAATTACAGGAAGAGTACACCAGCCGCCACCAGTACATCAAACATTTGAAACGGCCACTTTTGTAGTATGTTCTTTCGTGCCAAGATTATACGATTATCACCCAAAATCTATTCCAGCGCCTTACAATCATAGCAATATCGACAGCGATGAGGTAATTTATTATGTAGCCGGCGATTTTATGAGCCGCAATAATATCGAACAAGGACACATTACTTTACACCCTAAAGGAATTCCGCACGGACCAGCGCCAGGCGCAATGGAAAGAAGTATCGGGCAAACCGTAACCGAAGAATTAGCCGTTATGGTAGATACTTTCAGACCATTAATGGTTACCGAAGAAGCCATGGGAATTGACGATGGAAAGTATTATAAATCTTGGACAGAATAATTTGGAGCTATTTCCTGCTATTCGTTGCAATCCATATTATTGTTCGTACCTCACAACAATTTGGGATTTCCACTGCTATCAGGGCTAGGGTTTTCGATAAATAACAAAATTAGAAATAAGAGGAACGATTAATTCACCTCATAATAAGATATTAAATGTCAAAAAAAGAAGTAACATCTGTAGAATACGGATTAGAAAAAATATTCGAAGGAGCACAAGATTTTCTTCCACTACTAGGAACCGACTATGTAGAATTCTACGTAGGAAATGCAAAACAATCGGCACATTATTATAAAACAGCATTTGGATATCAATCATTGGCCTACGCCGGATTAGAAACTGGCGTTCGAGATAGAACTTCCTATGTGTTAAAGCAAGACAAAATCAGATTGGTTTTAACCACTCCTTTAAACGAAAACTCACCCATAAACGACCATTTAAGAAAACATGGTGACGGCGTGAAAATTGTTGCCCTTTGGGTTGAAGACGCTACTAGCGCTTATGAAGAAACTATGAAACGTGGTGCACGTTCATTCATGGAACCCACAGTTGAAAAAGATGAATTTGGAGAAGTAGTTCGTTCAGGAATCTATACTTATGGCGAAACCGTTCACCTATTTGTAGAAAGAAAAAACTACAACGGAATTTTCTTACCTGGTTATAAAGAATGGAAATCCGATTACAATCCTGAAGCGGTTGGATTGAAATACATTGATCACATGGTAGGAAATGTAGGTTGGAATGAAATGAATACTTGGGTAAAATTCTACGAAGACGTAATGGGATTTGTAAATTTCTTGTCTTTTGATGATAAACAAATTCACACCGAATATTCCGCTTTAATGAGTAAAGTGATGTCCAACGGAAATGGTCGAATTAAATTCCCAATCAACGAACCTGCAGAAGGAAAAAAACGTTCTCAAATTGAAGAATACTTAGATTTTTATGGCGGTCCAGGAGTCCAACACATTGCCATTGCTACCGATGATATTATCAAAACGGTATCTCAATTGAAAGAACGTGGAGTGGAATTTTTATCTGCGCCACCTCATGCATATTACCAAGCAATTCCCGATAGATTAGGAGTTCATATGGACATGATGAAAGAAGATTTAAACGCCATTGAAAAATTAGCCATCATGGTTGATGCCGACGAGGACGGCTATTTATTACAAATTTTTACCAAACCCGTTCAAGACCGACCAACTTTATTCTTTGAAATAATTCAAAGAATGGGAGCAAAAGGATTTGGAGCAGGGAATTTTAAAGCGCTTTTTGAATCTATTGAAAGAGAACAATCTTTAAGAGGAACATTATAAATAATAAAGATTTTCTTAAATTTTTCATAAAGAAATCGACCGAAAGAGAATTATCTTTGCAAAATAAATGTTAAAGTTCATTTTTTGTTAATTATAATTCAACATTTTGAATATCTTTGTACTAAGAAATAAGGAGTGGTTTCCTCATTTTTGTATAAATTTTCATAATTTATAATTTTTTGGTTGGTTAATAGCATAAAAACTCAGTCATTTTTTGATTGGGTTTTTTTGTTTTTATTACATTTGGAACAAATATTGTATAGGCAATTAATATAAAAACCATAATCATGAAAAAACTTGTAATCCTCCTAATATTTCCTCTCCTATTTAGTTTTGACACACAACGTGAAGACGCCTTTCAATCTGGCGAGTGGTTTAAGTTCAGAGTCCACTACGGCTTAATTAATGCTGGTTACGCAACACTCGAAGTTCAAGACGGAGTTATAAACAATAAAAAAGTCTATCATGTTATCGGTAAAGGATATTCTACAGGAATGTCAAGATTCTTTTTTAAAGTAGACGATTTATATGAAAGCTATTTTGATAAAGTTACAGGAAACCCATATAAATACATCCGAAAAATAAATGAAGGGGGCTATACCAAAAACCAAGAAGGATTTTTCAATCAAGCTTCAGATCGAGTTTTAGTTAAAGATTATGAAAACAAAACCGAAAAAACATTTGTAATCCCAAATAATACTCAAGACATTGTTTCTACTTTTTATTATCTGAGAAATTACCCAACCATTAATAAGTTAAAAGTGGGCGAATCAGTAGCAATTGATATGTTTTTTGATGAGGAAACTACAAAATTTAGACTTAAATTTATTGGTCGAGAAGATATCGATACAAAATTTGGAGTAATCCCAACAATGATTTTCCGTCCACTAGTTCAATCGGGGCGAGTTTTTAAAGAGCAAGAAGCGCTTACCGTTTGGATTTCAGATGATGACAATAAAGTCCCAATTAGAATTCAAGCAAGTTTAACTGTAGGATCTATAAAAGCAGATTTAGATGGCTTTAAAGGATTGAAAAATTCCTTTACAATTAAAGTAAATTAAGAATGAAAAACCAAAATATTTCAAATGAAATCCTTCAAAAATTAGAAGATAAATTTCAACAGATTAATCAAAAAACAGAAACTCATTTAGAAGGATTACTTTGGTCCAAACCAATTACTTATTGGGATTATATCCAAACCGACGCTCTTTTAAATCTTCAAGTTCAAAGAACAACGCTTCCTGATGAAATGGTTTTTATCATGTACCATCAAGTAAACGAATTATTGTTTAAAATGATTTTGTGGGAAATAGAACAAATTTCTAAAAATGATAATTTAAAAACCGCCTTTTTCACGGAAAGATTAATGAGAATTAGTCGCTATTTTGATATGCTTACAACTTCGTTTGACATTATGGGTGACGGAATGGAAGTAGATCAATACATGAAATTCAGAAACACTTTAACACCCGCAAGTGGATTTCAAAGCGCCCAATATCGCCTAATTGAGTTTGCCTCTACCGATTTAATCAATTTAATTGATTATCGTATTAGAGCTTCAATAGATAGAAATACTCCCTACGAACATGCTTTAGAACATTTGTATTGGCAAGCTGGAGGTAAAGACCATGAAACAGGCAAAAAATCGTTCTTAATTTTAGAATTTGAACGAAAATACAAAGCGCAATTTCTTCGATCTATGGAAGAATACAATACGATTAATTTGTGGCAAAAATTCAAACAATTGCCTGAAACCGATCAAAAAAACCCTGAATTAGTTAAGGCAATGCGTCATTACGACCATACCGTTAATATTACATGGGTAATGGGTCACTTAAATGCAGCTAGAAAATACATTGACTCAAGCGTAATTGGCAATGGAGAAGCAACAGGCGGAAGCGATTGGAAAAAATACATGCACCCAAAATTCCAAAGAAGAATATTTTTCCCCGAGTTATGGAGCGAAGAGGAATTGAAAAATTGGGGCGCAGAAAATTAATATTAAAAACCTCGGTTTGAAAAAAACGTGCATTCTACTTTTACTAATTGCTTCTTTGTTTTCCTGCAATAAATCGGAAAAGGAGAAAACCATTCCTAAAGAACCTATCGTTATAGCATTTGGTTTTACGCTCAATCATTTTGATGTAGTTCATGACACCATTCAAGACGGAGATACTTTTGGAAGCATCCTTGAAAATCAAAATTTAGGAAACCTAAAAGTATATGACATCGTAGAAAAAGTAAAAGACACCTTTGACGTTCGAATGATGAGAATTGATAAGCCTTACACTATTTTAAGATCCAAAGGAAAATCCAAAAAAATCCGCGCATTTATTTATCAACCTGATCGATTAAGCTATTATGTGATCGATTTGAAAGATTCTATAAAAGTCTATAAACACATTGAACCCGTTACCATTCGAAGAAGAACCATTGCGGGAAAACTAGACGGATCTTTATCAGAAACGCTAGTTAAAAAAGGTGTTGACGGAGCTTTAGCAGTTTCAATTTCTAAAATTTATGCTTGGTCAATTGACTTTTTCAAACTCCAAAAAGGCGATAAATTTGCGGTTACTTTCACAGAACGGTACATAAACGATTCGATTTATGACGGTGTAGACAGCTTAAAATGTTCTTTTTTTGAATACAAAGGCAAATTGATTTATGCGTTTCCTTTTTCACAAGATATCAATTCCAATAAAACAGAATTCTACGACGAACAAGGGAAAACGTTAAAGAACTTTTTCTTAAAAGCACCTCTAAAATTTGTAAACATCACCTCACGATATTCTAAAAATAGATTTCACCCGGTGCAGCAAATTTGGAAAGCGCATAAAGGAACCGATTATGCTGCGCCCTTCGGAACCCCAATTATGACAACCGCTTCGGGAGTTGTAGAGCAAACCGGCTTTACTGCAGGAAACGGAAATTTTGTTAAAGTAAAACACAATAGTACCTATTCGACGCAATATTTTCATATGTCCAAAATTATCGCGCGCCGAGGACAAAGAGTAAACCAAGGAGATATTATTGGAAAAGTAGGAAGTACTGGATTAGCAACAGGCCCACACGTATGTTATCGATTTTGGAAAAACGGAATTCAAGTGGACGCTTTGAGATTGAAATTACCCAATTCTGAACCGATGAGTAAAAAGAATTTGCCTCGCTTTATGGAACAAATGACCCCGTTGAAAACAGAATTGGATAGAGCTGCCGCTATTGAATTTAAGTGATAATAGTCTTTAAAATTTGATTTAATTAGTGAATTCGTGGCTAAAAAATGCGCCAATTTATTTTTCATATATTATTTAATCCAAATTACTTTACAAACATTATTTGTAAATTTGCAATTCGATATTCTAATTAATTAAGAAATTTCTTAAAATGGCTTTACAAAATACAAATCCCACTTCAACAGCTGCTTGGAAAGCAATTCAAGAACATTTTGAAACTATGAAAGCAGTTTCCATGAAAAAAATGTTTCTAGAGGACCCTTCAAGAGCTTCTAAATTTCACATTCAGTGGAACGACTTTTTGATTGATTATTCTAAAAACAGAATCAATCAAGAAACCATGGATTTACTTCTTAATTTAGCCAATGAAGTGCATTTGAAAGATGCAATTGCTGCTTATTTTGATGGGGAAGCTATTAATAAAACAGAAAACAGAGCCGTACTTCACACTGCCTTACGAGCACCTGAAAATGCAGTAGTAAATGTGGATGGACAAAATGTAATTCCTGAAATCTACGAAGTTAAAAATAAAATAAAAGCCTTTACCGACGAAGTGGTGAACGGCGTTAGAAAAGGATATACTGGCAAGGCGTTCACCGATGTGGTAAATATTGGAATTGGCGGCTCAGATCTAGGTCCAGCAATGATTGTGGAAGGATTACAATTTTATAAAAATCACTTAAACGTTCATTTTGTATCCAATGTTGATGGTGATCACGTGAACGAAATCATTAAAAAACTAAACCCAGAAACCACTCTTTTTGTAATTGTTTCGAAAACATTTACCACCCAAGAAACGCTAACTAATTCAGAGACCATTCGTTCTTGGTTTTTATCCCGAGAATTCGGGACAGCCAAACAAGAAGACGTGGCCAAACATTTTGTTGCGGTTTCCACCAATATTAAAAACGTAACTGAATTTGGTATTAATGCCGATAATGTTTTCCCAATGTGGGATTGGGTTGGAGGCCGTTTTTCTTTATGGAGCGCAGTTGGATTATCAATTAGTCTAGCGGTTGGATTTGATAATTTTGACAAAGTTTTGAAAGGGGCCAATAAAATGGACGACCATTTTAAAACCACCTCTTTTGATAAAAATATTCCAGTAGTTTTAGCTTTATTAAGTATTTGGTACAACAATTTCTTTGGTGCCGAAAGTGAGGCGTTAATTCCGTATACTCAATATTTGCAAAAACTTGCACCCTACCTTCAACAAGGAATCATGGAAAGCAACGGAAAAAGTATTGGGCGTGATGGGCAACAGGTTAATTACCAAACGGGAACTATTATTTGGGGCGAACCAGGGACTAATTCTCAACATGCATTTTTCCAATTAATTCACCAAGGAACTAAATTAATCCCAACTGATTTCATTGGATTTGTAAACTCTTTGTACGGGAATAAAGACCACCATGACAAATTAATGTCCAATTTCTTTGCACAAACCGAGGCATTGTTAAATGGTAAAACCGAAGCCCAAGTTCGTGACGAATTTAATAAGCTCGGGGTTTCCTCCGAAAAAGCCGATTATTTAACACCGTTTAAGGTTTTTGAAGGCAACAAACCCACGAACACTATTTTAATTAACCAATTAACCCCAGAAACTTTAGGATCTTTAATTGCAATGTACGAGCACAAAATATTTGTTCAAGGTGTGATTTGGAATATTTTTAGTTACGACCAATGGGGAGTGGAATTAGGAAAGCAATTGGCCAATTCAATTTTGGAGGAAATAAATACTAAAAATGTTAAAAAACACGATAGCTCTACTACCTTTCTTTTAAACCACTATTTAAAAAAGGGATAAAATACGTTGAAATCTCAAAAACACTGTTAATTACCTATTAAAATTGTTAATTAATCAAATATCGATATTGATTTTTGTTTTTTATTAACATTCGAGGCGACATTTTAACATATAATTATCATTTAACAATTTATTAACATAAGGAACAATATTAATACTGAAATTTGCAAAAATTTAAACAAAACAACAAATGAAAAATTTTAAAATTAATTTATTTTTTGGACTGTTTTTCTTAGCAACAGCTTCGTTTGCGCAAGCGGTTAAGAAAGACACTGTAAAGACAAATCAACTTGAAGAAGTAGTGGTTAGAGGAAGCATTATTGACGTTGCTAAAGAAAGAAAAACACCGGTGGCTGTTTCTACTATCAAAGCGGCTGAAATTCAAGCTAAAGCAGGAAATCAAGAATTTCCAGACTTATTGAAAAATACGCCTTCTGTTTACGCATCTAAATCAGGTGGTGGTTACGGAGACTCTAGAATTAACATTAGAGGTTTCGCTCAAGAAAACATTGCAGTTATGATTAACGGTATGCCAGTTAACGACATGGAAAACGGTGCTGTTTATTGGAGTAACTGGACTGGACTTACTGATGTAGCTTCATCTATTCAAGTTCAAAGAGGTTTAGGAGCTTCTAAATTAGCGATTGCTTCTGTTGGAGGTACTATTAACATTGTAACTAGATCTTCTGACATGAAAGAAGGTGGATCTGTTGCTTCTTCAGTAGGTAACGACAACTACCTTAAATCTACTTTTTCTTATTCTACAGGAATAATGAAAAATGGATTGTCTGCTTCTTTCTTATTAAGCAGAACAAGAGGAGACGGTTATGTTGCTGGAACTAATTTTGAAGGAACTAACTATTTTTTAGGTCTTGGATACAAATTAAGCGAAAAACACCAATTTGAATTTACTTTCACTGGAGCGGCGCAATGGCACCACCAAAGAAGTTCTTCAATTACTTTAGCTCAATATTTAACGGTAGGAGGAGGAACTCCAGCAACAAAATACAACAGAGACTGGGGATATTTCCAAGGGAAACAATACAATATGAATCAGAATTTTTATAACAAACCAGTAGCTTCTATCAACTGGGATTATAAAATCAATGAAACTACTAATTTATCTACTATCGTTTACGGTTCTTGGGGTCGTGGAGGTGGAGCTGGTGCTTGGGGACAATCAGCAGGTTTAAATTTCAACGACGACAGATGGAGAACTGCACCAAATGGAACTGGAACAGTTGACTTTGATAAATTATATGCTTACAACTCAGGACAATCTGTTCAATTACCTGCAACAGCCGCGTTTGCTACCTATGCAGCAGCTGTTAGAACACCAATTAATGGTCAATATGTAAATTTTGACAATAGAAATACTCTAAATACAGCGCCTTATGTGTCTGCTGCAAATGGGGTTTCTAAAATTGCAGGAATTAACTCTCACGACTGGTACGGAGGAATTATCAATTTAGATAAAAAAGTAAACAACCTTACTCTTGACTTCGGTTTGGATTTAAGAACCTACAAAGGAATTCACGTTAGGTATTTAAATGACCTTTTAGGAGGATCAACTTTTAGAGATGTTTCTAATGTTAATATCCCTAGCGTTTTTACTAGCGAAACGTCTTCTCCAACGCCTTCTTTAAATCCATTTTTTCAAGCAATTCAAGGAACGCCAATTGTAAGAAATTGGAATGGTCTAGTGAATTGGTTGGGTGCTTTTGGTCAAGCAGAATATTCTAAAGACAATTTAACTGCTTTTGTACAAGCATCAGTTTCTCAACAAAGCTTCCAAAGACAAGATTATTTTGTTTATTCAAATACAGATCAATTACAAAACTCTGATAAAAAGAGCCTAATGGGAGGAAACTTTAAAGCGGGAGCTAATTACAATTTTAATGATAACCATAATGTATTTTTCAATGCAGGTTATTATTCTAAACAACCCTTTTTAACTGCGGTTTTCCCAAACAATGCAAACAAAGTTAATACCAACTTAACTAACGAGAAAATTTTAGGATTTGAAGCTGGTTATGGTTTTAGAAATGCGAAATGGAACGTTAATGTAAACGTTTATAATACTGAGTGGAAAGACAGATATCAAAGAACTTTTGATGCAAGTACTACAAACCAAGGTGGATATTATGATTTCCAAGGAATTACTGAAGTTCACCAAGGGTTAGAGTTAGAAACAAGATATAAATTGTTCTCTCACTTTAAAGTAACTGGTATGGTTTCATACGGAAATTGGTTTTACAAAGGAAACAGTATCAGTAACCGTTTTGATCAAAATGGAGATCCATTTGCAGGGGGAACACTTACAACATTGTACTTAGACAATGTTAAAGTAGGAAATACGGCTCAAGTAACAGCTGCTTTAGGTGGAGTAATTGATGTGACTAAAAACATGTCATTTGATGTAAACTATAATTTTAATGATAAATTATATGCTAACATTTCTCCAAATTCATTGACAAGTGCTACTAACAAAGGAACGTTACAATTACCAAGCTATGATTTAATTGATGCTGGAGTTTCTTACAAATGGGATTTAGCGAATACTACAGAATCAGTTAAATTCAGACTGAATGTAAACAACTTGTTGGATACTGTTTACATAGCTGAATCAAACACAAACATTTTTGCTGATGATTTCGTAAGCGGAACTACAGGTCCAACTTACGCTTCAGCAGGAAGATTGTATAACGGAGTAGCTACAGGAAATCAAGTATTCTTCGGTTTCGGTAGAACTTGGAACTTCTCATTAAGCTACAATTTCTAATTAGAAAGAAGTAATTTAAAATGGTTTTAAAACGGCATTCTGAAAAGAATGCCGTTTTTTTATGCTTTTTTCTTTATATTTGTTATTCAAAAAAATAAATACACACCATGAATTCATACGCATTTTTACAAAAATTTCATTCCGGTTGGGCTTATCTAGCTTTATTATTACTAGTTGTAGCTGTTGTTAACGCCATTATTGGATTCACTTCCAAAAAGGAATTTACTGCCAAAGATCGAAAAATAGCTTTGTTCGGATTAATAGGAGCACACATTCAATTATTAGTAGGGTTAATCCTATATTTCGTTTCTCCACTAGGGTTAAACGGTTTTAACATGAAAGATGCCGCAGCTAGATTAACGTCGCTAGAACATCCGTTAATTAACGTTATTGCCTTAGTTTTAATTACAATTGGTTGGTCCAAACATAAAAAGGCCGCTACAAGCGAATTAAAATTCAAATCGTTTGCTGTTTTTTATACCCTTGGACTACTTTTAATTTTAGCTAGAATTCCATGGCATTTATGGTTTTAATCACTTTTTAGATTTTCATCTAAAAGTATTTTACCACATCCACTCAAAAATCCATTTATGTTGCAACAAAAGAAAATAGTTTTCAACGCCATTTTGTGCCTCTTTTTAGTAGTATTTGCCTGTCAAATGCAAGCTCAAAAAGTTAGCAAACCCTTTACTCAAAAAGTAGTATTGGACACGGCTAAAAATAAAGCAGTTGCTATTGATTCAATAAAACCCCGATTAAAATTAAAGCCGTTTAAAACAAAAGCACACGCTTCTTATTATGCCAATAAATTCAACGGAAAAAAAACCTCTAGCGGCATCCGATTTAGTAACGATAAATACACAGCCGCCCACAGAAAATTACCTTTTGGGACCAAACTAAAAGTCACCAATGAAGAAAATGGAAAATGGGTAATTGTTGAGGTTATTGATCGCGGACCGTTTTCTAGAGGTCGGGAAATTGATCTTTCAAGACGCGCTTTTATGGAAATAGCTTCCAATAAAAACAGTGGTTCTACGATTGTAAAATTGGAAATTATAGAAAACTAATTACCAATTTTTAAAAGGGTTTTTACTTAAATAGGAGTTGTAATATTTCTTGTTATTGGTCACTTCTTCTCCCAGCCAATTGGGTTTTTCAAAGGCTTCATCTTCCGATTGTAATTCAATTTCAGCTATAACAAGACCTTCATTTTCACCAAAAAATTCATCGACTTCATAAACATGATTTCCGAATTTTATTTCAAAACGAATTTTAGAAATTACGCCGCTTTCGCAAAGGTTTAGCAACATTTTAGCTTCATCAACTGGGATTTCCTTTTCCCATTCCAGCCGACTCATTCCCGTTTCATTGCCTTTCCCTTTAATGGTCAAGTAGCCTTGATTTCCTTTTATTCGTACTCTTACAGTTCGTTCCGGATTTGAATTTAAATAACCTTGAGATATTTCATTTTTTGCAAATGAAATTCCTTTAAACTCCTCCGATTTTACTAAAAATTTGCGTTCTATTTCTATCATCTTAAAAAAACCAAGTAGCCACAAAAATAGCAGTAATCACACAAATCAAATCCACTAATAGCATTGTGCTTAACGCATAACGCGTGTTTTTGATATTCACAGAACCAAAGTAAACGGCAATTACATAAAACGTACTTTCGGCGCTACATTGGAAAATACTGCTTAATCTTCCTGTTAAAGAATCGGCACCAAAAGTATTCATGGAATCTATTAAAAACCCACGAGATCCCGCTGAACTAAATGGTCGAAGTAACGCAACCGGTAAAGCATCAGTTATTTCTTTGCTCACGCCCATATTGGAAAAGCCAAACGCAATCCATTCGCTAATAATTTCAAATAAGCCACTGTTTCTAAATAAGGATATGGCAACTAACATTCCCAAAACATAAGGGAAAATAGTGACACCCGTTTTAACGCCATTATTTGCACCAGTCACAAAAGCTTCAAAAACGGTGGTGTTGGCTTCAGCAAATTTCTTTTCTTTATAAAAGGAAAAAAGCAAGGTAAATGCAATAATCGTAATCAATATCAACGCCGATAAATTGGAAGTAAAATAATTTTTTCCAATAATATCCAATTGGTTTACGTACATTAATAATCCCACAATAGCTGCTATTAATGTCATTAATGCCACCACTAAAGAAGCACTTTTAAAGTTGATTTTTTGCTTGATTCCTACAATTAAAAAGGCGGCAATGGTTCCTATAAATGAAGTGATAATACAAGGCAGCATCACATCGGCAGGGTTCGTAGCATTTGCAGCAGCGCGATAACCAATTATTGAAGTCGCAATTAATGTAAGCCCAGAAGCATGCAAACACATGAACATAATTTGAGCGTCGCTTGCTTTGGCTTTATCGGGGTTTATTTCTTGTAAACTTTCCATTGCTTTTAATCCAAAAGGCGTTGCAGCAGAATCCAAACCTAGGAAATTAGCAGCAAAATTCATGGTCATAAACGAAATAGAAGGGTGGTTTTTTGGAACACTTGGAAACACTTTTACAAATACTGGACTCAGCAATTTTGCTAATTTTTCTGACGCTCCAGAAATAATTAATAGCTCCATCAATCCACAGAAAAAGGCTAAATAAGCAAGAAGCGGCAGGATTAAATCTAGCAAAGTGCTTTTACATGTTGGTAATAAACCATCTGATTTTTGAACTCCACTAAAGATTTTTACGGTTTTAGCAGAATATACATAAGTCGTATCTGGATTAGAAGTGATTTTATCGATTACAATCGTTTGATCCGGTGCTTTTTCAATGCTGTCTTTAATAAAAACAGGAACTTGGTTGAGGTATTTTTCAGAGATAATAATTGGATCGTCTTTTTTCCCATTGATCATAAAATCGAGCGTGTAACTGTTTCCAGAGAACAAGCTAATTAATACAAATGCGATTGACGAAATAAAAATAACCAACCAAAACCTACTTAAAACCATAATCTGTATTTTTTTAGTAAATGTAATAAATCAAATTCAATGTCAAAAATCAATTGCAATTTCAAATTAAACGTGAATAATCTCCTCTTCAATTAACAAGTCTTCTCGGCGCAAACGCAAGAATATTTGTGCAACGGCAATCGTATCTTTTTCGCAATAGGTAACTATTCTATCGATATCTTTATCCACATAATAAACATGTCCCACTTGACTTCCGTCGATGTCGCCTTTTGACGAAGGAATTCCAAGCACTTTGCACATTAATTTCAAAGAAGTGTAATGCTTATAATCACCAAATTTCCATAATTCTAAAGTATCCAAATGCGGAATTTCCCAAGGTTTTTTGCCAAATAAATTCAGCTTGTTGGGAAGTGCAATTTGATTGATAATCATTCTTCTCGCAATAAATGGAATATCGAATTCCTTTGCGTTATGGCCACACAAAATATGCTGCGGCTTATTGAAATGATTGTTCAAGAGATTGATAAAATCGTGAAGGATTTTCTTTTCTTCTCCAAAAAACGAAGTCACTCTGAAGTGTCGAATGTCGCCTTTAATGGTAAAATAACCCACAGAAATACAGACGATTTTTCCAAATTCAGCCCAAATTCCTGCTCGGTCATAAAAATCTTCTGGCGTATATTCTTCTTTTCGTTGGTATTGTGTTTTGTGTTCCCAAAGGTCTTTCATTTCAGCATCCAATTCGTTATAATCGGAAGCATCAGGAACGGTTTCAATATCAAGAAAAAGAATGTTTTCGAGGAGTATTTTTTCTATCATTTGCCAAGCATTTTGTAGGCTTCATCTATGTAAGCAAAGAAGTCTTCGCTGTGAGGTGAATTTTTAGATTTTTTTACACGATTTCCTAATCGCACAATGATTAATTCATCTTCAGGAATCACGATTACGTATTGTCCTAAATGACCTCTCATATAAAATATGTTCTTGCCTTTGTAGTCGCTCAACCACCATGCGTAACCATATTCTGGAGATTCTTTAAACCTTGGCGTGATAGATTTTGCAACAAACGTACTGTCTAAAAGCTGTTTGCCGTTCCATTTACCATGTTGTTTGTACAATTTCCCAAAGCGAGCAAAGTCTCTTGCATTACTTGCGATACAGCAAAATGCTTTTACAACTCCGCCTTTTTTATCTGTTTGCCAAAGCGCATCGTTTTCAGCTCCCATGGGTTGCCAGAAGTTTTTAGAAACGTATTTTGCTAATTTTTCCCCCGTTGCTTTTTCAATTACCATGGCCAAAAGTTGGGTGTTCCCACTTAGGTATTTGTATTTTTTCCCCGGTTCTTCAACCCCTTTTAAACCTAGGATTACTTTGTCCAATTCATCAGAAAAATAGGCGCGAGTAGTAATTGAAAATGGGCTGTAATACGATTCATCCCAATTCAATCCAGAAGCCATGGAAGACAAATCACCAACAGTCATTGTTGCCGATTTTCCTTCTTTAAATTCAGGGAAGAAATCGGAAACCAATTGGTCTAAACTTTTTATTTTTCCTTCCATTATGGCCTTTCCTAGCGCAGCTGAAACCACACTTTTCGCCATGGAGAAGGAATTGGATTTGGAGTTTTTATCGAAACCGTCGTAATAACTTTCGTGCCAAATACTGTCATTTTTTATAATAAGAAAAGCTACGGTACCAATTTCTTTATGCAGATTTTCTAAAGCCGGAGTAGCTTTAACTTTATTGTAATCCTTATGAATTGCCCATGGTTGAGCGATAGTACTTTTAGAAACGGTGTCGTTGTCAAATTCTTTGTAGTCTTCTAAAAAGGCGGTTTGATGTCCTTTTAAATAGATTGTTCGAATTGCTTTTAATAAATAATCGACATTAAAAACATAGGCTAATACAATTAATGACGACAGACTAATTACGGTCCACAGCGCGATTTTTTTAAGTAATTTCATTAGGTGGTAGTTTATTTGGGTGTTAAATTCTAATTATACGAATATACATAAAATCGTTGAGATATGATTTTATGAAATTAATTAAAATTTGTGTAGATAAAAACGTAAGGGTTTTAGCCCCGATAGAAGCGGCATCCTGTTGTGGCGGTCCCGATGCTTCGGGACGCGGCAAGAGATACAGCGGATAGCGGGAATAGCTCCTGATTACTTAGTATCTCGTGATGAAATTATTTTGTTTTACTATAAATATAAGCTTCCAAGCCCTTTAATTCTTCGTCGGACATTTCTTTTGTAAGCGCTAAATTGGTTTTCATCACTTCATATTGTGAAGGATCAACAATTGGTTCAGCCTCCTCTTTTAGGAAGGAAACTAGGTCGCCATTTTGTGCTTTGTAGCTTTTCGCAATGTCTTGAACACTTGGCCCTACTAGCTTTTCATCGATTCTGTGACAAGCCGCGCAATTCCCTTTTCCTTCAAAAATGGATTTTCCAAGTTCCTCAGGAGTTTGTGAAACTTCGGTTGGATTGGGTTGTCCAAAAGTTTCTTCACTTTCTTTTTTACAAGAAATAAGAACCAATAAACAAATTAAAAAAGCGACTTTTTTCATTGTTATTGGTTTAATAGGATAGCTGCTTCTTTGGCAAAATAAGTCGAAATTAAACTGGCTCCGGCTCTTTTTATACACATTAATTGTTCCATCATGATTTTGTCGTGATCCAACCAACCTCTTTCGGCAGCGGCCTTTATCATGGCATATTCGCCCGAAACGTGGAAAACGGTTACGGGAACATTCACCGCGTTTTTGACTTCGCGAACGATGTCTAAATAGGCAATTCCGGGTTTTACCATGACCATATCGGCGCCTTCTTCAACATCCATTAAAGCTTCTTTGATTGCTTCGATACGATTGGCATAATCCATTTGATAGGTTTTTTTATCTTTTGGAATATCCGCATTATCAACAGGCGCACTGTCTAAAGCATCGCGAAACGGCCCGTAAAATGCCGAAGCGTATTTAGCCGAATAGCTCATAATTCCCACATTTTGAAATCCTGCCGCATCCAATCCTTGACGCAAACGCAGGACACGTCCGTCCATCATATCGCTTGGCGCTACAAAATCGGCTCCCGCTTGTGCGTGAGAAACTGCCATTTTTACTAAGGCTTCATTGGTTGAATCGTTTTCTATATCGCCATTCGCAATAATCCCGTCATGCCCATAAATAGAATACGGATCCAAAGCCACATCGGGCATAACAATCATTTCAGGACAAGCGGCTTTGATGGCTTTGATGGCGCGTTGCATCAATCCGTTTGGGTTCCAAGCTTCTTTTCCAGTGTTGTCTTTTAGCGATTCGTCGACTTTTACATAAATGTTTACAGCGCGAATTCCTAAAGCAAATAATTCTTTGACTTCTTCAACTGTTAAATCAATCGAACGACGATAAATTCCAGGCATGGATGGAATTTCAACTTTTACGTTTTCGCCTTCTGCAATGAACATTGGAAACATAAAATCACTTGGACTTAATGTTGTTTCACGAACTAAACTTCTAATGGATTCGTTTATTCTTAAACGACGGCCTCTTTGTAATGGGAACATATTTTATAGCTTTATAGCCTTTAGCTTTCAGCAACTAGCTGATGCGTTTAGCTTTGTTATTAATCCGTTTAGCATTTTTTTAACTTCTTCAACTCAGTTAATTGCTGATAGCCAATCTTTTGGATTCTCCAAAACTTGAATTAACTTTTCTTCTTCGCTTCCTTTTTCAGGATGATGGTCGTAAACCCACTGAACGTGTGGCGGCAAACTCATCAAAATACTTTCAATTCTTCCATTGGTTTTTAAACCAAAAAGGGTGCCTTTGTCATGTACTAAGTTGAATTCTACATAACGACCACGACGAATTTCTTGCCAAGTTCTTTGTTCTGAAGAATAGGATAAATTCTTTCTTTTTTCAACAATAGGAACATAAGCTTCTAGAAAACTGTTACCGACTTCGGTTACAAAATGGTACCAATCTTCCATTGACATTGTTTCGGTGGCTTTGCAATAATCGAAAAATAATCCGCCAATTCCTCTAGCTTCATTGCGATGGGCATTCCAGAAATACTCGTCACATTGTTTTTTATATTTTGGATAAAAATCTGTCCCGAAACTTCGGGAGTGTTTGTCGCAAGCGGTTTTACAGGTTTGATGAAAATGTATTGCATCTTCTTCAAACAAATAATAAGGCGTTAAATCTTGACCACCACCAAACCATTGCTGAATCACATTTCCGTTATCGTCATACATTTCGAAATAGCGCCAATTTGCATGAACCGTCGGAACCATGGGATTTTTTGGATGCAAAACCAAACTCAATCCACAGGCATAAAAATCAGCCTCACCAACTCCAAACATTTTCTGCATGGCTTCCGGTAATTTTCCGTGCACTGCCGAAATATTCACTCCGCCTTTTTCGAAAACTCCCGATCCTTCGGGACCGTTTTCTATAACGCGTGTTCGTCCTCCTCCTCCTTCTGGTCGTTCCCAAATATCCTCACGGAATTGAGTTGCGCCATCAGCAGTTTCTAATCCTGAGCAGATTTGGTCTTGTAGGTTTTGTATGTATTGGTAGAATTTATTTTTCATTATTTAAAGCTTATAGCTATCTGCTGACAGCTATTTTTGATATTCCTTAACGGCATCCACAAATGCCTTCGCATGGTCTACAGGAATATTTGGTAAAATCCCGTGACCTAAATTAACTACGTATTTGTCTTTTCCGAATTCGTCAATCATTTGGTGAACCATTTTCTTGATAACAGGAATTGGCGAAAGCAAACGACTTGGATCAAAATTTCCTTGCAATGTGATGTTTCCACCCGACAAATATCTTGCGTTTCTTGCAGAACACGTCCAATCTACACCCAATGCTGAAGCCTTGCTTTTCCCCATTTCGTTAAGTGCAAACCAACATCCTTTTCCGAAAACAATAACGTGGGTTTCGTCTGCCAAAGCTTCAACGATTTGGTTGATATATTTCCAAGAGAATTCTTGATAATCCACTGGCGATAGCATTCCACCCCAAGAGTCGAAAATCTGAACGGCATCAACGCCTGCTTTTACTTTTTCTTTCAAATATAAAATAGTGGTATCGGTGATTTTTTGCAATAAAACATGCGCTGCAACTGGATTGGAGAAACAAAATCCTTTGGCAGTATCAAAACTTTTGGAACCTTTTCCTTCCACAGCATAACAGAAAATCGTCCAAGGTGAACCTGCGAAACCAATTAATGGAACTTCATCGTTCAACATTTCTTTGGTCAATTTTATTGCATCCATAACATAACCCAAAGTTTCATGAATATTTGGAACAATTACTTTTTCAACATCTTGAATAGTACGAATGGGGTTTGGCAAGAACGGCCCAATGTTCTCTTTCATCAATACTTCAATTCCCATAGCTTGAGGAACAACCAAAATATCCGAGAATAAAATAGCTGCATCTGGAGCAATTCTTCGAATGGGTTGAACGGTAATTTCAGCCGCTAATTCTGGAGTTTGGCAACGCGTGAAAAAATCATATTTGTCACGCAAAGCGATGAATTCTGGCAAATATCTTCCCGCTTGACGCATCATCCAAACCGGAGGGCGCTCCACCGTTTCTCCTCGTAATGCTTTTAAAAATAGATCGTTCTTTATCATTTATTTTGCTTTATGCTAAAGGCTAAATGCTCTAAGCTAATTTTTATTTATTTAAATTCTGCAATTGCATCCTCAATTACTTCTTCAATTGAAGGTTGATTTGCAACTATTATATTTTTTACTGTATTTGGCAAAGCTGCAGCAGTGGTTTCACCAATGCAAAAACAGATTTCCTTTTTTAATTTGTTTTCCATTAAATAACTTTCCACTCCCGACGGACTAAAAAATAAAATAGCTTCTATCGCGTCTTTTATTTTTTTTGGCGTCAACGATGTTTCGTACACATGAATCTCATTGAACTTAATTTTTGCTTCTTTTAATGCTTTTGGCAAGGTTTCTTTTCGCAAATTCCCACTGAAAAAGGTGTAGCTTTCATTAGCATAAATCAACGTAATTATTTCAGCTAAATCAGCTGCGTAATCAACGTAAACGATAACATTAAATCCGTTTTCTTTTAATAAGGCCTTTGTTTTTATACCTACGCAAAAAACATTTTTCGATTTTAATTCTTGGCATTTAGGATGAAGCAAAACACTTTGAGCCGCATTTTGACTCGTGAAAATTAAGTTGGAATTGATTTCAGTAAGCTCAAAATTTTGATTTTTTGTAGCAATAAAATCTGCTTCAATAACTGAAAAATAGGCGTTTTCTAAAGTTTCTCTTTGAGTTGGAGAAAGCACTTTAGTAGATAATATAGGAACCAAGCTATTCATTTTTTTTCAGAGATTCTTTAATTTTATTCATCAGTTCTTTACCGCCATTACTCAAAATTTCTTTAGCTAATTCAAATCCGATTTTCTTCCATTGTTCAATTGGAACTATTTTTTCGACTTCAATTTTTTGAGTTCCATCAATAGAGAAAAGCGCACCTTTAAACTCGATGGTGTCTTCGGTAAATTTTGCAATTGCACCAATTGGCGCTGTACATCCGCCTTCCAATGTTCGCAAAAACTGTCTTTCAATATAGGTGCAAATATCTGTTTCTAAATCGTTTAATTCTGAAACTGCTTGCCAGCAAAACTCATCTTTTGCCATCGCTAAAACTACCATTGCGCCTTGCGCGGGTGCTGGAATCATCCAGTCTAAATCTATGTAAGAGAGACTCCCATTTTCTCCCTTTCCTTTGGATAGGGCTGGGGTAAGGATTGGTTTAAGCCCAATTCTTTCTAATCCCGCTGCCGCAAATATGGCTCCGTTCCAATCATTATCATTCAGTTTTTGCATTCTCAAATTCACGTTTCCACGTAAATCAACCACTTTATGATTCGGATATTTATTCAACCATTGCGCTTGACGACGCAAACTTCCAGAGGCAATTGTGGCTTCTTGGGATAGAAAATCTAAATTGGTTTTATAAAGCAAAAGGTCTTTTTCGTTGGCTCTTTCTAAAACTGCTGCTTGAACAATTCCTTCAGGTAAAGCGGTAGGAACGTCTTTCATGGAGTGAACGGCAATATCAACTTGACCATTAATCATAGCAATATCAAGGGTTTTTGTAAAAATCCCAGTAATTCCTAATTCATATAAAGGTTTGTTTAAAATAATATCTCCAGTAGATTTTACTGCCACAATTTCGGTTTTATAGCCCAAATCGTTTAATTTTTTTTCTACTGTGTGCGCTTGCCAAAGTGCTAATTCACTATCACGAGTTCCGATACGTATCACTTTTTGAGCCATTATTAAGTAGTTTTGAAATCTTTACTTCAAGATTTTAGGATAGTGTAATTTTATATTTTTCTTCTATTTCTGAAGTTTTCTTTACGGGTAATTGATGACCAATTTGGAATACCTTTTCAATAAATTCAATACTTTCATCAACTGATGTGTTTTCGTCTTTTAGGTGACTTGCAAAATGATTGGTGATTTTTTGAATAATTCTAGCACTTATTAATTCGGCTTGTTCTTCATCAAAATTAGCCATTTTCTTGCGTTGGTAGGTCAATTCGTTTTCTACGATGTCGTTCAATTTTGCTTTTAGAGCATGAATTGTTGGCGCGTGTTTTCTGCCGTTCATCCAAATATTAAATTCCATTTTGAAATCTTCAATAATCGCTTCGGCTGCAGGAATATGTTGTTTTCTTCTTTCTAATGTATCGTCTGTCATTTGTGATAAATGATCCATATGAATTAAAGTTACCCCTTGTAAATCAGTAACATTTTCATTAACGTTTTTTGGAATCGATAAATCAAGAATTAAGATTGGCTTCTTCAGGTTTAAAATAGCCTTGTCGATTGTAGGATTTTGAGCGCCAGTTGCCACTACAACCACATCTGCTTTTTGAAGTTCCAAATGCAATTCGGCATAATCTTTAACGATCAAATTCAATTTTCCAGCCAGTTTTTCAGCCTTATCTTTTGTTCTATTTATCAGAGTAATTTGTTCGTTTTTGGTATGTTTAACCAAATTTTCACAGGTATTTCTTCCGATTTTTCCTGTACCAAAAAGTAAAATATTTTTGTTTCCAATATCTTCTACATTTTTGATAATATATTGTACAGATGCAAATGAAACAGAAGTTGCTCCTGAGCTAATTTCAGTATCCGTTTTGATTTTTTTGCTCGCTTGAATTACAGCATTGATCAATCGATCTAAATAGGTATTTATTAATCCTAGTTTTCTAGATTCTGCAAAGCTCAATTTTAGCTGGCTAATAATCTCAAAATCTCCAAGAATTTGACTGTCTAAACCAGTTCCCACTTGGAAAATATGATTAATCGCTTCTTGTCCTTTGTAGATAAAACCAAATTCTTGAAAGCCTTCAACTGTTCCTTGGCTGTGTTCGCATATTAGTTTTATCAGTTGGAATGGGTGTTCTGCAAAACCATAAACTTCGGTTCTATTGCAAGTTGAAGTCACTATTAAACTCTCAATGCCTTCCTGTTTTGCTTGTTTTAGCAAACGAGTTTTGGCTGCAGAATCCAAACTAAATTTTCCTCTGATTTCGGCATCCGCTTTTTTATAGCTTAATCCTACAGAATAAAAATAGAGCTGTTTCGATTGATTGTTTTTCATAAATTGACTTTCAATAAAGTTCAGCAAAATTATATCTATAGTTTTTATAAAAACAACGCTTAAAGGACTATTTGTGTCGCTAAGAGATTTTTCGGCTTTAATTCGTTATTTTTGCATTAATATTTCTATTTTTGCAATAAATTAGTATAGTTTAAGGCGGTTTATTTAGATGCATTCTAAATAAAAAAGTAATCAAAACCGTGTATTTTAATTAAAAAAAATATCGCTATGGGTTCTCAAGAAGTAATAAAAATTGAAGATGATTTTATCTTAATTCGCTTTCAAAATGATGAAAATGAACCTTTTCATGTTGAAAAACAAATCAGTCAAGGGCTTATCCAATTTCATTTTGGAATAAAAGGAAAAGCGAAATTTATTTTTAATCAAGGCAATTACACCCTGGATTTAAAGGAAGAAAAAGCACTTTTACTTTACAACCCTCAAAAAGAATTGCCTTTAAATTTGATTTTAGAACCTCAAACTTGGGTGATTTCTGTAATTATTTCAATCAAAAAATTTCACGCCTTATTTTCTACTGAAGCCAGTTATATTCCATTTTTAAGTGGTGAAAACCAAGATAAAAAATATTACAATGAAAGTGATATCAGCCCTTCAATGGCAATTGTATTAAGCCAATTGTTTCATTATAATTTACATCCAAACATTAAAAATCTCTATTACAAAGGAAAAGGATATGAATTGTTGAGTTTGTATTTCAATCGTTCGGAAGATCCAGATGCAGAACAATGTCCGTTTTTGATTGACGAAGAAAATGTCATGAAAATTAAAAAAGCAAAGGAAATTGTTATTGCAAATATGGCAGAACCTCCAGGATTACAAGAATTAGCGGATCAAGTAGGATTGAATTTGAAGAAATTAAAAATGGGTTTCAAACAAATTTATGGAGATACCGTTTATGGCTTTCTTTTTGATTACAAAATGGAATGTGCTCGTAAATTATTGGACAGCGGTTCTTATAATGTAAATGAGGTTGGTTTGAAAATTGGCTACAGCACGGGAAGCCATTTTATAGCAGCTTTCAAAAAGAAATTTGCGACCACGCCAAAAAAATATTTGATGGCAATCAACCCTAACACATAAACCAAAATAATTAGTAAATCATAATAATAGAAAGTAAGTTTAATTTACTTTTATAAATAAATATAAAAATATGAAAGGTGTATTATTAGTCAATTTAGGTTCTCCAGAAAGTCCAACACCAAAAGATGTTAAGCCGTATTTGGATGAATTCTTAATGGATAAATATGTGATAGACGTTCCTTTTTTGCTTCGTGCATTACTGGTTCGTGGAATTATTTTACAAACAAGACCTAAGAAATCAGCAGCTGCTTACGCAAAAATTTGGTGGGAAGAAGGGTCGCCGTTGGTAGTAATTTCTGAAAGAATGCAGAAAAAAGTACAGCAATTGTCTTCTATTCCTGTTTCCTTGGCAATGCGTTATGGGAAAATGTCCATCTTAAAAGGATTGCAAGAATTGAAAGACAAAGGAGTTGACGAAGTAATGTTATTTCCTTTGTATCCGCAACATGCTATGGCCTCTACAACGACCATTTTAGAATTGGCCGAAGAGCATAGAAAAAAGTATTTTCCTGAGATGAAATTCACCATAGTTCCTGCTTTTTATAACAAACCAGATTATATTTCAACCTTGGGAAATTCTATCAAAAAGCATTTAGAAGGATTTGAATACGATCATTTATTGTTCTCGTATCACGGAATCCCGGAGCGTCATATTCGTAAAACGGACATCACGAAATCACATTGTAAAATTGACGGTTCTTGTTGCAACACTCCTTCGCCAGCACACGAATTTTGTTACCGTCATCAATGTTATGAAACGACAAAACAAGTGGTAAAATATTTAGGAATTCCAGAAGGGAAATACAGTCAAACTTTTCAATCTCGATTGGCGGGGGACAAATGGTTGACCCCTTACACCGATGTGGAAGTGAACAAAATGCCAGAAAAAGGAATTAAGAATTTGGCGGTGGTTACTCCAGCATTTGTATCGGATTGTTTGGAAACATTGGAGGAAATTGCGATGGAAGCTAGCCATGAATTCAAAGAACACGGAGGAGAAAATTTCATGGCAATTCCTTGTATGAATGATGGTGACGAATGGTGTCAGACTGTTGCAAATTGGATTGAAAATTGGGCCAAAAATTAATATAATTTAGTAAATGGAATATTACAACTACCTAAAATCACTTCACCTTATTTTTGTAATCACTTGGTTTGCAGGGCTTTTTTACATCGTTCGTCTTTTTGTCTACCAAATTGAAGCGAATGACAAGCCCTCACCTGAAAAGGAAATTTTGCAAAATCAATATAAAATAATGACCTATCGATTGTGGTACATTATCACTTGGCCAAGTGCGATTTTAGCAAGTATTTTTGCTTTTTGGATGTTGTTTTTCACAGATCTTGGTAAAGCGTGGTTGTTAATGCCCTGGATGCACGTGAAATTAGGATTTGTATTTTTATTGTATTTATATCATATTAAATGCCACTCAATTTATAAAGAATTACAAAAAAACGAAGTGAAATACTCCTCCAATTTTATGCGTTTGTGGAATGAAGGAGCAACTATAATTCTGTTTGCAATTGTTTTTTTAGTAGTTTTAAAAAATGCTTTCAACTGGATTTTTGGGGTTATTGGAATCTTCCTTTTTTCAATAATTATAATGTTAGGATTTAAAATGTACAAAAGAATTCGAGAGAAAAACAAGTCGTAAATTATGGCAGCTAAATTCAAAATGTCAATGTTATCACTTCGAACTAGGATTTTCCTATCGATGATTGTATTGGTTTTGATAGCTTCCGTTTTGATGGCTTCCATTTCAATAATTCAGTTTAAAAACGAATCCAAAGTTTACCATCAAGAGCGTTTAGAACGGAAAGAAACGGCAATTAACGAACATATTAATTATGTGCTTGCCAATACCACTTACCCACTTTCGGCCAATAATTTAGACTTGATTTTTAAAGATAAAATTCATGAATTGTCACAAATCCACGGTTTAGAAATCAATATTTTTGGACTGGATGGAAAATTATTAAAATCATCAAAAGCTTCTTTTTCTGTTGATCCCGTAGCGCCTCCAATTCCAAAATACATATTGAAATTGGTTCAATCTTCCATTGAAAAAAGATACGTAGATATAAAAAATATCAACGGAGTTAAAAACCGTTCTTCCTATAGTATAATTAAAGATGAGAAGTTTAAACCGCTAGGAATTTTAAACATTCCGTATGTTGAAGACGATAGTTTTTATGAAGCAGAACTTCAAAATTTCTTAATTAAATTAGGTCAAGTTTATGCCTTTATGTTGGTTATAGCTTTTGGTGTTGCCTATTTCCTATCAACCTATATCACTAAGTCATTAAAAACAATTTCCGACAAATTACGTGACACTAGTTTAGATCAGAAAAATGAGAAAATTGTGCTTGAAGCAAACAGTAAGGAAATCAATTTGTTAATTCGTGCTTATAATGGAATGGTAAACGAATTAGAAGAAAGTGCTATAAAATTAGCACAAAGTGAAAGGGAAGAAGCTTGGCGCGAAATGGCGAAACAGGTTGCTCACGAAATTAAAAATCCGCTTACGCCAATGCGATTAACGGTACAAAGTTTCCAAAGAAAATTTGATCCCAATGACCCTGATTTAAAGCAAAAATTAAACGATTATTCAAAAACTTTAATTCAACAAATTGACACGATGAGTTCGGTTGCGTCAGCGTTTTCTAATTTTGCATCGATGCCAGCACAACAAAACGAAACCTTAAATGTGGTGAATGTGGTTGAGTTGACATTGGATATTTTCAATGAAGATTATATTGTTTTTGAAAGCGAAGAAAAAGAGATAATATCTAAAATGGATCGCGCGCAATTGATTCGTGTGATTACTAACTTAGTTAAAAATGCAATCCAATCAATACCAGAAAATCAAGTTGAAAAAACCATATTGGTATCTGTGAAAAAAGTAGAAAATAACGTTCGGATTCTCGTAAAAGACAACGGCATTGGAATTGAAGTCGAAAATATAGATCGGATATTTGAACCTAAATTCACCACTAAAAATAGCGGAATGGGATTAGGATTAGGAATTATTAAGAATATTATTGAAAATTATAAAGGATCAATTACATTTGAAACAGAACATGGAAAAGGAGCAACTTTTACGGTTTCTTTACCAATAATAAATTCATAAAATCAGGAAAATGACTTACGAAAATATCTTAGTTTCATTAGAAACAAACTGCGCAACGGTAACAATCAATCGCCCTACAAAATTGAACGCTCTAAATAAAGCAACGATTATCGAACTGCAACATGCATTCATAAGTTTGGAAAAAAACAAAGAAATTCGAGTAATAATTCTAACAGGAAGTGGTGAAAAAGCCTTTGTTGCAGGCGCAGATATTACTGAATTTGCTCATTTTTCAGAAAGTGAAGGAGCGGATTTAGCCTTGCAAGGACAAACAGGATTGTTTGATTTAATTGAAAATTTATCAACTCCGGTAATAGCAGCAATCAATGGATTTGCCTTGGGCGGAGGATTAGAATTGGCCATGTCTTGCCACTTTAGAGTAGCTTCAGAAAATGCAAAAATGGGATTACCAGAAGTTACCCTTGGAGTAATTCCAGGTTATGGTGGAACCCAAAGATTGCCACAATTAGTTGGAAAAGGAAAGGCCATGGAAATGATTCTTACTGCTGGAATGTTAAACGCAGAAGAGGCAAAGACTTATGGTTTAGTTAATTATGTTCTTACACAAGAATCCCTTTTAGATTTCTGTAAGGAGATGGGACAAAAAATCAGTAAAAATTCTCCAGTTGCAATTGGCTATGCAATTAAATCTATAAATGCCAATTTTAAAGAAGGCGTAAATGGTTATAAAACCGAGATTGAAGCATTTGGAAAATGTTTCTCAACAGCAGATTTTAAAGAGGGAACGACGGCATTTTTAGAAAAAAGAAAGCCGGATTTTAAAGGAGAATAAATTATTTTTCACCGTTCCATTCCGCATAAAACTGGTTTAAAAATAGCTTCATAAAATCGTGACGTTGGGCCGCAATTTCTTTACCGGTTTTAGTGTTCATTTTATCTTTTAAAAGCAACAATTTTTCATAAAAATGATTAATTGTTGGAGCGTCCGAATTTTTATATTCTTCTTTACTCATGTTGAGATTTGGTTTTATTTCAGGGTTGTAAATTGCTCTGTTTTTGAATCCGCCATAATTGAAAGTTCTCGCAATTCCGATGGCTCCAATCGCGTCTAAACGATCGGCATCTTGAACAATATCCAATTCTAAAGAACTAAATTTCTTGGCTTCATGCCCGCCTTTAAAGGAAATATTTTCAATAATATTAACCACATGAGTAATCGTGTTTTCAGGAACATTCTTACTTTCTAAAAACAATCTAGCTTTTTTAGGACCCACAGTTTCGTCACCTTCATGAAATTTACTGTCGGCGATATCGTGAAGTAAAGCGCTCAATTGTACAATTAAACTATCGCACTTTTCCCCATTTGCAATTAGCAGAGAATTCTTGTAAACGCGTTCTATATGAAACCAATCGTGACCGCCTTCTGCATTTTTAAGTTCTTTTTTTACAAATGCAATGGTGTCGTTAATTAGATTTTGGTTGGTCATAAAATTAGATTTTAAAAAAAATGTTGAATTTTAAAGAGACACTTCAAAATCCAACATTTAATATTCTAAGTTGTTTAATTATATTCTTGCTGGTTCAACCCATTTAAACACTTGAGATTCTTGTGGGATGATTAATCTTTCAGAAATTTTAGCCATTCTAGAAGGAAGTTTCATTAAATAGTCACGTGCTTTTTCAGCTTCGTCAGTTAAATTTGAAATTTTATCTATTTCCCATTTATCTATTAATTTTTGCATTATATCCACATAATCATTTGCGGTATAAACTCCAATTCTTTGTGCTGAATCCGAAAAATGCTCAAAAGCAGAGCTTATTTTCTCACCAGATTCTCTTAAAAATTGAGCTGGCATGACAATTTTTTGTTTCATCATGTATTGAAAAGCAAGCATCATTTCACTTGGATCTACCTGGAAAATACGGTTTACAAATTCGCTATAAGCATGGTGATGACGCATTTCATCACCGGCAATCATTTTGCAAATTTTAGATAATTTATTGTCACCATAAGATTTTGCTAATTGCGCCACACGATTATGAGAAACATAGGTTGCTAATTCTTGGAAACTGGTATAAACAAAGTTTTTGTAAGGATCTCTTCCTGTTCCAATATCAAATCCATCATTAATTAAATGTTGAGTTGTCATTTCTACTTCACGCATGTTTACTCGACCAGATAAATACAAGTATTTATTTAATAAATCCCCATGACGGTTTTCTTCACCGGTCCATTGACGAATCCATTTAGACCAGCCGTTAGCTTCTACTTGATCAACACCTTCTACGTCCATTAACCAAGATTCGTAGGTAGGTAAAGCTTCTTCGGTTATGGTATCGCCAACTAAAGTAACCCAAAAATCATAAGGTAAATCTTTAGCGATTTCTCTTAATTCTCTAACTTCTTCATAGAAATTTTCACTCTGTGAATTGGGTAAAAAATCCGTAGGTTGCCATATAGTTTCAACAGGAATCAGATAATTGTCTACAAAAGTATCTACATTTTTTTCCAAAAATTGCATTACTTCGAGACGCATGTTTTTTATTGACATATTTAATTTTTTTTAGATGTACAGCCTTAATTTATAAAACTATAAATCAAATTAAGTAATTATACTTTTAGTTATTAGGTCTTCTGTTATATTAGTTATTTGATCACTATCAGAATTTTTAACAGAAATTGCTTCGTGAATAGTAAAAATGATTCTAATCCCGAGGCCGAAGGGCAAAAAGCCAAATTTAAAAAATTTCCACGAATTATTGATAGTAATTGGCACAACATATGCTGAAGGGGCATATTTACAAAGAATTTTTAATCCGCTTTTGGCAAATTCTCTAGGTTTTCCGTTTCTAGTTCTCGTCCCTTCTGGAAAAATTACAGCTGAACGTTTCGTTTTTTCAATATATTCAGACAAATTTTTTATTTCTATAATTGCTTTCTTAGGATCATTTCGATCAATTAATACCGATCCACCATGATTTAGATTATATGAAATACTTGGAATTCCGCTACCTAATTCTTTTTTACTCACAAATTTTGGATGAAATCTTCTCAAGAACCAGATGATTCCTATAATATCATACATGCTTTGGTGATTGGCTACGAAAATGATTGGAACTCCTTTAGGAATTAATTCCCGATTTTCAATTTTGAATGTTATTCCAAGTAAATGTGCAATTCTCAGTAAAATAAAATTGAGATAATCAACACTTTTTTTATGGGCTTGATATCCAAATAAATTAAAGCATATCCATTGAATAGGATGAAAAATTACTATTGTTAGCAAAAACAGAAGAAGGCTAATTATAGAAATTGGGTAGGATATTATTTTTTCCATTGCTTTATTATTGCGGTCAAAAGTACGAAATTATTATTTTGTAGTAGTTTTTTTGTGATTCTAAATTCTTTATTAATTCACCACTTGTATCTTCAAAAAAAATAACTATTTTTACTAAAAATAAGTGAAACTAAATGAAAGAAAAGATGAGTTCAGAAAAAGAAGCCAAATTAAAAGCCCTCCAACTTACATTAGACAAATTAGACAAGACTTATGGTAAGGGAACCGTAATGAAAATGGGGGACAAAGCCGTTGAAGAAGTAGAAACAATCTCATCAGGATCTTTAGGATTGGATTTAGCTTTAGGAGTAAATGGATATCCAAAAGGAAGAGTTATTGAAATATATGGTCCAGAATCTTCAGGAAAAACAACTTTAACATTACATGCTATTGCTGAAGCTCAAAAAGCGGGTGGAATTGCTGCTTTTATAGATGCAGAACATGCTTTTGATAGAACTTATGCTGAGAAATTAGGTGTTGATATTGAGAATTTAATTATTTCTCAACCAGATAATGGAGAACAAGCTCTAGAAATCGCTGAGAATTTAATTCGTTCAGGCGCAATTGATATTGTTGTAATTGACTCTGTTGCAGCATTAACACCAAAAAGTGAAATTGAAGGCGAAATGGGTGATTCTAAAATGGGATTACACGCTCGTTTAATGTCTCAGGCGTTAAGAAAATTAACTGGAACTATCAGCAAAACAAATTGTACAGTATTCTTTATCAATCAGTTGAGAGAGAAAATTGGAGTTATGTTTGGAAGTCCAGAAACTACAACTGGAGGTAATGCATTAAAATTTTATGCTTCTGTAAGGTTAGATATTCGTCGTTCTACACAAATTAAAGATGGTGACAATGTTATCGGAAACAGAACGAAAGTGAAAGTGGTAAAAAACAAAGTGGCACCACCATTTAAAGTAGCTGAATTTGATATTATGTACGGTGAAGGAGTTTCTAAATCGGGAGAAATATTAGATCTAGCAGTAGAATTTGAAATAATTAAAAAATCGGGTTCTTGGTTCAGCTATGGTGAAACTAAATTAGGTCAAGGCCGTGATGCGGTAAAAGCACTAATTAAAGATAACCCAGAAATGGCGGATGAATTAGAACACAAAATTAAAGAACACATTAAAGAAGTTAATGCTTAAATATAAAATGCTCATGAAAATGAGCATTTTTTTTATCTGTTATATTCTAAAAGTTGCTTGTGAATAATATTCCAGGAAGCAGTTTTTAATTCTCGAATATCAGTTTTGTCTTCAATTGTCATTCCAGTTGTATTTATAAAAGGATGAACTTTTGCTCTCATAACTCCCATGCTTCCGCTAAAAAAGGTATAAGACATTCTTTTTTTATTGTCAGGAAAAGTTATAGGAACTATAGGAATTTGATGTTCAATTGCCAAGCGAAATGCCCCGTCTTTAAAATCGGCTAAAACGATCGATTCATCCGTCGGTACTCCACCCTCAGGGAAAATACAGATACTTAATCCTAGTTTCAATCTTTTTTGAGCAAGATCAAACACTTCCATTCTACTTCTAGAGTTACTCCTGTCTACTAAAATACAACTGCGTTTATAAAAAAATCCAAAAAGGGGAATCTTTGCTAATTCAATTTTTCCCACAAATACAATAGGTTGGTCGGAAACAGCAAGCATCAACATGATATCGGTCATTGAAGTATGATTGGCAATTAACATGTAGCTTTTATTTGCCTCAAATTTCTGTTCGCGGTCAATTTTATAGTAAAAACCAGTTCCAAAAAGTGCAAATTTTGCCCATATTCTTGCTAAAACATAGAAATAAGGATACCACTTTTCTTTAAGTAGAGTAAGGAACATAATTGGCCCCATTATTAATAAAGGTAAACACAACATAACGTGAAACCAAATTCGCCATAGTAGCCAAAAAGTGTTTTTTATTAATTTCATAATGTCAAAAATACATATTTCTCTGTTATTTTTAATACAAAGGTTTAACTTTGCGATAAATAAGAAAATAATGTCAAAAATTTTAACAGGTATTCAAAGCACAGGAACCCCACATTTAGGGAATTTGCTAGGGGCAATTATTCCAGCAATAGAGCTGTCTAATAAACCAGAAAACGAATCGTTTCTTTTTATTGCCGATTTACATTCTATTACCCAAATTAAAGATGGTGCTACTTTAAGAGCAAACACTTATAGCACAGCTGCAGCTTGGTTAGCATGTGGTTTAAATGTGAATAAAGTGATTTTTTATCGCCAATCGGATGTACCTCAAACGGCAGAATTAGCGTGGTATTTGAGCTGTTTTTTCCCGTACCAAAGATTGACATTAGCCCATTCGTTTAAAGACAAATCAGATCGATTAGAAGATGTAAATGCAGGCTTATTTTCTTATCCAATGCTCATGGCGGCTGATATTTTGTTATATGACGCACAATTTGTCCCAGTTGGAAAAGACCAATTGCAACACATTGAAATTACTCGCGATGTAGCGGCACGTTTTAACCATCAAATGGGAGAAACATTTGTATTGCCAGAATCCTATATTCAGGAAGACACCAAATATATTCCTGGAACTAACGGCGGAAAAATGAGTAAATCTGCTAATAACATCATTAATATTTTCCTGGAAGACAAAGCTTTGCGCAAGCAAATTATGTCTATTGAAAGTGATAGTACTCCGCTCGAAGCCCCTAAAAACCCGGACACTTGTAACGTTTTTGCAATTTATAAATTATTAGCAACTGAATCTCAAATTAAGAAAATGAGAGAAAATTATGCTAATGCAAATGCTGATTATGGTTACGGTCACGCCAAACAAGAATTGTTCGAATTGATAGTTGATAAATTCAAAATGGAGCGTGAGAAGTACAATTATTACATGAATAACCTTACAGAAATAGATCAAGAGTTATTTCGTGGAGCGGAAAAGGCTTCAGCAATTGCAAATGGAGTTTTAAAAAGAGTCCGACAAAAACTAGGATTTAGTTTTTAAATTGCTTCAAATAGTTTTCCCGGCAAAGGCCTAACTACCCCTTTTAATTCCATATTTAGTAATATTCCTGATATTTTGTAAATTGGTAATTCACATTCTAAAGCTATAATATCTAGAATTTCTTTACCTGATTTTAGAAGGTAATCGTAAATTTTTTGTTCTTCATTTTCTAAGGTTACAAATAATTTTTTTTGAACGGATCGAGTTGTTTTTTCGATGTCCCAATTTAAAATATATATTAAATCGGCGGCGCTTGTCAGCAAATTTGCTTTTTGAGTTTTTATCAAATTATTGCACCCCAAACTTAATTTATCAGAAGTCCTTCCTGGTACAGCAAAAACATCCCGATTGTAATCGTTTGCTAAATTGGCCGTTATTAAGGAGCCTCCTTTTATTGCAGATTCGATTACAATTGTTGCCTCAGAAATCCCAGCTACAATACGATTTCGTTTTACAAAATTCTCTTTTTCAGGATTGGTGCCACTCCAATATTCGGTCATAAATCCTCCGTTTTGTTCCATTTTTGAAACGTATTTTTTATGGGAACTAGGATAAATTTGATCCAGTCCATGCGCAACTATTCCTATGGTTTGTAAGTCGTTTTCAATTGCGGTTTGATGAGCAATGATGTCAACTCCATAAGCAAAACCACTAACAATTATTGGATTTAAAGGCGCTAATTCAGAGATTAAAGATTTGCAAAATTCAGTACCATAAGAGGTGATTTTACGTGTCCCAACAATGCTAATAATCTTCCTATTGTTAAAGTCAATGTTACCTGAAGAAAACAGCAATAAAGGCCCATCAATGCAATGTTTAAGCCTTTCAGGATATTTTTTATCTTGAAAAAACGAAACATTTATATCATTATTTATTATGTATTTTAATTCTGCTTCTGCTTTTGCAAATATGGATTTATTTTTTAATTTTGAAATTAAAACCGATCCAATTCCATCAATTGAGGCTAGTTGGGATGATTTAGTATTGAAAATTGTAGCGGCATCTCCGCAATGGGTAAGTAGTTTCTTAGCGACAATATCGCCCACACCTTCTACTTTTTGTAACGCTAACAGGTAATATAATTCGGTTTCATTCATGGCATATATTTATTTTAGAAATATAGGAATTTTTTTGAAAATTGTTAATAAATTTTGTGAATAAAATTTTGATAATTATTTTGATTGTATAACTTTGTTATCATGAATTTAGAACATTACATCTCTCAACTATTATATCGATATCAATGTGTAACGATTCCTGGTTTTGGAGCCTTTTTAACTGATATTCAATCAGCTCAATGGCACGAAGCTAGTAACGGATTTTACCCTCCAAAGAAGTTAATTTCTTTCAACTCTTTTTTGAAAAACAACGATGGATTGTTGGTTAATCACGTAGCTCAAAACGAAAAAATTTCCTATGAATCAGCGGTTTTTTCTATCGAAAATGAAATTTCCAAATGGAAGAATGAATTGCAATCTGCAAACAAAATTTCATTCAAAAGTATAGGGGAATTCAATTTAAATTCTGAAAAAAATATCGTTTTTACACCTTACGAACAAGTGAATTATTTAGCGAGTTCATTTGGTTTAACCAACTTGATAGCGCCTTCAATAAAGAGAGAGGTTATTGAACATGTATTTGATAATGTAAAAGAAAAAGAGGTAATTCAATTGATTTCTGACAGAAATATAGGAAGAACATATTTTAAATATGCTGCAATAATTGTTTTGTCTCTAACTTGTTCCGGAATAATGGGACTTAAATTGTACCAAGATAAAGTAGCTTCTGAAACACTAATTGTTCAATCAGAAGTTCAAAAACAAGTCCAAAATACAATTCAAGAAGCAACATTTGTAATAAGTAATCCACTTCCTTCAGTAACTTTATCTGTAAAAGAAGAAAATAAGCCTTATCATATTGTAGCTGGAGCTTTTAGGCTGGATAAAAATGCAGAAAAAATCTATAAAAGACTTACCAAAAAGGGATATAAAGCAAAAAGATTAGCACCAAATTCTAATGGGTTATTTCCTATCCTTTACGGAAGTTTCTCTACGCTTGAAGAAGCCGAAAGAATTAAATCAGATATTCAAAAAACAGAAAATCCTAATGCTTGGATCTTGATTGAACAATTTTAAATATTAAATCCCGATAATTTCGGGATTTTTTTTTGAAGTGTAAGTAGTACCTTTGTAAAAAAAATTAAACATGCACCCAAAACATCCTTCAGAATCATTAACGGTATTAACTGATCTAGTATTACCAAGTGAAACCAATCCTTTAAACAATCTTTTTGGCGGTGAATTATTAGCTAGAATGGATCGAGCAGCAAGTATTTCAGCAAGACGACATTCTAGAAGAGTTGCAGTAACTGCATCAGTAAACCATGTTGCTTTTAATAGAGCAATTCCTTTGGGAAGTGTAGTTACTGTTGAAGCTAAAGTATCTAGAAGTTTCAAAAGTTCTATGGAAATCTTTATAGATGTTTGGATTGAAGATAGAGAAACGGGAACTAGGAGTAAAGCCAATGAAGCAATATACACCTTTGTGGCTGTTGACGATTCGGGCCGACCTGTTGAAGTGCCAGCAATTATCCCGGAAACCGAATTAGAGAAAGCGAGATATGACGCAGCTTTACGAAGAAAACAATTGAGTTTGGTTTTAGCTGGAAAAATGAAACCAAATGAAGCAACCGAATTAAAAGCGCTTTTTGATTAAAAAAAGGGAGTCAATTTTGACTCCCTTTTTTTTACATGTTAAACAACCAACTTCCTGGATTGAAATAGGTGGTATTTTGAGAAATGGTAAATTTTAGAATTGTTTTACCAGAGTCACCGCTTGTTCTTATGCGTCCGACGGCTTGTTTTATAGAAACTTTATCTCCTTTACTAACCGATACTGATGTTAGATTTTGATACACCGTGAAGAAATCTCCATGTTGAATCATAACTGCAGTATTTACCGGTGAAAACACCATTATACTAGTTACTACCCCGCCAAAAACAGCTCTAGCATTGGCTCCTTTTTCAGTTTCAATATCTACACCGCTATTTTTTATAGTTAAAGATTTAAATTCTGGATGAGGATGTTCACCATAAGCAGAGTAAACCGAACCTTTTTCAACGGGCCAAGGCAAACGACCTTTATTGGCCTTGAAGTTATCGGCAATAATTTTTCCTTCAGCTGTTAAAACAATTTTAGCAGAAGATTCTATAGCTTTGGTTTCAGCAACTACTGCTTCCTTTGTAGGTATTTTGGTATTATTTGGCGAAGCTTTTCTACTAGCCTCAACTGCTTTTCTATTGGCTTCAGCTGCTTTTCTATTGGCTTCAGCAATGGCTTCACGTATTAAACGATCTATTTTTTGATCGATAGCTCGTGTTTCTTGTTGCTTTTTCTTGATTTCAGCGCTGTATTTTTTCTTGTCTTTTTTGATTGAATTTGCTAAAATTTCTTGTTCTTGTCTTTCTTTTTGAAGTTCCAAACGTTCTTTTTCATTCTCTTCAATCAATTTTTGTTTGGCTGTTTTTTGGACTACAATTTTCTCATTATAATCAGTAAGTTCAAATGTTTTATCTTTAATTTCAACACCCTGCGTCTTTCTATAGCTTGCATATTGTTTCATATACTGCGCTCTTTTATAGGCTTGAAGGAAATTTTCTGAGGATAATAAAAACATGGCGCGACTTTGTTCAGATCTGCTTTTATAGGATTTTACAATCATTGCGGCATAATCCTTTTTTAAGATTTCCAATTCTCTTTTTAATCGATTAATTTCCAACTGATTTAAATAAATGTCATTACTTAACAATTTTGTTTGTTTTTCAGTTGTATTTATTAATTTTTCTTTCAGTTTTATTTTATTTGATTGTATTACAATTAGAGTCGTAACTGATTTTTCCTTTTTCTTGGTTGCTTGCAACAGTTCTTCGGTTTCACGAATTTCCTTTTGGATTTGAGCTTTTCGTTCTTCCAATTTTTTTTGCTGGTCTTCCGGTTGTGCCCAAACTGAACAAGTGATGAAGAGGATTAAAAAACTATAAATAAATTTTGACATAGTGATGTTGTTTTTCTGCAAATTTAATTAATAAAAATTCTTTCATACGAATTTGGAACAGAATATGGAAAAGAAAGTTCTTCGTTAAATGAAACAGTATTGTAATTGATATTGATTGTTGTTTTTTCAGATTTCTGATTGGCTTCAATTGCAATTCCAGTTGGTAAATTATATTCCACAGCCGATTTACGTGCGGGATAAATTACTTGCAACATTCTTTCTAATGCTGGTTGAGAAATCGCTTCCTGTTTTAATAAATAATTATCACCAGATAAATAGAACGTTTTGCTGATATTTGAATTTGAACTAGTTTCTAATTTATAGTTGTTTTCTACTAAAGTTAAATTGTATTTTCCATTTTTCAAATTATCAAATGCTTCTCCTAAAAGTAAGTTTTGAACTTTTTGAAAGTCCAATTCTGCACCTAACAATTTACTTAAAGCTGAATAATTTCCGTCAAAATAACTGCTGTTTAATTTCTCATAATACTGAACTTTCTCAGGGGTTATTAATGCTTTAGCCATTGTAATTCCTAATATTCGAATACTAACTAAAATAATTTCGTCCTTCTTAATTTTGATTTCAGCAGTTACATTTTGAGAAAGATTAGAATCTTTATAATTCACACTGGACTTGATGTAAAGTGTGTTGAAATTTAATTTATTTTTATAATGATTTTCAATTATTTTTTCAGCGGATAGTTTGTCATTTGCAACTTTTTCAGCAACTACAGCTTTTTTTGCAGAGCAGGAAACAAGCAGACAAAATGATAGCAAACCAATATATTTTTTCATTATTTTTTGTTTTTTAAAGCACTTTCTGCTTTTGAAAAATAGTATTCTTTTTTCTTCATATCTCCCAAACCATTGTACGCTTCTCCCAATTGAATGTTGAAATTAATTTCTAATTCTGGGTCATCAATAATAAAATCTAACCCAGATTCAAGTATATTTTTAGCTTTTTTAAAAACGCCTTTTTGGTTAAACGCTAAACCCGAATAATAATAAAATTGAGGTTGCGTTGGATAAATTTGTAGGAATACCTCCGTTTTCTTTTCTATAACGTCAAAATCTCCTTTTTCAGTATAACACTCTAACAAAAGTAATGCCGTTTCTAATTCATCCGGAATTTTATTCAATTGGATTTCATAGAACCGAATCGCTTTTTCCCAGTTCTTTTTGCTATGATAAAATTTTCCTAATTCTTTGGCAACTTCAACCGATTTATCAGTATCAAAATAGGATACAGCCTTTTCTAAATCTGAATCATATTGGGGTTTATCTTTAATAAAAAGCAGAAATTCATTTAATATTCTGTGTTTTATTTTCTGATCTATTTTCAAACTTCCTAAAACAAAGTTCATTGCTTTTACTGCATTTTCGCCATCATTATTTTTTAAATACGATTTAAATAAGCTCACTTTTGCCCAATCAGAATTTGGAATTTCCAACTCTAGTTTCTTTGCAATTTCTTGCGCTAAATCTTCTTGATTTTCTTTATTGTATAAAAAAATTAATGCCACATAATTTGATTCCTCTTTTGGATTTTTCTTTATTTGAGCTAACAAATTAATACGTTCTGAGCTATGGTATTTTGGATCTTCAAGAATTTTAGCTTTATAAATAGTTCTTATTTCTAATTTTCCAACTTGATCATTTAGTTCGTTAATTAGCTCTAATGCATTATCAAATTGGTCGGTATTCATGTAAAGAGAAACCAAGTCTTCTTTGTACTCCTTTTTGAATTCTATTAGTTTTAAAACGATAGGAATTGCTTTTTCAAATTCTTTATTTTCATAACAAACATCATACATTCCAACCCAAAACCAGCGATTATTTGGATCTATTTTTGTCGCTTTTTCAAATGATTCGTAGGTTTTTTTGTACTCTTTTTGCTCAAAATAGTTCTTTCCTAATTCAAAATAAATGGTTGCGTTTTCTGGCTGAATTTTTAAGCATTTTTCTAATTCGATAATTGCTTTGTCATAATTTTCAATTCCTTTTTGCTTTAACGATTCATAGAAAGAATCTTGAAAATCATCTTTTTCCATTGCTATATCCTCTGGCGAATTTTGCGCCCAAAGCGATGCTGTATTGCATTGCAAAACAGTAAAAAGAAATAGGAAAAGTAGCTGTTTCATTTATTCTAAAACGGAGTAATCTCCAATACTGATACTTGTAAAATTTCCATCAAAACTAGCAAAACTGCCAATCATCGCGTTGTCTAAATTGGCGTTTTTTATGACAGATTGATTTTGAACTAAGCTATTTTTTATTGTTGCATTTTCAACTGTACATCCTTTTCCTAAAGAAACATTTGGCCCAACAGTCGCATTTATCAGTTTTACGTTTTCACCAATAAAACAGGGCTGAATGATGGTACTGTTTTCACAAATAACAGAAGAAGCAATTAGATTTTCGCCATCGGCATGTAGAAATCCTAAGAGTCTTGAATTGGTTTCGACAGTTACATTTTTGTTTCCGCAATCCATCCATTCGTCTACTTTTCCTGGAACAAATTTCAATCCTTTAACTTTCATGTTTTCAAGGGCGTCTGTCAATTGATATTCTCCACCTTTCACCACGTTATTATCCAATAAATATTGTAATTCGGCACGTAAAGTTTCCCCTGATTTAAAATAGTATATTCCGATTATTGCAAGGTCAGAAACAAATTCTTTAGGTTTTTCTACGAAGTCAACTATTTGATTATTTTCATTTAATTGCACGACTCCAAAAGCGCTTGGATCTTCCACTTGTTTTACCCAAATTACGCTATCGGCTGAGGTATCAAGAGAAAAATCGGCTCTAAAAAGGGTATCGGCATAAGCAACTACAATTGGTCCTTGCA
>Ga0102870_1000027_pt1 | contig 67036 bp, 50 predicted proteins | sample Colrivmet1546B02_FD_78442 | JGI IMG/M metagenome (GOLD analysis project Ga0102870, IMG submission 78442) | Estuarine microbial communities from the Columbia River estuary - metaG 1546B-02 | ecosystem: Environmental > Aquatic > Marine > Intertidal zone > Estuary | place: USA: Columbia River...
AATCACCGCCGATTTGCCCACATAAACTCACTTTTCATGGATGAAAAACCCACAATCGTATGGAGATTCAATTTTTCTTTCTATTTTGGCCGATAGATTAATAGAAATCCATCATGACAACATCAGAAGACCAAATGTATTCCGACAAATCGCATCCGAAAGGGTTGTACGTTTTGTTTGTGACCGAAATGTGGGAGCGTTTTAGCTATTACGGCATGCGCGCCTTGTTTGTATTGTTTATGGCGAAAGCGATGCTTTTCGACAAAGCCTACGCATCTCAAATTTATGGTAGTTATACCGGGTTGGTTTATTTAACCCCTCTTTTGGGTGGTTATATGGCCGATCGTTATTGGGGAAATCGCAAGTCAATTGTCATTGGTGGAGTATTAATGGCCATTGGACAGTTGTTCATGTTCTTTGCAGGTACTTTTTATCAAGAAATTGAAATTGCCGCGCCGTTAATGTTTACGGGTTTAGGCTTTTTGATCATCGGTAACGGATTCTTCAAACCCAATATTTCTACGATGGTTGGTCAGTTATATCAAGCAGGAGATAAGCGTGTAGATTCAGCCTTTACGATATTCTATATGGGTATCAACTTGGGCGCTTTCATCGCGCCTTTGTTGTGTGGTTATTTGGGCGATACAGGCAATGCTGCTGATTTCCGTTGGGGATTCATGGCTGCATGTGTAGGTATGATTGTCAGTTTGATCCTTTTCATCACTTTGAAAAATAAATACCTCGTAACACCAACCGGTGAGCAAATTGGTGATAAACCAAACTCTGCCCGTGAGGTGAAATCAGAAACCGAAGCTGCTGCGCCTGTGAATTATACCGCTATGGGTATTTGGGCTGCTGTTTTTGGTGGGTTGCTCTATCTGTTTCATTTTCAAGCCGAGATGGATTGGATTGGATCATTTATTTTCTCATTAACCATTGCTGCACCAGGTTATATCATTACCGACCCAACCCTGAGCACTGTTGAACGTCAGCGCATCTGGGTGATTTATATTGCCGCTTTTTTTGTTATATTTTTCTGGGCTGCGTTTGAGCAAGCGGGTGCATCTTTAACCTACTTCGCTGAAGAGCAAACCAATCGTGAAGTCTTTGGTACCACAATTCCAACATCGTATTTCCAGAGTATCAACGCGGTAGCAATCGTAATCTTTGCGCCATTGTTTGTTTGGTTATGGGGTTGGATGGGCAAGAGAAACATGGAACCTGCATCGCCCTTTAAACAGGCCATGGGATTGTTCCTTTTGGCTATGGGTTACCTAGTAATCGCATTCGGTGTTAAAGGCATCGATCCTAGCACAAAATTGAGCATGGTTTGGTTGGTGTCGTTGTATACAATTCACACCTTTGGTGAGCTGTGTTTGTCGCCTATCGGACTTTCTATGGTGAACAAATTGGCTCCCGTGAAATTGGCTTCTTTGTTGATGGGCGTATGGTTCCTTTCAACTGCGGCTGCCAACAAATTTGCAGGAACTTTAAGTGCTTTATATCCAGAAGAAGTGAAAATGGAAAAGCGTTATTCTGCCAAAGCAGATGCCTCTGTGATGGCAAGCTTCAACAGCAACATGCTTGATACCAATGTATGGAAAGCTGATCCTAAAGGAACTTATTCTTTGGCTACAGCGACGGTAAAAACGGTTAAGGCTGCAGATGCTGAAACGGATTCTATGGTTGCTTTGACCATGAATACTGTTGCCGCTGCTGATAACTCTAAACACGTATGCACAGACTCATGCATGAGCAGTGGGACTTGTCCAATGCACAAACAGGCCGCTGTTATGAAGAATATCTCGGTTTTCCATTTGAAAGTAATCAAATCGAATAATAAATACTTTGATCGTGGTATTTTGTTAAACGATACTACGCTTATCACTCACGATTCGGTAGACGTCGTTACCAACGTCAATGGTGTAAAGACCGCGACTAAGCAGGAGAGATTGCAGACATGGAATTTGAAGCCTAAAAAACCATTTTTTATTCATCATGATTTCAAAATCGTAACGCTTTATGATTTCTTCATGTTGTTCGTATTTATGGCGGGAGCCGCATCAATCGTATTGTTCTTTTTGAGTGGTAAGCTCTTAAAGATGATGAATGGTGTGCGATAAGCCATATGAATAATTTCCTGTAACAAACACTTCGTTTCTTACAAACAAAAAGAGGGAGCCAACGGCTCCCTCTTTTTGTTTCAATTCATAATCAATTTATCTATTGCAAGTGCAAAAGCAAATCAGCAACCACAAATGTGCTGCCCCCAACATAAATCAAATCCTGAGGTCGCGCATCGTCTAGTGCTTTTATATAAGCCGATTTGACATCGCCAAAAGGCCGACCTTCTAATCCTATTTCATTGCCTTCTTTTGACAGTTCATCAGATGCCAAGCCCCTAATTACGCTAGGCTTACAGTAGTAATAAATCGCATCCTTTGGAAGTAACGCCAAGATTTTTTGTCGGTCTTTATCAGAAACCATACCCCAAACCATTCTAATCCTCGGTGGTTGTGCCAGTATATCATCGGCGGAATAGTGATTGGCAATCAGATTGTTTTTCCAATCATCCACCGCCTTTATATATTTTTCACTCAATTGCGACATTGTACTTAGTACGCCATCAGAATTGTGGGCTGTATCGGTTACGGTCCAAGGATTGTTAGAAATGATTTCCCAACGACCTCGTAATCCGGAGAGAGCTACAACATTTTCTAAGGCTTCAAGAATCAAACTACGCTTCAATGGAAACCACAAGTCCTTTAATGCCTCGATAGCGCAAGCAAATGTCTGAATATTCTCAAGCTGATAACTACCCTTTAAGGCTAAATGTCGGACGAAGCCAACATCCACCGCCAAATCATGATAAATTCTAGCACCATTTTCCGATGCAACGGCCTTCATCACATCCATCGCTTCATCTCGCATTGGGCCTAGAGCCAAAGGAATTCCACGTTTAATGATCCCCGCCTTCTCTGATGCGATTTTTTCAATGCTATTGCCCAAGAGGTCCATGTGATCCCAGCCAATATTGGTAATGACAGATAGGATAGGCTTGATAACATTGGTGCTATCCAACCTCCCGCCGAGTCCCACTTCAATCACCCCAATATCGATTTTCTCCGCTCTAAAATAATAAAAAGCCAAAGCAACAGTGATTTCAAAAAATGAGGGTTTGATTCTATCCAGCGTTTCATGGATCTCATTCATGAAATCAATTACCGTTTTCTCTTCGATGCATTTTCCATCGATGCGAATGCGCTCTGTGAAGTCTAATAGGTGAGGAGAGGTGTAGAGCCCGGTTTTGTATCCGTGCTGCGTTAGCGTGGCTGCCAATAGGCTAGAAACGGAGCCTTTGCCATTGGTCCCAGCGACATGAATCCATTTTTGATCTCGGTGAGGATTGCCGATGGCCTCAAGCAATGCAATCGTATTGTTTAAATCAGCCTTGTAAGCGGCTTTCCCAATGTTATGAAACATGGGTAATTGACTAAACATGTAGTCTAGGGTTTCACTATACGAGGTAAACCTCGGCATTAAAAAGATTTCGTTACGTTTAATGTCACCAATGCACTTTCACCGCAGCCTTCACCGTTCTTGTCGAATTTAGAATCATTCAAAAAATCACGGAATATTCGCATCATATCGTTGTTGTCACCGTTCCATGAAGTTCCTTTCACGTTCCATTCAACTACGCTATATTTTCCAGTACAGTCAATTCGAACCCTGGCGATAATTATACCAAATGCATCAGTTCTTGGGTTGTCGTAATTGGAAGTCATCGCATATTTTTTGAATGTATTGGTAAAATTCTTACCACCCTTATTTCCAGTTACTCGATCACCATAATTACCGGTAACTCCGCCATTTGTGCCTCCTTTTCCTGAGCCAGTGCTACCGCTGCCGTTTTTCCAACCATTCGGATCACCTTCGCCACCCTTACCGCCGCGTTTTCCGATTTTGGTCATATCGACCTTAATTTTAGGGTTGTCCGATGCAGGTCGATCTGAACTTGGTGGATCGATAGGAGGTAAACTCGTTGTTTCTGGATTCGCTTCACTCGTTACTACAGGTCCCGCGCCACCGCTTTGAGGTTGATTGGATTTAGGTCCTTCAGAGGGGTCGCCGCCCAATTTTGGAGGAGTTGGAGATGGGCCACCGTCGGTAGGACGACCAAAACTAGGGTCTTCCACCATTCCGAAGTCCAATATCAAATCACCTTTCTTATTTTCAAATGGGGGATTGGGAATTGAAATATGCACAAAATAAAGCATCAACAAGATAATTGCAGATGCAACCATAGCTATAGCCCAAGATACAGCGCGTTGGCCGTTAGTGGTCCTAAGATTTTCCTCAATTTGATAATGTGCCATCAGTTATTCCAGTCTAACGCGATATCGGATACGGATAATGTGCCAGTAGGTAAAATTTTAATCGTTTCGGCGTAATCACTCGCCAATTTATCAGATTCAAATCTGCCCAAAACCACTTTATACAAACTCGATCTCTTCCCTTTCACTAAACATGCATCAATGCCAAGTCGTTGCCACAGCAAGCATTCCCTTTCACCCAACGAAGGGGTGAGGTACGCGCCGCCAACAACCACAAATTTGCCTTTTACCTCTACATTAACTTTTTTGAATTCCGCAATGCCATCCATTCCCAAAGAGTGTTTCAATTGATGAGAAATAACGTTTGAGTTTGATGATTTATCTTGCCCTTCAGTTTCATCTACAATGATAAACTTATCACTATTCGATTTAATAGGGGCGTTAATTTTGATTTTTTGACTGTCTTGCGGAAGCAAAGTCGCCATGTCATTGCCAGTGCTAACCGACCAGATTTGAGCGATACTCAACAATACCCCAGCGCCAATGCTGATGATTGCAAACGATGCCGCTATTCTCCATAAAAGGGGTGTTTTTCTCTGCGATTCAGTAAATTCACTATGATGCGGGTCCACAGAAGATTCAACGAGATCAACTGTCGGTGCTTCAATACTTTCCAAAGGCGTGATCTCCACAGTTCTGGGTTGATTGCTTTCAGAGCGATACACCGGAATGTCCTTCCATTGCCAATCGATGATAGGCAAACCATACGTTTCCTTACTCAAATTCAACGTTGGGCTGGCAAGGAAAAATAAATCACCAATGGCATTTCTATGAAATTTTCCTAAGTCACCTACAGAAATGGCGTGAGTAGAAGTGCAGTTATTAGTAAGGGCATTAAATTCTGTCACCAATAGATTTGATGATTGTCTGAACTGTAAACCACTGATCTCCCGAAGTTCATTGGAAACAAATCCATCGTCCTCTTGGATGTTTGAATTAAAGAAAAGGGTATGAACACTAGGCTTGAGCTGACCAGAAAAAGGATTGGCCATGCCATAGTTTTTGCGAAGTATAAACGCCCCGAAACCTGGAATAACAGCACATTCGTGTTTGTATAAAACACGGGTGATGGCCATTATTACTGCGGGATTCATAATACAATATTACGGCTATTTTTTAAATCTTTCTCAAAACAACGACAGGGAAAGTCCGCCCATCAAGGTTAAACCAAAGTTTTTATAACCATACCACTGCTGATATTCATTATTCAAGAGGTTACTACCTTGAATCCAAATTCTACCTTTACCCGAAAGTCTATAGTCGATTCGTGCGTGAATATCCATATATCCGGGCATTTCCTTGGTTTGAGGCTTACCATCAACAACCAATTGATTTCTGCGTTTGCTAACACCGTCTAGGCCACACTGAATTTCAATTGATTTACCCAAATAATACTGACCTGCTATTCCATAGGTAAGGGAGGGTAGATGCCAAGCGTAATCATTCCTATCTACATTGTAGCTAATCACTTTTGCGTTGGCTGACAATTTCAATTGTTCGCCAATTTTATACTTGACCATGCTTCTAAAGTACACGCTGTTGACATCGGCATAGATAAATTGTAACGAACCCAAACTATCTATCATTGACTTTTTATTGCCCGAAACCATCATTGAATCGGCTCTTGAAACAACCAAGGCCATGTCTGAAGATGAATTGCCACCAAAATCCAAAGCGAACTCCGCGTTTTCAGTGATTTTTCCTTTGATGCCTAAGTATCCGTTGAATTGCTCGTAAGTATTTTTAATGGAAACAGAATCACCGGTAAATGGCATGTAAGAATTCATTCGTCGGAAACTATTCTTCTTTAAGCCACCATCAATTCCGCCATAGATTTTCAAATTTAAGCCCGTTAATGTCTTTTCGATTTCTAGGTATGGGTTGACAAAAACCTTGCTTAATGCATTTTGCGTATCAATGGTCTGTGTCCAATTTGTTAAGAGCACTCCAAATTTAACATCCAACTGGGTGGGCTGATGGTTGAATTTTATGTAAGGCAACGCATCGATGAACAACTGTTTGTTTTGACTTAATCCATTGACTTTGTTGGTGTCTGCTTTTTGTTGCATATCTAAATACGTGGTACTCAAATCAGCACCCCAAACAACATTTTTCACTCGATGAGAAAGGTTTAAGTAGCCACTAAAGTCCAATTCCCTTTGACTAAACGATCCGGTGTTGAATGCTTGGGCCGCAATGCCAGTATGAATTGAGGGTCTTTTTCCGCTCGCTATTAGGTCGTAATCCACACCCAAACCAAAATGATTGCTGATTTTGCCAGTACTTGTAATACTTGGCTTTTCATAGGCCGAATCCTTGGCGAAGAAATTGATTTTGTCAATGTTATAAAAGATCTTGGTTTCCAAGCCGGAATTTTGGAAGTACTTGGCTCCTTGCAATTGAAATTTATTGGTAGAAAACTCACGTATGGAGTTGGCTGGGTTGGCATTTAAATGCAAACCACTAAAGTTGTAACTGTAGTTTGGGTTTGCTTTACTACTTAAGTAAAGTTCTCCAAGGATATGTCCATAATTTCCACCGCCAATTCTTGCGTAATTTGATAAGTAAACTGAGTCGGAACTCTTGTCTTTCAGTTTTTCAGGTTGTACCGGACGAATAATTTTTCGTGTATTCCATGCGAATTCTGGTGTTTCGAACTTGACATTAATCTTGGGGTTTTCTGAGCGGGGAACGATAGGATCTAATACCAACTTTGAGGATGGGATTAGTTTAGGCTCGAATTTGGTGGTTACCTGACGCGACGAATTGTCGATCCCACGATTTCCTGGTTGGGCAATAATAGACGCACTTGCAAGCGTTGTAAGTCCAATTAGAATGACACTTTTCATGTAATTACAAAATTCAATGAATCATTCGGTAGGATACACACCGTTTTTGAGGGTGTCTAAAAAATATAACGGATTGGACAATGTTGTGCTTTTCATAAAAGTAATTAAGAAAATTTGCAGAAATAGTTGAAGTATTTGTTGGATTTACTTATCTTTGCAGCCCAATTCACGGATTATGTACGCCATTGTTGAAATAGCCGGAAGGCAATACAGGGTAGAAGAGAACAAGCATCTTGTTGTCAATCGTCTACAAGCAGAAGCAGGCTCAACTATTGAGTTTGATAGAGTATTAATGGTCGGTGGCGATAAAATCAAGGTGGGTGCCCCCACGGTTGATGGCGCTACTGTTACTGCCACAGTTAAAGAGCACGGAAAAGGTGACAAAGTATTGGTATTCAAGAAGAAAAGAAGAAAAGGATACCAAAAAATGAACGGATTTCGTCACTATTTGACATTGTTAAAAATCGAAAGCATTAAAGCCTAATATAGAAGAACGTCATGGCACACAAAAAAGGTGCGGGTAGCACGAAAAACGGAAGAGAATCACACAGTAAGCGCTTGGGTGTAAAAATCTATGGTGGTCAGGTTGTGAGAGCAGGTAATATTATTGTTCGTCAGCGTGGTACTAAACACCACCCAGATGTGAACGTAGGGATCGGTAAAGATCATACTTTGTTCGCATTGTCTGATGGAATTGTAGTATTCCGTAAGAGCAGAGAAGGCAGAAGCTTCGTTTCTGTTCAAGGTCAAGCCTAAATTATTTAAAAAATAAATATCAAAAAAAGGGGAAGGTCACTTCCCCTTTTTTATTTTTGTACCACCATGAAAAACCTCACTCCAAAACATCCGGTTGATTCATTCACTTTGATGAATGAGATTGTATTGCCTAACGATACCAATACTTTGGGGAATTTAATGGGAGGTAGGTTGCTACATTGGATGGATATTTGTGCGGCTATAGCCGCTCAAAAACACAGTCACAATATTGTGGTTACAGCCGCAGTTGACAGTGTTTCATTTAAGGAAAGCATTAGACTGGGTGATGTTGTTACGCTGAAAGCCTATGTGTCCAGGGCTTTTAATTCAAGCATGGAAGTGTTTATTGAAGTGTTTGCTGAGAATTTGCCTTCTGGCGGTCGGGTTAGATCCAATGAAGCCTATTATACGTTTGTGGCCTTAGACGGCAGAAACAAACCGGTAACTGTTCCAGAACTAACTCCGCAAACCGAGGAAGAGGTGTTAAAATTTGAGGGTGCTTTACGCCGACGTCAAGTTAGATTGATTCTGGCGGGCAAAATGAAACCCGAGGATGCACAAGAGCTAAAAAATCTCTTCGTTTAATCGATCAGATCTTCGCGCATCGCGATTTTTTGACTTATTTGATCAAACCAATTTCCCTTAATCGTTCCAAAAGAAACTCCATCGCGGTGCAATCACTGTATTTCTTTGGATTTTCTCCGGTAATACACTGTGGCAACGTATTTAATGGAACATTTGGACGTGGATGTAAGAAGAATGGAATGCTATATCGGGGTTTTACCCACTGACTTTGGGGCGGATTGACAACCCGATGGGTAGTGCTTTTTAACTGATCGTTGGTTAATCGCTGCAACATATCGCCCACATTGACTACAATATGATCCTCAACTTCCGTCACCCCAATCCATTGATTATGTTTGTTTAATACCTCCAAACCATCTGCACTAGCCCCAACCAATAGGGTGATCAAGTTAATATCCTCATGTTCGCCCGCTCTAATTGCATCTTTTGGATCCTCAGTAATGGGTGGATAGTGGATAGCTCTTAAAATACTGTTGCCTTTTGTAACGCGATCATCAAAATAGAATTCATCCAACTTTAAATGCAACGCAATCGCCCTTAACATTTGAACACCGGTGTTCTCGAGCGCACGAAAAACATCTTCACCAGCCCTATTGAAATTCGATAGTTCAGCAACTTGTTTGTTGGCAGGATAGGAGTGATCTTCCAGCGTTTCGTATTGACCAAAATGCCAAAACTCCTTTAAATCCCCTGTATTTCGATTCTTTGCGTGTTCTTTTCCAAAGCCAGTATAACCTCGTTGACCTCCACCTTCCGAATCGTCGTATTTCAACTTAGCGGTTTCAGGTAAATCGAAAAAATTTGCCACTTCTTGATAAAGTAGCTTTAATGTGTCTGATGGAATACTATGATTGCGTATAGCAACAAATCCGATTTGTTCAAAGGCATTGCCCAACTCTGCAACGAATTGACTTTTTTGTTCGGCAGAACCTTCGGTAAAATGAGATAAATCTAATTTGGGAATTGATTGCATGGTACAAATTTACCACACAAGTACAAGAAATGTATTATCCGATTGAGTGAAATAATTTTGAATCACTCTCCTCCAAAATAATGGATAGGGTAGTTGAATTTGGCGAAATCATTAACGTATCCATATCGCTCATCGCCTGGTAAATCTCTTGAAAATACATCGACCATTCAGGGTGCTCAGAGATATTGTCTTGTATGAAAGCCGAAATTTCAGCATCGGCTTCACCATAATAATAAAGAAGTAGGTCTGAGTGTGATAATGGTCTTGTCATATGCTTCGCTAAAACGACAAACATATAACGGACCGAAAATCAGATTATTTTACTTTGGCAACACTTTTTTGCATCTTTTTTCGCAAGTTCAATATTGCGTAGTGCATTCTGCCGATACAAGTGTTGATATTGGTTTCTGTAAGTGCCGCGATTTCTTTGAAACTGAGGTCGGCATATTGACGTAAAATCAACACTTCACGTTGGTCTTCAGGGAGTTCCCAAATCCACTGACGCAAAATATCAACATCGTCCTTGGCCACTCTATACTCTTCCTGGCTTTCAACGGTAATACCCAAACTATCAAAAATATCACGTCCTTCAGTATCTACAACTACGGGCATTCTTTTTCTCGCACGTATTGTGTCGATGCTCATGTTTCGAGCGATACGAAGTACCCATGGCAGGAATTTATCTTCGTGATTGTATTTGCCCTTCTGTATGCTATGAATCACCTTGATGAAAGTCTCCTGAAAGATGTCTTCAGCAACGTAACGATCGCCCACAAGCAAATAAATACTCGAAAGTATTCGAGATCTATGGCGTTTCAGTAATGTTTCAAATGCTGCGTTGTTACCGTCAATGTAACGTTTAATCAGCACGCCGTCAGTTATCAATGATGTAGTCATAATACTCCTCCCTTGCAGGTTTAAATTGGTTTAAATAAAGCAAGAATTGGTTGAGTATTTTTCTACGTATAGGCGTTTCAGATGTGTTTCGGTCGTAAATCAATGCAATAAAATTCGCAATTGCAAATTTTAATTGTAAAAAACGCAAAAAAATAAATTATTTCAAACCATTAATAAATTCGACGGACGTCATTTTTGGCTTGCCCGGCAATTGCATTTGGTTGACTTTGTAGCAGCCATCGTAAAGACAAATAACGAGTTGACGTGATTCGATGACGATACAATTGCGTGAATTGGGTATGGAGAGTTCCATTTTTTCACCGCCGAGTATTTTCATGTCGCCCCATTCACTCTTAATCCAAGCGCCGGGAAAGGGATTTAGACCCCTCACTTTATTGTGAAAATCATTTAGTGACAGTTGCAAGTGTAATTCGGCGAAGTCTCGGTTCAACTTGGGCGCCGATTTAAGTTCCTCGCTGAAATCCTGAGGAGTGGTTTGATAATTGCCATCAGAAATCAAGTCCAGCGTGTGCGCAATCAAGTCTGCACCCTCAATCATCATCCTGTCGTGCAATTCACCGAGGGTTTCGTTTTCGCCAATGCTAAGTTCTGCTTTTGCAATAATATCACCCGTATCGATCTCGTGTTTTAAAAAGAATGTGGTTAGCCCCGTAGTTGTTTCACCATTAATTATCGCATGATGAATGGGCGCAGCTCCCCTGTATTGAGGAAGTAATGAGCCGTGTAAGTTAATTGTTCCTAGGGTGGGGAACGACCATACCTTTTCTGGAAGCATTCTAAAGGCGATAACTACGCCTAAGTTTGGATTCAAGGATTCCAATTCCCTCATGAAATCGTCTGATTTCAAATTGGCAGGTTGTAATATATTTAATCCGAGTTCATTCGCTTTGCGCTTTACGGCGCTTTCTGCAATTTTCTGACCTCTACCGGCTGGTTTATCCATTGCCGTAACCACGCCAACCACATGGAACCCGCTTTTTACTATCTTTTCCAAAGAAAATGCAGCAAAATCTGGGGTCCCAAAGAAAACTATGCGTAGCTTAGATTGTGTCATTCAGTGCAAATGTACAACAGCCCAAAGCAACCAAACCAATCAACTTATTGTCAATTCCTTGCCAAAAGGTAAGAATCATAAATAAAATCACCGATTTTTGTATAACAAGTAGACATTTCCCTGCAAGGAATGATGATAAGAAACTGCGCCCGCACGATTTTTTTTAAATTGGAACAGACCATTATTGCTCTGCGCGCGCAAGTGTTTTTATTTTTCTTAGTCCTAACATCCTCGTTGTTAGCCAATGTGGGCAATCCAATCCACGCATCATCAGGAGAACCTATTTTTATTATTAACAAAGGCCAGTGGTCTAACAGCGTTTTGTCTAAGGCCCATCTCAACATCGGAGATTTGTGGATTACACAAACCGGATTCGTTTGGAACTTAATCGATACCGGTGCATTTGAGAAACTGCATGATCGCACAACTCAAACACTAAAGATTCCAACGCAAGCGGTGTTCATGGATTTTGTACAACCCACCGGTTTTTCAGCAGCCAAAGGATTAGGAACAGCATCCACAGAGTATTACAATTATCACAATGCCAAAGGCAGTTTTATCGAATTGCATAAATACAGTAGCATCATCATTTCAAATGTTTGGCCTGGCGTTGACTTAGAAGTTAAATCTTTTCAAAATACGATAAAATACAATTGGATCGTTCATTCCAATGTAAATCCTAACGTGATTCGCTGGAAATATCGAGGTGAAAACAGTTTGGAATTAAGCGCATCGAACAAGTATTGTAGAATTAAAACCAATATCGTTGGCTGGACAGAAGAAATCCCCGCCGTATACTACAATGGAAGTAATGGTGCTAAAGATGAGGGGCAATCGGGCAATTCAACACTCAGAGCCAATTATATCCAACTTCAAGATGGCTCATTTCAGTTTGATATCAAGAACTTAGATTTAAAAAATGCCGATGATTTGGTGATAGATCCAAAATTGGTTTTTAGCACCTATACGGGCTCCAGAGCGGATAACTTTGGTTGCACAGGCACTTACGATATTCAAGGCAATGGCTACGCGGGAGGTACCGTTTTTGATATCGGACTGCCCATAACCCCAGGCGCTGCACAAACAACCTTTGGCGATGGCGTGTCAGAAGATTTGGGCTATGGTGGTTCTAGAGATGCCGCTATTTTGAAGTTCAATTCAACGGGCGACAAATTGCTATTTTGTACTTATCTAGGTGGTTCCAACAATGAGCAACCGCATTCCATGGTGACGGATTCGTTGGATAACTTATACGTGATGGGCTCAACCCGAAGCACAGATTTTCCTATGGGCAACAAGGGTCAGTATGATAATTCGCACAATGGCGGGTACGATTTCTTTGTCACCAAGTTTAACCCTTCAGGAACATCTATTATGGCTTCTACTTTTTTTGGAGGCAGTGGCTTGGATGCTGTTGGCGCTGATAGATCGGAAGCTGGCGTAAGTGTTGATGACTTTCCCCTGATTTATAATTATGCCGATGAGTTTCGCGGTGAGATTATCACCGATCAAAAAAATATTTATGTTTCCGGGATCACATATAGTATGAATTTCCCGAGGACCGGCAACGGGGTCTATGGTGGTAAGTCCGATGCGGTTGTTTTTTGCTTGAATAATTCCCTTACCATTCTAAAATGGTCGCAACAGTTTGGTGGCGTTGGGTACGATGCACTTTATGGTATTGCTTTGGGTAAAGCAAATGATGTGTATGTAAGCGGTGGCAGTTCCAGTAGTAATTTGAAAACTATAATTGGTTCCAAATGGATAAACGATTATCAAGGGGGGATGGCCGATGCGATATTGATGCGATTGGATAAATATACGGGTGATGTTATTCAAGGACGCTACCATGGCACATCGCTGTATGAGCAAGCCCATTTCGTGCAAACTGGACTCACCGGCAAACCTTATATTTACGGACAGACCGAAGCCAATATGCCCAATGTGAACGCCAAATTCTATCAACCAGGCGGCGGTCAGTATATTTCTTGCTATTCCGTGGATCTTTCTTCCGTTGATATGCAAACCACCTTCGGTTACAATACAGGCAATACAATCTATCCCAACATTAGCCCAAGTGCTTTTTTGGTTGATCGATGTGAAAGGATTTTTGTTTCTGGATGGGGTGGGAGTACCAATTCTGCTTTGTATGATGTAAATACGGGAACTCCAAAACAACATCGAAATAAAGGACGTACAACTGGATTGTTAACTACGGTGGATGCCGCACAGAAAAATACCGATGGCAGTGATTTCTATCTCGCCGTATTCTCTAAGAACTTTTACTCATTGGCCTATGCCACCTACTTTGGCGGTGTGAGCACTCCAGGAAAAACAGCCGAAGAACACGTAGATGGCGGGACCTCTCGGTTTGATTCAAAAGGAATTATCTACCAATCCGTTTGTGCGGGCTGCAGAAGAAATGGATTGTTTCCAACCACGCCAACGGCTTACAGTCGGACAATGAATAGCAATAATTGTAACAATGCGCTGTTTAAAATCGACTTTGAGAACCTCAATTTAAAACCTCGGCTGAAAGATACTTTCGTTCAAGTCATCGCTACCCAGTCAATCAATTTTCAAATAAAAGGAATCGACCCTGATCCTTTTGATACAATGTATCTGAGAGCCAAATTGTTGAAGAAGGGTGGAATGATGGGCACGGATACGGCAAAGCTGACATTAATCCCAGGCATTGGTTCAGCAACCTTAAAGTTAGATTGGAAAACCATTTGTAGCAGTTTCTCAAAGGATACCGTTGAAATACTTGTTATGGTAATGGATCGTGGTTGCCCAAAGGCCGATACTACCTATGCTAGAATCAAATTGCTAGTTACAGAACCACCTAAGGTAATTCCACCTGATGCCATTTGTGTGAGTTTTGACCGACAAACATCTAAAATGTCGATCTCCTGGAATACCATCGCAACACCAGGTTCATTCTTTAAATATTTCCTACTTCGTAGAACCAATCCTGATGGGTCAATCAAAATCCTTGATACGATCCGAAGCGGTGCAGCTGGAGTTTATGTGGATGGGAATGTGGTGAATCCAAGGCAGAATAATTATTGCTATGAACTCATTGGTGTGAATATTTGCGACGTCCAAGTGTTTGCGAAAAACATTTTCTGTACCGTTACGGAATTGAATACGCCCATCGCTGGTGTTCCTTTGTATACTACGACCATCGTAAATGACCGATATTCAGAGATTCGTTGGGGCACGAGTAAAGAACCTGATTTTAAGGAGTATGAACTCTATCGGATTCCAAGAGGTGGGAAATTTACCAACGTGCCTTTTGCTATTACTACGGATACGTTTTATCGCGATTCGTCTTTTAATGTCGATGATCGGTCCTACTGTTACCAGATAATGGTTTCAGATCAATGTGGTCATGTAAGCTCTGGAAGTAATGAAGGATGTAATGTGGTGTTGGGTGGCACGTCGAAGGAAGCGCCTGATTACTATTTCGACTTAAATTGGATGGATTATCAAGGATGGGCTGATGGCGTGAGAGATTGGACATTGGAGCGGAAAGACGATGATCACGCTTTTTCTGTAATTGCCCCTTCTATACTAGTTCAAAGCTATCATGATGATAAGTTGGACTACGATTATGGCGGATACTTATATCGTGTGACAGCGCATCGAAACCAGTTGATGGCTGCAGAACAATCTTACAGCGAAAGCAATTGGATCTATTTGATTCAACCACCAGAAGTTTGGGTGCCCAGTGGGATTACGCGTAATAAGGATGGTTTAAACGATGTCTGGGGCACTTTCCCGTTGTTTGTTAAGGAATATGAGATGAAAGTCTACAATCGTTACGGGCAGAAGATTTGGGAAAGCACCTACAAAAAGAATCAATGGGATTGCCAGTATCAATCCAATGAAATCCCAGATGGGGTTTATGCGTGGTACCTTATTTTCAAGGGGTGGGATAAAAAAACGTACGAAAAGGTTGGTACGGTAACGGTAATACACTAACTGTTAGTGTGTTCGGTCTTGCAAATAGTCAAGAAGGTTTTGTAGTCCCTGCGTCTCCACACCTATGTCTGCCAATTCTTGGATAATAGCCTTGGCTGCTTTGCCATATTCAGCACTTTTATCCAAAATTTTAATATCAAGCCCCCACGTTTTCCAACCTTCAATCACAGCATCTGCTCGATTTTGACCTTCCAATTCACCAAACCACTGATTGGTAGTTGTGGCATCATGTTCCAATGATTTGATGTAAAGCCAAGTCTTTTTGCCTTCCATGATATCCCCGCCAATTACTTTGCCCACCTTGTTTGATGTTCCAAAGGCATCCAAATAGTCGTCCATCAACTGAAAACTCATCCCAACAGCAATTGCGAATTGGTATAATTTCTCAACCATATCCTTACTGGCATCGGCGGTAAGTGCGCCTGCGGCCAAACTACAACCCAACAATACAGCCGTTTTATTTTGGATCATATGCAGATAATCCGCCTCGCTCACTTCGTTTCGCTCGGCAAAATCCATATCGTCTTGCTGACCTTCACACACCTCAGTAGCTGTTCTAGAAAACAATGTCAAGATTGCATCTTTATTGGGTCCGCCATAGGCCAATATGGATTCATAGGCTTTTACCAATAAATTATCTCCGGCCAAAATCGCTGTGGGCTCATTCCACTTCTTGTGTACGGTAGCCAATCCGCGACGCTGATCCGCCCGGTCCATAATATCGTCGTGTACCAAACTGAAATTGTGAAAAATCTCAATTGCATGGGCCACCGGCATCGCATCCACCGTATAGCCACCACAACTCTCCGCGCCAATCAAACAAAGCACTGGCCTAACTCTTTTGCCACCCAAATTCATGATGTAATTCATGGGGTCGTACAAATTATTTGGACTGCCCTGAAAGGGATTCTTTCGCAAATAATCTAAATAGTTTTCTAGGTGCGTTGCAATACTCATATTAATCCAACAAATAAAAGTCAATTATTCTTTTTTGTGCGTCAGTTTTTTTCACAGAAACCGTAATCGGGTCGCCCATATGATAACTACGGCGTGTTCTTTGACCCACCAATTTCTTTTCAGCCTCGTAATAGGTGAAGCGATCGGTTTTGATATCAGACATACGAATTAATCCTTCGCAATGATATTCAGTAGCCATCGCATAAATGCCCCATTCCGTAATCCCAGTAATGGTAGCATCCATCGTTTTACCAATGTGCTGCTCCATCATCAAAGCCAGTGTATACTTTGTGCTCGCTCTTTCGGCCTCCGCCGCTTTCTGCTCCATGTTGCTGCTGTGCTTGGCAATCAATTCAATTTGAGACTCACTCATAACCGGTGCAGGGTTGCTCAAATATTGCTGCAATAATCGGTGCACCAATAAATCTGGATATCGACGAATAGGAGAGGTGAAGTGGGTGTAATTCTCAAAAGCCAAACCGAAGTGATCTGAGCGATACGCTGTGTAAACAGCCTTCGACATGGTTCTGATGGCCATTTGTTGCAGTATTTCGCCATTTGGGTCGCCTTGGGTTCTTTCCATCAAATCGTTAAAAGACTTCCGCATTTGGAGCTCATTGTCGATGTTTATTGGATATCCCATCAACTTACAAAATTTCGCAAACTCCAACAACTTGTCCTGTGGAGGTAAGTCGTGGGAACGATAAATAAATGGCAACTCTGGTTTCTTAAGCATTTTGACATGTTTCGCAACAGCTTGGTTGGCCATCAACATAAACGTTTCAATCAGCAAATGTGCATCAAATCTCGTTTTTACATAGGCTTCGATAGGTTTTTTGTTGGCATCAAAACGGAAACGAATCTCCTTCGACTCAAATTTTAACGCTCCTTTTTGAAACCTCAATACCTCAAAATGCTTGGCGATGCGATTCAATGTTGTTAATTCAGAAACATAATCACCCGCTTGATTAACGATCACATCTTGGGCCTCTTCGTAAGCAAATCTGCGCTTACTGTTGATAACGGTCTTTCCAAACCACTCACCCAAAACGTTCAATTCTTTATCAATCGTAAATATCACACTGAAAGCCAAACGATCCACATGTGGCTTCAAGGAACACAGATCATTGCTTAATTTTTCTGGTAACATCGGTATTGTGCGATCTACCAAGTAAACCGAAGTGCCTCGTTGTAAAGCTTCGCGATCGATGGCGCTGCCTGGGGTCACAAAATGCGAAACATCGGCGATATGCACTCCCAACAAGTAATTGCCTTCGGTATCGTATTCTAAAGAAATCGCATCATCAAAATCCTTTGCATCGGCAGGGTCAATCGTAATACAGAAAATATCGCGTAAATCTTTACGCTCTCCCCAGTCCTTTGAAGTGATTTCGTTGGGGATGGCATCGCATTCTTCTAATGTATCTTCCGGAAAGCGTGTGCTGAAGCCAAACTCGGCGACAATGGCATGCATTTCTGTATCGGCTTCGCCCACGGGTCCTAGGATTTCGACGATTCTTCCGATAGGGTTCCTGGCATTGGGTGGGAAGTCGTAAACCTCGATTATTGCTTTGTGGCCGTCATTCTTGGGGTCTACTTGACCAATGATTTTGATGTCTTTTAAGCCGTTTTTCTGCAACAATCCAAATACGTTTTTCTCGAATATATCCAAAACGGCTGAGTATCGTTGAGGGACACGTTCAATCAAAGACAGCGATTTGATGTAGGAGCGTTTGCCTTTGGTTTTTACTTCGCAGCGAACACGATCACCGGGTAGCATTTTACCTACCATGTCGTTGTCCATGTAAATCTGTTGAAGTTCTCCATCCAATTCTAGGCGAACATAGTAATCCCCACGGTTGGATAATACGAGTTCTCCTTCTGATCTCAGGGTAGGTCTGATAGGGGCGAAAACTCCGGCAGATGGCTCTTTAACAAGTCCGCGATTGGCCAATTTGAGTAGTGCTTGATGCACCATTTCTTTGGTGAAGTTTGCTTCGGCTGGTATTTTATTGAAAACCTGTGAAGCATTGACGGCGCCTTTGCCATCGTTTTCTAATATTGCCAGAACAATACGTTCTGGGAAGGTGATTTTACTGCGGTTCGACAATTTGAATGGGATCTAGTAACTATGAAAATATCCGTAAAGTTACGAATTAATCCTCTAAGCGATGTCAATTATCGCTTGATTGAGCTGAAACCTCGTCGTGTTCAAAATAATCCAAGTCCTTATGAAAGGCTTCTTCAACATTGTAAGTCCCCCAAAATGCTAGCGTTAAGCAGATTGCCCCGATAATTAATGCTGCAATAGTAAAGGTTCGGCCGTCAAATTGATTGTTTGAATGGAAGGTTGAAGAGAAGTACTCAAATCCCATGGTAATCAATAAAACGCCACCTCTAACAAAATTGGGTACGGTAGCCGCTACAGTACTACGAATGTTGGTTCCAAACTGCTCGGATGCATTGGTGACAAAAATCGCCCAATATCCAGTGACAGCGCCCAATAAAAAGGCAATCATGCGATAATAGTTTTGACTTCCCGCAGGGCCATAGAGGTAGACTAAGGTCATGACTGCGATGCCCATGAGGTTTAGATAGATTACCTTCTTTCTGCTGCGAAAAAGCTGACTCAATAAACCCGACAGCAAATCACCGGTACTCAGACCCACATAGCTCCACATCACCATTTCTGGGGTAGGAACGGAGAGTGTTTTCAATATTTCTCCATCTGCGGTAGAGGTTGATAAACCCAATATTTCCGGGAAAAACTTATGCGACAAAGCGATGAGAACCCCTACAACAAACCATACAGGTAGACCTATCACAATACAAGCCATATACTTCTTGAAATGTGCTTTTCGGAATAGCATGAAGAAATTTCCTCGTTTCACCTTAGTGGTGGTCGCATTTTCGAATAAAGCGCTTTCAAAGGTCCCTGCACGCATCAACAACAATAGAAGACCTAACACGCCGCCAACGATGTAAGCCGTTTGCCAATTTTCCAATTTGGTACCGATAACATCGCTAATTATATGAGTAATAAAGGCTCCATTTTTTGCGATAAAAAAAGCGAATACAGCGCCCAAAGCCCCAAAGGTGACGATAATCATGGTGCCTAAACCTCGTTTGTTCTTGGGCATCAACTCACTTACTAGCGTGATTGCCGCACCCAATTCACCAGCCAATCCAATTCCAGCCAATAAGCGCCAAAATTTATATGCCTCAACAGTGGTAACAAATGCGTTTGCTATATTTGCAATACTATAAAGTAAAATTGAGCCAAATAGCACACTAACACGACCTTTGATATCTCCGAGAATTCCCCAAATTAGTCCTCCAATCAACATGCCAGCCATCTGCCATCGGAAAAGAACGGTTTCATACATATTTACATCGATATTTAACGATGAAAGACTGTCCTTCTTGATTATGTTGAAAAGGATTAGGTCGTATATGTCGACAAAATAGCCCAATGATGCCACGGTAATGAGTAGGGCGAGGTTTTTTTGTTTTTTCATTTCAGAGGATGATTTCCAAAGAACGACAAAATTTCTCTAATTCTATTTGGTCGATCGCGTCGAAATGGCTTAAATGCTGACTATCAACATCCAATACTCCCCAAATCTCACCGGTTGATGTGTGAATCGGAATCACGATTTCGCTTTTGCTTTCTGAGCTGCATGCGATGTGGCCAGGGAATACGTCAACATCAGGAACCACAAGGGTAGTGGCTTGTTGCCAAGCGGACCCACAAACACCTTTGCCCAATTCTATTGTTGTACAGGCAGGCGGACCTTGAAATGGGGCCAACATTAGTATTTTGCCATCTACCCTGTAAAATCCCACCCACCACCACTGAAAAATGGTTTTCATTAATGCAGTGGCGTTGGACAAATTGGCAACCAAATCCACTTTAGTGTCCATTAAACCATTCCATTGGGTATGAAGCGCCGCATATTTTTCTTGTTTTGACAGACTTTTCCAGTCGATTATGTTGTTTTCCAGTGCCATTTGTCGCGAAACTACCATGTTTGAATTGAATTACCCCATATATACAAAGTATTTTTGGTTGACCCTTGATTCGGTTGTAAATTGCGGGTTTATTTAGAAAAATCAATAGATGGAGGTAATTAACACCAAGCCGTTTGAGGTCGTATTCACCTTCACAAGACATCCAAATCTGGGTGTTTTGGTAGAGGCGAATGCAGTGCAGTTGTTGGAGAATGGTAATCCATCATTGACATATCAACGAATTAGAGAAAAAACCGCGGATTACTTTGGATTAAATCCAGAGCAAAAGCACGTAGTTGAGATTATTGAAGGCCTTGAAGACGAAGCTATCAAAAAGAGGTTTTACAAGGGGACTAAAAAAATCAAAGCCGTGGATTTCTATATTAAAAGCTTTGATGAAGAAACCAAAAAAACAGTTTTAGAATTTGTTGAAAAGGAATTGTTAAAAATTCTTCGTGAAATCAAAAACTATCACATGTATTGGGCGGGTAAAACCGGCGAGCCCATGGGTAGCTTGATTGAGTTTCATAATGAGCCATCAACACCTTTGTTTCATTTTAGAAGGGATGAAGAGGGAATGAACTACTTTGTTACAATCAAGCATCGTGACGAGAAAGTTCATTTTTGTGATCCTGAAAGCGAATTATTGACATCCCAACCTGCCTGGTTATTGACACCCACCAAGTTGTTGTTCTTCGGAGCCAATGTTGAAGGTAAGAAAATAAAGCCTTTCCTTAAAAAGAAGTTTATCCATATCGATCCGCATCAAGAAGCAGCCTACATGCAGAAGTTTGTCGGCCCATTGTTGGAAAACCACGATGTATTTGCTTTGGGTTTTGATATTGTTACGGACCAATTGGAAGTGAAACCGGTGTTGAAATTGACATCAAGTTGGGAAAATCCACACATCATATTGTACATGCAGTACGGTGATTGGGTATTTCCGTATCATGTCAACAAGAAGGTGAACGTAAGATTGGAATCAACGGAAAATACTTACACCTTTCATAGAATCAAGAGGTTGTATTCAGTTGAAAAAGAAAAGATTGAGAGTTTGAAAGAATTGGGGTTGAAGCAAACCAATGGCAGTATTTTTAGTTTGCAAAATGAAGATTCTAATGCAGTAGATGTCATTTCGTGGATCAATGAAAACAGGGCTGTATTGGAACGCTCGGGTTTTGAAATCCAGCAGGAACAATGTGCTACTGAATATTATTTGGGCCCAATTCAATTGTTGGTCACCGTAAAAAACGGAATTGATTGGTTTGATGTTCATGCAATAATGAAATTAGACGGCTTTGAAATTCCATTTATCAAGCTAAGAAAACACATCATTGAAAGAAGAAGAGAGTACACACTTCCCAATGGTAAAATTGTTATTCTGCCGGCTGAATGGTTTGATCAATTCGCACAAATTGTCAATCTTGCCGACATACATGATGAGTCGTATCGCATAAGGAATATACATGTATCGTTATTAAGCGATTTAGATGAATACTTAAACGAAGCACCCCCAACACCTGAGTGGAGTGAAGCGCTGGCTCATGGAAAAATTCCAATGATCGACCTTCCTTCGCAGTTTGTGGGTGAATTGAGGAACTATCAATTGGAAGGGTTTAGATGGATCAATTTTATGCATCAAAATCATTTCGGGGCATTATTGGCAGATGATATGGGATTGGGTAAAACCATTCAAACGCTAGCACATTTGCAAGTTTTGGCTTCATCTTACAGAATTGAAAGAATTGCAAGGTCACAACTGGGATTAACCATTAATGGTGAAACGCTTGAAGTGACGGCACCAGAAACCCCGAGCATTGCTTCTGACGGAAGGCCATTGGCACCCGTAACTACCAAAATGGGACCTATTCTTATCATTACGCCTAAATCGTTGCTTTACAATTGGATGTCTGAATCCGCTAAGTTCTGCCCGGACCTGAAGGCAGCATTGTATTCTGGATTGGCAAGAAATAAAGTATTGGGTAGTTTTGATGTTCTCGATGTTGTTGTTATGTCGTATGGCACCATGCGAAACGACGTGGAATTGTTGAGAGAATACAAATTTAATTGCATTGTTTTGGATGAAAGTCAGGCGATAAAAAACCCATCATCACAAACATCTAGGGCTTTGTTGAAGGTTCAATCAAGGAATAAAATCGCATTGACAGGTACGCCAATTGAAAACACACTTCTCGATATTTGGAGCCAGATGAATTTCTTGAATCCAGGTTTATTGGGTAGTTATAGTTACTTTGAAAAGCAGTTTATTAGACCGATTGAAAAAGGTGCTAATCCTCAGAAAACTGAAGAATTGCGTAAGTTAATTGATCCATTTGTACTTCGACGTACGAAAAAGCAAGTCATGCAGGAATTACCGCCAAAAATCGAAAAGGTGCACTTCTGTGAGATGAGTCCGGAGCAAGCGGAATTATATGAATCAGTAAAAAATCAATATCGCAATGAGATTTTGAACCACGTAACTGAATTGGGTATTTCAAAATCGAGATTGAAGATATTTAACGGTTTGATGCACCTACGTCAGATCGCCTTAAATCCAACCTTGAAAGACGTGAATTACGAGGGTAGCAGTGGCAAGGATGATGAAATCATGCGTATGTTGCTTCGTGCTGTGGCAAATGGACATAAAGTATTGTTCTTTTCGCAATTTGTGGGCTATTTAAAGGTGTTTGAAGAGATTTTTGAGCAGCAGGGTGTTGAATACTGTTACTTGGATGGATCAATGGATGAGAAGGAAAGACAGGTGCAAATTGATTTATTTCAAAACAACGATGAAAAAAGGGTTTTCCTTTTGAGTCTGAGGGCAGGAAACAGTGGCTTGAACCTTACTGCTGCGGATTATGTATTCTTGGCTGATCCATGGTGGAATCCATTTACGATGAAGCAGGCTGAAGATCGGGCGCATCGCATCGGACAAGACAAACCCGTATTTAGCTATAAATTTATCACTAAGGATACAATCGAGGAGAAGATTTTGGCACTACAAGCCAAGAAAGCCGCGTTGGCCGAGAGTGTTATTCCCGATGAGGATTCAATATTGGCAAGTCTCGATATTGAAGAATTGGAAGATTTGCTGAACTAATACTTTTTTTGATGGAGGAGGGCTTCTTAATTAAGGCTTTTTCTGAGCAAGCATCGGCCGATTGGAAACTGGCTTTGTTAAATGAGTTTTCTCCTTCCGATTTTTCGAAAATTGAAGAGCAATTACGTATTGATTCAATAGCTGGGGTGTCTGTTTATCCGGCTGTAAGTCAAATATTTAGATCATTGACGTTAACCCCGCTGAATGATGTAAAATGCGTGATTCTTGGGCAAGATCCATATCACCAGCCTAATCAAGCCATGGGCTTATCGTTTAGTGTTCCATTGGATGTTAAAATCCCCCCATCGCTCCGAAATATTTTCAAGGAATTGGAAGCGGATTTAATGATTGAGACGCCTAAAAGCGGGGATTTAACCCCTTGGGCACGTCAGGGTGTTTTACTTTTGAATTCGATATTAACCGTGTCGGATAGTTCGCCACTATCGCATCAAAAACTTGGGTGGGAGCGGTTTATCGAAATGATTTTCACTGTATTGTCAAACCAAAATCCATTCGTAATATTTGTTTTATGGGGTAAGTCAGCGCAAAGATTCGCTGAGTTCATTGATGAAAGTAAGCATTTAATTTTTCGTGGCGTTCATCCTAGTCCGCTTTCGGCGCATCGAGGTTTTTTAGGTTCTAAGCCCTTTTCCAAGATAAATAATTCGCTGTTGGCGCATGGGAAATCTCCCATAGATTGGCGATTGAAATCTTGAGCGATTGAAAAATCAAACAGTACTTTTTGCTGTGAATATGTTTGTTGCCTCGTCCGATTGGAATGAAATAAATTTGATACGTGGAAAATCCAATTAGTATAACGCAGGCCACCATTCACCAAGGTAGCATCGCAGTATTGCAAAATGTCAACTTACAAGTCTCTGAAGGCGAATTTGTCTATTTGATTGGTAGAACTGGCTCGGGCAAGTCATCGTTGCTTAAAACCTTATACGGTGAATTGAAATTACAAGAAGGTAGAATCGATATCGCAGGTTATGATTTGGAGTCGATTGTGCCGAAGGATGTGCCATTTTTACGACGCAAATTGGGTATCGTTTTTCAAGACTTTCAGTTGCTAACCGACCGCAACGTATTAGATAACTTGATGTTCGTTCTGAGTGCCACAGGTTGGAAAAACAAACACGAAATGTTGGATCGATGCAAGGCTGTTCTCGAAAAAGTGGGCTTGCAAACCAAAGATTATAAGATACCTGCTGAATTAAGTGGGGGTGAGCAACAAAGGTTGGTAATAGCTCGTGCTTTATTGAATGATCCTAAAGTATTACTGGCCGATGAGCCTACGGGTAATTTGGATCCAGAAGTCAGCGATGAAATTATGATGCTTTTAAAGAATATCGCCCGCGAAGGGACGTCGATCTTGATGGCGACGCATGATTATCGACTGATCCAAAAATTTGGTGGTACTGTTTGTAAACTGGAGGATTGTACGCTTAAACAAGTCGATTCATTCCAAATATCATAAGTTTTTTATTGCAAGTCAATTGATTAGGCGAACCCTTCTAACCATTTTGAATAATTGAATTTTTCTGCGTGGTGAAGAGAAGCCGTCTTCTTTGACCGATTGCCAGGTTCGATTCGATAAATCGTTTTTCAACTTAGGGTCGATTAGTAAGGCCGCCCTTGATCCGCCACCCACCTTATTAAATATGATTGAATTATCGGTATAAACTTCGATGTTTTCATCGTTCAAGGCATCTTGGATACGTAATATTTCATTTGGATTCTGTCCGATGATAAATTGCCCGTCCGACATATTATTTATGATATCCGCGGTGGTTTTATTATCCTGTAACCTGGGGTTGAGCTTTTTGGCGGCATCCTCATATTCCATTTTATTCTGAATGGCAATGGCTTGGGTTGAAATGAATACAAACGGTTTTGTTGGTCGCTCTTTTGATAGCATTTTGCTGGACAGTCCAACATCGTCAAAGGAGCCCATGAACGTTGGTACAATGAAGAAGACACCGTTATATATCCAAAGACCCAATGCCATTTGATGAATATGATTGAATACTGGAATGACTTTATCGTGAAATGACAATAGAAATAACATGGGTAGCATCACCATGAATTCGGCGTTCCCAACGGAATAGAATGCAAATGCGAGTTGCAAGAGAAATGCAATAAAAAAGGGATTTTGAAACCGCTGTCGAAGTGCTGCTGTAAATTTTACCTTATTCAAATCGAGAGTAGAATTTCTTAACGAGTGAAGCACGCCAAATAAGACTAATACCAGACCAGCGATACCGATTAATGAGACAATGATCCAATTTTGGATTAAAATCAGCATGTTCCCATGGATTTGAAAAATGGTTCTAAGGCCATTGATTAGGGTGAATTTTAGGTTATTGATGTTTGGTATGACTTGGACAAGACCCGCATCGACATCATGAATGATGAAACTTAATATTGATTGATTTGATTTGATCGCAAATAATAGATAGAATACTACAATCATTGAAACTAGAATGAATAAAGGAATGAATCTTCGACGAGAAATGGCGTTTATAGCAAATGCGAGAAACCAGAATATATAACTTTGATGAAAGAGTACGGAAATCGCTAGCAATGCGAAGCCCATATATTCATGAGAATTGGAATTCTTAAAATTTGTTATGAAATGGCTTCCCAGTAAAGCAAAAAATAGGGGGAGCATATAAGTCTCGTTTTCTAGGGAAAATCGCAACAAGCCAAAACATCCCGCAATAAGTAATGACCACCAAAGAGATTGGCTTTTACTGTAGTTTAGGGCTAAAAGAACGCTATAGAAAACAAATATAGTTAAACCGTAGAACATCCAATTCATTGCGGTAAAACCGTTGATTGGGTTGATGTTGCTTGAAATGAAAATAGGATTTAAAGCGTAACACAGATAGTTGTAAAACAAATGGTGGGCTGAAACGAGCTCGGTTGATTGCCATGAATTGGCCTTTAATACGTCTGCCGCGTAACCCCACCCGTCGCCAGTATGTCCTATAGTGACAAATAGCAAAATTGCACCAACAATGACAAAAATCGCAACAAATAAATAACCAATTGCATTTATTGAAAATCGCATCGCAACAAATATAGGGTGTGCTATCTTTGTGCGGTGCAATCGGCTTTAGAGAATCCCATATTTAAATTAATAGGCAAAACTGCTGATAGGTTAGAATTGCGTGCCTATGTTGTTGGTGGGTTTGTTAGGGATTTGTTATTGCAGCGTGAAAACAAGGACATCGACATTGTTGTTGTGGGCAATGGGGTTGAATTTGCTCAAGCGGTTGCGAGGGATTTCGACAATGACTGTAGCTTGAGTGTTTTTAGGAATTTCGGAACGGCTCAAATTAAGTTTGATGATTGGATCATTGAGTTCATTGGTGCGCGCAAAGAGAGTTATCGCAGGGATTCACGTAAACCCATCGTAGAAGATGGGACACTAGAAGACGATCAAAATAGGAGAGACTTTACCATTAATTCCATGTATTTATCGTTGAATAGCGATAATTATGGAGAGTTATATGATCCATTTAATGGAATACAAGATTTGCAAAATATGGTTATCCGGACCTGTGCAGATCCTCAAGTTACATTTGATGACGATCCATTGCGAATGTTAAGAGGAATTCGTTTCGCCACAAGGTTGAATTTTAGGATAGAAGTTCAAACATTCGATGCAATTAAAGCCAATGCGTCTAGAATTGAAATTGTATCTCAAGAACGCATTTCCGACGAAATCAATGGGATGATTATGTGTGATAAGCCCAGCCGAGCGTTTGAAATGATGTCGAATACCGGATTGTTGGACATCATCTTCCCAGAAATGATGCTTTTGCACGGTATTGAAACACGGAACGGAAAATCTCACAAAGACAATTTTTACCATACGCTGCAAGTGCTCGACAATATTTGTCAGTTTACTGATAATCTATGGTTGCGCTGGGCAGCGATTTTGCATGACATAGCCAAACCGGCGACAAAGCGGTTCGACAATCAACATGGTTGGACATTTCATGGTCATGAAGACAAGGGTTCAAGGATGGTGAAGGTCATTTTTAGGCGAATGCGTTTGCCGCTAGATGACAAAATGCGTTATGTTTCTAAATTGGTCTTGTTGCATTTACGTCCGATTGTATTGTCACAGGAAATTGTAACCGATAGTGCGGTGCGTAGGTTGATTGTAGATGCTGGGGAACATGTGACTGATTTGGTTACACTATGCAGGGCAGATATCACCAGTAAAAATGAGGCCAAGGTGGAAAAACACCTCAAGAATTTAGTTAAGGTCCAGGAGAAAATCAATGAAGTGATTTCTAAAGACGAACTCAGAAACTGGCAGCCAGTTCTAACTGGGAATCACATCAAGAACTATTTTGAAATCAGAGATCCACAACACATTGGTATGATTAAAGAAGCGGTGAGAGAGATGATATTAGACGGTCAAATCCCCAATGAAATAGAAATCGCATTGACAAGAGCCATTGTGGTGGCCAAAGAATTTGGAGTTAAACCAAAATTGAAAGTCGAAGAATAACGCTAAGTCAAAGGAATCACCTCGATTTCTTCAAATAAAATCACGAAATTCGCATTCTCAATATGTTACAAATTGCCAATATTAGAAAAAATTCCAAAGAGTTAGCTGAACGTTTGGCTATTCGTGGTTTGGATGGAGATGCTCTTATGTCGTCTGTTTTGGAAATGGACGAAAGAAATCGTTCAAAGCGAACAGAAATGGAATCGTTACAAGCCAAAGGCAATCAAATTACATCGCAAATTGGTGAATTATATAAGTCAGGACAAAAAGCCGAAGGTGATATATTAAAATTGCAGAGTGTCGAAATCAAAGACGCTCTAAAGCAATTAGAATCGGATGTTGAATTGCTGGATCAGGAATTAACACAACTGTTATTGACTATTCCAAATACACCTTCTGTTGAGGTTCCCAAGGGAAAAACACCGGAAGACAACAAACAGGTGTTCTTATGGGGTGAAATGCCCAAGTTGCATGAAGGAGCCGTACCACACTGGGAATTGGCTGCCAAATATGATATCATCGATTTCGAATTGGGTGTAAAAATTGCAGGTGCAGGATTTCCTGTTTACAAAGGCAAGGGAGCCATTTTTCAGCGTGCTTTAATTCAGTTTTTTCTAAATGAAGCAGGGAAGGCCGGATACATGGAAATTCAACCACCATTGATGGTGAATGCGGATAGTGGATATGGTACTGGTCAATTGCCTGACAAGGAAGGTCAGATGTATCATGTGGGTGTGGATGATTTGTATTTGATTCCAACGGCTGAGGTACCCATCACCAACTTATATAGGGATGTCATTCTTCAAGAATCTCAATTGCCAGTCAAAAATGCAGGACATACACCTTGTTTCCGTCGTGAAGCCGGAAGTTATGGTGCTCACGTAAGAGGTTTGAATCGCTTGCATCAGTTTGATAAAATAGAAATAGTACAAATTGTTAAGCCTGAGGGTTCTTACGAAGTGCTGGAAGAAATGAATCAATACGTACAAGGTTTATTGCAGAAGTTGGGCTTGCATTACCGTGTATTATTGCTTTGTGGCGGTGATATGGGCTTTACGAGTGCAAAAACCTATGATATGGAAGTTTGGAGTGCTGCCCAAGAAAAATGGTTGGAATGTAGTTCGGTGAGTAATTTTGAAACTTTCCAAACCACACGCTTAAAATGTCGGTTCCGCAATGCCGAAGGCAAAACAGAATTGGCACATAGTTTAAATGGTTCTGCATTGGCATTGCCTAGAATTGTAGCGTCGTTGCTAGAAAATTATCAAACGCCAGAGGGAATTTTAGTGCCTGAGGAATTGGTGAAGTATACAGGATTTACAATCATCAACTAATTTATGATAGAACCCTTAAACTTGCCAAAATTTGATTGGGATGCACCTACCTCATTGGGTGAATTATTAAATCATGTTTTAGAGATTCAACATTTTCCTACGGAATTGGCCAAGGTGATTTCTACTATCCAGGAATCTCAGTGGGATTTGAGTTATCGAGATGGCGGATGGTCGATCAAACAAATCGTGCATCATTTGGCGGATTCTCATATGAATGCCTACGTGAGGACCAAACACATTATCACCCAAGATCAAACGCAAATTCAACCTTACGATGAAAATGCTTGGGCCTCTTCTTTGGATGCTGATTTTCATCATGAAGCATCCTATCTGATACTCTTGGGATTGCATCAGAAATGGTCGCTGTTATTACTCGAATCATTAAAAGATGCTGCGAATCAGTTGGTGAAAACGTTAGAACACCCAGAAAGCGGACGTCAAGTGAGTTTGAGTGATTTGATTCGATTATATGCTTGGCATGGAACGCATCATTTAGAGCAAATCAAGTATGCTCTGATTGCCAGTAACTAGTTATTTGTAGTCGCGGAATACCTTCCAAATTTGGTAGGGTACTTTTACGAAGTCAGCCCAACCAATCTTAGACCCTTTCACGTCGTTCCAAGTACGAATGGGTACTTCAAGGATCATTTCTGTGGCGTTTTTGCCGTAATGCTTTTTCATTCTAACTAACATTTCTACATCAAACAGCCACGATGTTTTAAACGGTTGATCCATGCAGATTGAAATGAGATGGCTTTTGAATATTTTGGCACCACATTGGCTATCATGAACTTTCCAACCGAGGCCTTGACTGATAAAAGTGGCAAACAATCGTCCTGAATAATGTCTAAAAACGGTTCTTTCAATTTTAGAGCCCAAACGAGCCACACGAGAACCAATAATCATATCGGGATCCGAGTCTTTTGCCAAATGGTAAAACCATGTCAGCTCCGAAAATGGTGTCGCCAAATCTGCATCCCAAAACCCAAAGTATTTGGCCTCCATAATTCCGTTTCCAATGGTTTCGCAGTCGTTAAGGAAGTCTGGTGCGGCCGTGTTGTTTAATAATACATCGGCCCATAATAATCCGCGTTGCACGGCGGTTGCTTTGCCTTGGTTTTGCAAATAACTAAGGATATGAATTCTATCTTGGACTCCGGTGCTACTGTTAGAATGCAGACTGCGCAAAACATCTATCGTTTCATCTTTGCTTCCGTCGTTGACAAAAATCAATGTAAGATCTGGATTGTTCGACAACTCACTCAAAAACGCTTGTGTGTCCAAACGTTCACTTTCATTGTAACAAGGAATTACTAGGCAAGTTTTTTCCATTCCAAAATAGTGTGCCAAATTAGCAACGAAATCCTAAGCAACCTAAGCTGTAATCAATTGTTTATATCAGTTTTCATGATTTTTTCTAAAAAACCGCTTTCGCGAAAGTAGATTTGCATCCGTATGCGGGTTTACCAGAATATTTTAGAAACGATTGGCAATACGCCGATGGTTAAATTGAATACGATTACCAAGGATTTGCCTTGTACCGTGTATGCTAAAATCGAAACTACCAATCCGGGAAATTCGATCAAGGATCGTATGGCAGTGAAAATGATTTTGGATGCGGAAGCCAGTGGAGCATTAAAGCCAGGCGGAGTAATTATTGAAGGCACGAGTGGAAATACCGGAATGGGATTGGCGATTGCCGCAGTGGTAAAGGGCTATCGTTGTATTTTTACTACAACCGATAAGCAAAGTAAAGAAAAGGTAGATGCACTAAAAGCATTTGGAGCAGAAGTCATCGTTTGTCCAACCGATGTGGAACCGGAAGACCCAAGAAGTTATTATAGCGTAAGTACCCGATTGGCGGCAGAAATCCCAAATGCATGGAAGCCCAATCAGTACGATAATTTAAGCAATTCAAAAGCCCACTACGAACAAACAGGTCCTGAAATTTGGGATCAAACCGATGGAAAAATCACTCACTTGGTTGTTGGAGTAGGAACAGGTGGAACCATCTGTGGAACCGGCAAATTCCTCAAGGAAAAAAATCCAGCAATACAGATGTTAGGAATCGATACCTATGGCTCTGTTTTCAAAAAATATAAGGAAACTGGGGTTTTTGATAAAAACGAAATTTACCCTTACATCACCGAAGGTATCGGCGAAGACTTCCTGCCGGCGAATGTCGATTTTTCAGTCATCGATCATTTCGAAAAAGTTACCGATAAAGATGCTGCTGTAATGACACGACGCATTCCTCGCGAAGAGGGCATTTTTGTTGGAAATAGTGCGGGATCTGCATTAGCAGGTATTCTTCAGATGAAAGATCGATTTAAGCCAACGGATGTTGTGGTGGTGATTTTCCATGATCACGGTACTCGCTACCTCGGGAAAATGTACAATGAGGATTGGATGAGAGATCGCGGTTTTATTGCGCCAAAAGCCCTGCAAACGGCAACTGATTTGATTCAAGGTCACGTGCAGTTGCCATTACTGACAGTAAAAGAAGGTGATTCTTGCGAAGAGGTAATTAGTATCATGCAGAAATACAGTGTTTCGCAATTGCCAGTAAAAAACGATTCAGGTGATTTTGTAGGTGCTGTGGAAGATGCGCATTTGTATGCTGAATTGTTGAAAAACAGAGATTTAATGAGCCATCCGGTTTCGCTCATCATGGGTAAACCGTATCCGATCGTAAGTCATATGGCTACCATCGAAGAAATATCGACAAAAATCAATAAATCCAATGCGGCCGTCTTGATGATGGACATGGGAGGCAATTGGCATATCATCACCAAGCAAGATTTAATCCAAGCCATCGCAAAGGGAAATTCTTAATTCTAATATGTCAGCTATCGTAATTAAAACTGCAGAGCAAATTGAAGGCATTCGCAAAAGTGCGAAGTTGGCTGCTGAAACTTTGAAATACTTGGAGCAGTTTGTGGTTCCCGGAATGAAAACCATCGACATTGATAAAAAATGTGAAGAGTTTGTGCGCGACAACGGGGCAGTGCCAGCAACAAAAGGGTATCGCGGCTTTAAACATTCTTGCTGCATCTCCCCCAACGAGGTTATTTGTCATGGCGTGCCCAATCAAACGACCCTCGTTCACGGCGATATCGTAAACATCGATGTCACAACGATACTTGGTGGATATTACGGCGACACTTGTAAAATGTATTATGTGGGGGAGCCGAGTGATTATGCCAAGCGCTTGGTTGAAACCACAAAAGAGTGTTTGAAAATTGGTATGGAGCAGTGTTTTCCAGACAATCGATTGAATAATATTGGTTACCATATCGCGCAACATGCCCATAAAAACGGGTATTCAGTTGTTTACGAATTTTGCGGTCATGGCGTAGGTCTCAAGTTTCACGAAGCACCCGATGTGGCACATATTGCCGATGCAAATACCGGTCCGATCCTCAAGCCCGGCATGATTTTTACGATCGAACCGATGATTAATGCAGGAAAAGCAAGGTCAAAAGTGGATAGGAAAGACGGTTGGACGGCCAGAACGATCGACGGGAAATTGAGTGCGCAATTTGAACATACCATTCTGATTACAGAAACAGGATATGAAGCGCTAACCGACGTTTATCACGAGTTCTGATGAAGGTTTTACCAATCCATACGGGAAACTTCAAATTGGATGGCGGCGCCATGTTTGGCGTTGTCCCAAAAGTGATCTGGAATAAACTTGTACCAGCAAATGAGAATAACCTCTGTAATTGGTCGATGCGATGCTTGCTCGTAGAAATTGAAGACAGAAAAATATTGATCGATACGGGTATCGGCAACAAGCAAAGTGAAAAGTTTTATGGGCATTACGATTTAAATGGCGAGGATAGTTTGATGGGTTCACTCGCATCAAATGGTATTTCAGCCGATCAAATTACTGATGTTTTGCTTACGCATTTACACTTTGATCACTGTGGCGGTGCGATAATCAAGCGAGATGATGCGTTGTTACCTCAATTTCCCAATGCAATCTACCATCTAACTGAATCCCATTGGAATCACGCAAATAATCCCAACGACAGGGAACGGGCTTCTTTCCTACCTGAGAATTTTATGCTTTTGAAAGAACTTGGACTTTTGAATTTCGTTAACGAGGGTGATATGATTGCGGATTGCATCGAAATAAAAGTATTCAATGGCCACACTTTTGGTATGATCGCACCCATTATTCATTGGGGTGCAACAAAATTGATGTACATGGCCGATTTGATTCCGGCAGCGGCACATATTCCCGTGAATTATGTAATGGGCTACGATATTCAGCCTTTGATTACCATGGAAGAGAAGAAATCACTACTTCCATGGTTAGAATCGGAGCAAATTTGGCTCGTTTTTGAGCACGATGCGAGTTTCTGCAGAGCGCAAGTACAACAAAACGATAGAGGTCAGTTCAAGGCTGTAAATGCTTCGGCAGACTGGTTTGATTGATATTAACCCGCCTAACTTTTACTCAAGCCCATATTTCTTGGTATCCAGGGGCTTTCCAGTAATTTCTTCGTAGATCATCATAACGGCCTGAACCGCGGTTTGGAAGTCGTTTTGATTGGATGCACTTCCCAAAGTCGATGCTTGTAACCACATATTGTAATTGCTAGCATCTTTCATCATTTGATAGGCTTGTGCACCTAAATCGTAAACCCTGTAATCCATTGGATTCATAGCAACCGCATTCTTTAATGTTTCGATTCCTGTTGCGATATCTCCCTTACTCAGTTGTGCTTGGGCTTTCATGATAAACCCTTCACCATCGCGAGGACGAGATTCTAGATATTGAGAAATCACATCGATGGCTTCATCGTATCGTTTTACATTCATCAAATATTGGAATTGCGCAAAACACGCTCTGCTGTATTCCGGATAATATTTCCGTGCTTCTTTAACTGCAAGTATGGCCTTTTCGATATTGCCCATGCCAATGTAAGCAGAGGATAGGTAGAATCGCACTTCAGAACGCGCAGGATCGATCTTTAAGTAATTTTCTAGTAATGTTGCAGCCTGGGCGTAAGCGGTGTCTTTTTCGATGGCTTTGATGCCTTTAAAGTCGTCGTGACTTGGGCGTTCGATAACCAATCCCGCGGGAACACCATCCACCATTTGCTGATAAACCGTGCCTTTTGGTGGGAATTCACCTGAGTTTAATCGCGCTTTATCAAAATAGGCATTGTAAAAAATGCAATAGTCCCAATCTTTTGAACTTCGATCATCAAATCTTGAATATCCTACGTGTACGTTTTTGTCGTTTCTGCAGTAGTATTTCACATGATCCATTCCGTACGTCAGAACTGCGTATTTCTTCTCAGGATGTTTGCGAGCGACATTCTCTAAAAACCATTCTGCACTCGGACGCAAACTTGCCAAGTAATAGTCCATTTCATATTCGCCATAAGCTTTTGCTGTACCGCCATAAATTTCGTTGAAGTAACTGTAGCTAACGGGGTGGTTGGCCAAAATGAATTTGGTTGGCATAGCGAGTAAAGCAAGCGCAATCAAAGTGGGTAGTAATTGTAACTTCTTATTCCATCTAAAAAGTAAATCACCGAACCACTGATAACCAATCACAGCGATGGTGACGAAACAGGGTAGGGTGAACAGAATTTGTCGGATCCCACCGTACACTTGAGATTTCTGAATGTAGATGTAAACAATTGGGAAAATTGCCGCAAACAAAATCAAGAAAATTTCATTGGTGAAGCGCTTGCGATTCATATAGACCAACAGCGCAAAACAACCCAGTCCAAACATAACGGCCATCGGCGTTGTAATCAAAAGGTATTTCCTTAGATAATATAAAGGCAGCATGTCGGAGTCGTATAACTTCCCTTCAAATAACTGTCGCAATGAAACCGAATAGTTTGTGAACTCTTTTAACGCCTCCAAGGGATTGGTAAATGGTTGGTCAATACCATAGGGCCAGGGCGAAATCCCTAAAAGATAACTACCGAGTCCAATGGTTATAGTTGCAACAAACAGGGCTCCGAACCCCTTCCATTTTAGCGATGTGAATTGTTTGAAACCGATGTGCTCAATGAATTTTAATCCGGCATACATAATAAAGAAGGCAACAGATAGTAGACCTCCAATACGAACGCTAATACCTAATGCTGTACTTAAAACCAATCCCAACGCAGCATTCCATCGGAAATGAGGCCAATTTTGGAACATCCTTATGGCATAATACAAGCTCATGATGTAACCAAGTGCAAAAGGAACATCTTTCGGGTTATTCATCGCCTCGCCAAAGAACCGAGGCATCAAAAGCATCAATAAAAACGACAGCCATGCAAACGCCCAACTTCCTTGCGTTAATCGACGAACAACCAATGCCGTAAAAAGGATACACAAAAATCCGAATATCGAATTCCACCAATGACGGAATTGCATTTGATCATCAACTCCAAGATAATACCCTAAAATCGTGGTGAAAGTATCAAAGCTAGAACCGTAAACGTGCATCACACGATCGGGATCTTTAATCGTTGCCACTCCAGCGCCCATGGTTGGAAATGCTTTCGCTAATGTGGGCATTCGCTGACCCTTCAATTCATTGGTGTCTATGGGTATTGCCTCGCCAATCGATTCTAGATAATAATTGGCTATAAGCTTGGAATAGGTGTATTGGGTGAATTCATCACCTGATATACTTGCGGTTTTGCTCATTTGGGTCATGAAAACCAATGAAAACAAGGAGATTAACAAAAACACCCAACGATGGATGTTCTTATTGGCCGTGATGAAATAATTACCCGCCATTTTCCATTTTTGGGTTAGGATGCTCACGGCCGACATAGGCGTGGCTTGAACAGGCAATTCCAACGATTGTTCTAGCGTGGTGGTTTTATTGCACAAATAAACCAATTCAGCCATTGAGTTAACCTGACTGACTTCAGATGATATTTGAACTAGGCAATCGGCTGTGATAATTACAAATTTGCTTTGATAGTCAGCAGCAGTGAGGCCAAATAATGACTCAGTAAATCTTTTGTTTTTTACTTGAGGCTTGGCGATAAGATATCCTTTGTTCTTTGAAGAAATCAAAGACAAACCTTGGTTGATGTCGGATGATTTGGGCGCAACAGTCCCCGGGTATATCACCAAGATGTGTTTTTCCGCTAAGTACGAGTTTATTTGTCCCTGATTTGTCTTGCACATCTCGATGAAATCAGTCAACGAAATGGGTGAAAAGGGTAGTGAAGACTGGGTATTGTTTGATGCGTTATTCGTAGAAACTTGCTTTGCCATACGGTTAGCAAACCTACAAGAAAAATTAATTCAATGTTTGCAGAATTTGCAAAAAGCAATAGAGTAATTGTTTAAAGTTTGAATTTATCGCAAAAAGGCAGAAAATATTGTCAAGTTTGAGGTTTATTGCATATTTTTGCCGCCCGATCAAAGGAGGAACTATTTCTTGACAAACGAAAAAAACGAACAAGCCACAGACGAAACCGTAGAAGTTTCAACGGCTAAAACCACCAAAACAGCCGCCGCTGCCACTGCCCATGATGATTTTGACTGGAGTGCAGACGATGCCGGATTCGAGACTTACTCGAACGATGAGCGCAGGCGCTTAGAAGTGTCTTACAACTCAACTTTCCAACCCGTTGTTGAAAAACAAGTGGTTAAAGGCGTTGTTGTTGGAATGAACGAAAAAGATGTTGTAGTAAACATTGGATTCAAAAGTGACGGACTTGTACCACGTACGGAATTCCGCGATATGCCGGAATTGGCATTGGGCGATTCAGTAGAAGTATTTGTTGACATTGCTGAAGACAAATTGGGTCAGTTGATACTTAGCCGCAAAAAAGCATTGCAAGAAACGGCTTGGGAAAAAATTGTTGAAGCCCATAACAATGACACTATCGTTACTGGATATGTTCGTTCTCGGACGAAAGGTGGATTGGTTGTAGATGTATTTAGTTTCGATACATTCTTGCCAGGATCTCAAATTGATACTAAGCCAGTGCGTGATTACGACCAATACGTTGGTAAAAATATGGATTTCAAAATCGTTAAGATCAACGAAATCTATAAAAACGTAGTTGTTTCTCACAAGGCGTTGATTGAAGATGATATTGAAGCACAGAAATCTGTGATTTTGTCTAAGTTGGAAAAAGGACAAGTATTGGAAGGTGTTGTTAAAAACATGACCTCTTTCGGTGTATTTGTTGACTTAGGTGGAATTGATGGTTTGTTGCACATTACTGATATTTCATGGGGACGTATTAACCACCCAGAAGAAGTATTGAAATTAGATGATCGCATCCAAGTCGTTATTTTGGATTATGATGATTTGAAGAAACGTATTTCTTTAGGATTGAAGCAATTGACATCTCACCCATGGGATAATTTGACTGCTGATATCGAAGAAGGTACTCACGTAGCAGGTAAAGTTGTATCAGTTGCTGATTACGGTGCATTCATTGAAATTAAGCCAGGTGTTGAAGGTTTGGTTCACGTAAGTGAAATGAGCTGGAGTTCACATTTGCGTAATCCTTCAGAGTATTTGAAGGTGGGCGACGAAGTGAAAGCTCTGGTGTTGTCGTTGGATAGGTCTGAGCACAAGATGAGCTTGGGAATCAAACAACTGACTCAAGATCCTTGGATCGAAATTGAAAGCAAGTACTCTTTGGGTAGCAAGCATTCAGGTATTGTTAAAAACTTGACATCCTATGGCTTATTCCTAGAATTGGAAGAAGGTATTGATGGTTTGGTTCACGTATCTGATTTGAGCTGGAACAAGAAAATCAAACACCCAAGTGAATTCACCAAGAAAGGTGATAAGTTGGATGTGATTGTATTGGAAGTTGATAAAGACAACCGTCGTTTGAGCTTAGGTCATAAGCAATTGGAAGAGAATCCTTGGGAAACCTTTGAAACCATCTTCTCAATTGGATCTATTCATGAAGGAACCGTTATGTCTGTTAACGACAAAGGCGCGACCATTCAATTGCAATATGGAGTTGAAGCATTTGCACCTTCACGTCATATCAAAAAGGCCGACAATAAAACAATGGCGGATGACGAAACTTTAGAATTTGAAGTAATCGAATTCTCTAAAGACGCCAAACGTATCATTGTTTCTCATACCAACATTTGGAAAGGTGCAGAGCGTGCAATCAAAGAAGCAGATAATGCTTCTAAAGATAAGGCCCGTAAGAATGTTGCCAAGGTTGTTAAGAAAACGAATCAATCTTCAGAAAAGTCTACATTTGGTGAATTGGATGCATTAACCGCTTTGCGTGCTCAATTTGAGAAGCAAGAGAAAGGTGTTGCAAAAGATAAGGCAGACAAAGCAGAAGCCGTAAAGGTTGAAGCCGCTGCTACCAAAGCGAAAGATGAAGCTGCTGCTGCGAAAAAAGAAAAAGCACCAAAGGCTGATGTTAGCACCGTTGCAACCTTGAAGTCATTGTCTGGAGTAGGTCCAGCCATGGAAAAAAGGATGAACGCTTTGGGTGTGAATTCAGTTGACGATTTGAAAGCATTATCAGAAGATAAAATCGCTTCAATGACTACTGAGGATGCTAAAATTTCTGCTGATCAGTGGAACAAGTGGATTGAAGAATCCAATTCTTTGTAAAAAATTAAAATCTAATAGGAAAAGCCTCGCTTCGGCGGGGCTTTTCTTTTTTATAAATTAACTTTGTAGCCTAATGACCGAACAACTCATCGCCGCTTTTATTATTAGCGTACTACATGGTTTCATACCTGGTCATTGGTTGCCTTTTTTGGCTTTGGCCAAGAAAATGGGGTGGAGTAAATCAATAACACTCAGATACACGGGCCTTGCTGCCATCGCACATGCGTTAGGTACGGTTGGGGTTGGTTTGAGCATCGCTCAAATCACAATGATTGGTTTGCGTGAGAACCCGAATCAAACCAATGGTAGCAGTTTTAGTATTACCGAAATTTCAATTATCGGCCACCGGATACCTTTCGAAACATTTGGCGCCGTGATTATGATATTGCTGGGAATCTATTTTCTTTACAGGCACCACAAACATCACCACTTTCATTTTCCAGAAAAAGTGAACGAAACAGAAAGTAGATGGGCATTGGTAACAATTTTATTAGCATTGTTTTTGTCGCCTTGCATGGAAATCGAATGGTATTTCGCCACTTTAGCCCCTATGGGTTGGACTGTAATTTGGGCATTGGTATTTGTTTATGCTGTTACCACCTGGCTCAGTATGATGGGCGGCGTGTGGATTGGCTTTAAAGGCCTGGAACGATGGAATTCGCATCGTTTAGAACATAGTACAGGATTGATTACTGGAATCGTAATGATTCTTAGCGGTTTGATGTTGATGTTTGGTTGATACCCAAATAGCGATCGATAATGCCGTGCACAAAATAGAGCAGAGGCAATAGAATGAATGCCATCACCAATTTATAGATGTAATTTAGTGTTCCCACTTGCAGCACCCAAATCAAATCGTATTTGCCGCCCAGGTAAAAGGCAATAACTAAGACAACATAGCTATCAATAAACTGACTTACAACGGTACTTCCAGTTGCTCTCAGCCAAATCATTTTATCGCCTGTTTTATCTTTCAATTTGGTGAAAATAAATGCATCAACCATTTGACCGATCACGAAAGCCACTAAGGAGCCTAGAATTATCATTAAGCCCTGACCAAAAACGGCGTTGAATGCATTCTGCATATCATTTAAACCTTGTGTTTGCCCGCTGATATTCCAAAAGTCGGCCCCATCGAGCCACATTGCAACGCGCACAGCTAGAAATGAATAGATGAGTAGACTTGCGGCAATCCACGATAGTTTTTGAACGCCTTTCTTCCCAAAATATTCATTGATGATATCGGTAAGAATAAAAACAAAAGGCCATAAAATCACACCGGCAGTCATGTCGAAATTGAATTCCCCACCAAATATGTTTAATCCCAATGGTTCAATACCCAAAGATTTTTCCAAGGAGAAGATCTTTGCACCAATAAATTCTGCAACAATGGCATTGGTTAAAAATACCATCCCTAAAACTAGGAATAGGTTGTTTTTTCTTGAATTGAAATCTGTTGTCTTTGACATTGCGATCTTATAATTACAAAAATAATGGTTTGTTCGTCCTTGTTTATAGACAGCATCTATTTTGTAGATATTCATATCCCAATATTCAACAAATTGGATTGATTTTTGAATACTTGTAGAATCATGAAGTTATCAGTTAAAGCCAAGTTTTTGTTAGTACTAGCCATTTCGGGTATCAATGCCAGTAATGCGCAACTGAGCTTCGACCAATTGATGTCGAATGGAGTAAGAGCCGACGAAAAAGGCCAATACGATGAGGCCATAATTAATTTAAACCTTGCCGTTGATTCGAAGCCTGAAAATGATATGGCGTGGTTAACACGGGGGATCGTTAGGATTCATATGACGGATTTTAGCTCCGCTGTAGTAGATTTCAATAAGGCGATTTACCTCAATCCGGCACGACCTAAAACGTATCTGTATCGTTACATCGCATATTCGCATACCGAAAATTATCAATTTGCATTTGGGGATATCAATCACTATTTGGGCTTGGCCCCATCGGACACGTTGGGTAGAGTATATCGTTTAGAAATTTCCTTAAAATTGAAGGAGTATGATGCGGCGTTTGAAGATATGTTGTGGCTTTATAGGACTATGGGCGATTTGTTTTTAAGAGATTATTTACCCATCCTAAGTATTCACTTTGACGCCTCTAAAAAGTACGCGGATTTTCAAAAGATTCTACTTGGATTAAAGCAAATCAATCCTAGCGAGCCTTTAATTAGCGAGTCTTTGATTCAAAACACTTATCAAATGGGTCAGTTCGATCTCTGTTTAATGCAGGTTGACGAATCGTTGAAGCAGAACCCTGAGAATCAGAACTTATTAAAATTAAAAGCCGATGCACTCTTTTATTTGAATCGGATTGATGAATCGGAATCCATTTATCAAATATTATTGTCTGGGTCGCCCAATGATGGTGATCTTATGGCTGATTATGGTCATTGTTTGTTGCAATTGGAGCGATATAACGATGCCGATGTTTGGCTAAGTAAATCCATAAAAAGCAAGAATTCCACACCCGCCTATGCTTATCTTGGTAGAGGAATCGCTAGGTACAATATGGGGAAGATAGGAGTGGCTTGCGCCGACTGGGAACGCAGTCTTCTGTTGGGCGAAAAATCTGCAACCAAATGGCTCGAAAAACATTGTCAAGAAAACCCAACAACGAATAAATAAATGCGAAAATTGAAAATCTCTATAATACTCTGTTGGGCAGGCTTGGGTTGGCTTCAACTAGCCGCTTGCAATCAAAACAATACCCCCGTTAATTTAAGCCATCCCAATGATTCATTTCACATTGTGGCCGTTACTAAGGCGCAACTCACTTTTTTTGAACAACAACCACAAATCACCTTTTGGCGTTCCGTTATTTCTCTGACTAAAGATTCGTGCATTGTTGTGCACAAGGATAGTAGACGAATGTTGGATGTAATTTCGGCAGCGCAATTGGATTCAATGGTTGTGAAAAATCAATTGGATGTGGCCGCACAGTGTTACAGAGATAAGAATGGTTATGAAACCTGTGAATTGGTGAAGTTTGTTCGAGGGAAAAAGGAGTTTTTTGATTTTCAAAAAGTGGGCCCAATGGTTGACGATGCAAAAATAATATTCGATCAATACGGGGTGAATCCAATCTATGCACAATTTATTTTACTCATCGAATCGCCAAATAACCCAAAGGCTAGGTCGATCTCAGGGGCGGTAGGGCATTATCAATTAATGCCGTTTGTTGCAAAAAAATATGGATTGGTTGTCTCATCAACAAGAGATGATAGGCATGATTTTGCAAAAAGCAGTATGGCAGCGGCAAAACTGATGAAAGATTATTGTATTCCAAATGCCGAGCGCATGGCAATTAGTATTGGATTGGAGCCAAACCACGACGAGCTTTGGTTTCAATTGTTGGTAATGCACGTGTACAATGCGGGTGCTGGAAATGTAAGAAAAGCAGTTCAGGTAATTGGCCCAGGAAAAAGTGGGGGAGAGCTGATCCTGAAATTGTGGAAGACACAAGCGGGAGCCTTTGGTAATTCTTCCCAGAATTATACCCAACTGGCATTGGCAAGTTATGTAAACTATATGTACTGGTTAAATCAAATCTCAGAGAAACTTTAGTCAAAGTGTTTTTCGACCAAACCTCTGTTTCGAATGGTAGACTAATGTCATATTCCAATGTGGAAATCCTTAATTTATGTATAAAATCAAATTCGTAAAACATAGAATTTCAACAGTATGACAATTTTGTTTAGATTGATTTTAAATTGAAAACTCTGTTAACAATTTGTTTTAGAACGGGGTAACCTTATTCTATCTTTGCAGCGCGAAAAAAGACAATGTTCCCAAACATGATTGCTAGAAATATGAAAGTTTGGATGCTGTCCGCCGTTATGGCGTTATCAGTATCCTCTTACGCGCAAGACAAGCCAAGTGCCGAAAATGGTAAAAAGCTCTACGACGCAAACAACTGCGGTAGCTGTCACGCTTTAGACAAGAAATTAGTTGGTCCCGCCCTTAGGGGAGTTGAAACACGTCACTCCAGTGAATGGTTGGTGAAGTGGGTTAGGAACAACGAGAAATTCAGAAAGGTTGATAAAGACCCTGATGCGATTGCGTTGTACAACGACAATGGCCAGGCGGCGATGAACATTTTCGAGAACTTGACACCGGCTGATGTTAACGACATTATAGAGTACATCAAAACTGCTCCTGCCCCAACAAAAACTGCTACAGTGGTTGTTGACGGTGGAGAAAAGAAGGATGACAACACTACTATGTACATTCTGATATTGCTTGTAGCAATATTTAGCGTTGTATTGTTGGTGCTTGCTCGTATTCAGAACACATTAAAAAGAGTAGCTGCTGAAAAGCACCCTGAAGATTTCGAAAATCAAAATGCACCAAAGAAAGGATTTTTTGAAAAAATACTACCTGGTAAGTGGGGTAAAATGAACCCTGTGGTATTGACATTGTTCACCGTTGCCATTTTAGGTGGAGTTGGAGCTTACTATGCCTATGGCTTTGCAATCACAGAAGTAGGAGTTCAAAAAGGTTATGCGCCCAAACAACCAATTGCATTCTCACATAAATTGCATGCGGGAGAATTGAAAGTTGATTGTAAATATTGTCACTCAACGGTTGAAGAAAGTAAACAGGCATCAATTCCTGCTTTGAATACTTGTATGAATTGTCACAAAGGTGTTCAATTGACAGACAAATACAATGGTGAGATTTCTCCTGAAATCAAAAAGATATATGCTGCCTTGGATTACAATCCAGAAGGCAAAGCGGGTGAGCAATACGGTCCAAATCCTAAACCAATTCGTTGGGTTCGTATTCACAACTTGCCAGATCATGCCTATTTCAACCACGCACAACACGTGAAAGTGGGTAAGCAAACATGTCAGACTTGTCACGGAGCCATCGAAAAAATGGAAGTCGTTCAACAAAAGAACACTTTGCAAATGGGTTGGTGTATCGATTGTCATAGAAACGCTCAAGTGGATGTTGCCAACAACAACTATTACAAAGCGTTGCATGATAAAGCCAAGAAAGACATCGCTGCAAACCAAGGAAAGAGTAAATATTTCTCTGCAGATGGCAAAGTAAAGTTAACGCCTGCCATGAACGGCGGTTTGGAATGTTCTAAGTGTCACTATTAATTTTAACTGAAAGAATCATCAATTATGTCAAATAATATTAAATATTGGAAAGGTGAAGATGAGTTAACCAAGAACCCATCATTCTTGGCCGCTCAGCGCAATGAGTTTCATGATGATCTTCCATTGGATGAAGTATTCAATGAGGGAGATATTGAACTACAAGCCAATCGCCGTGATTTCTTGAAATATTTTGGTTTCAGTGTAACTGCCGTTGCATTGGCCGCTTGTAATAAAACACCCATTCGTAACGCTGTACCTTATTTGGTTAAGCCTGAGGAGATAATTCCAGGTGTTGCAAACTATTACAGATCTACATGTGGTGCGTGTTCTACTTCATGCGGAATTGAAGTGAAAGTTCGTGAGGGTCGTCCGATTAAAGTGGATGGTGCAGTGGATTCACCAATTTCTCAGGGAGGTACTTGTGCCGTTGGTCAAGCATCGATTTTGTCACTATACGACAATGAGCGTTTGGCAAATCCATTATCAAATGGTTCTGAGCAAACAGATTGGGCCGCTTTGGATAGTGAAGTTTCTGCTAAATTGAAATCAATTGTTACGGCTAACGGAAAGATCGCTTTGGTTTCTGGTAGCTTACACAGCCCTAGCACTTTAAAGGCCATCGAAGCATTTAAAGGAGCATATCCAACAACAGAACACGTTTCTTATGATGCGGTTTCTTACGCTGGTATTTTGGATGCGAATGCAGCAGACTTCGGAAAGCGCGCATTACCAACATACAAGTTTGATATTGCTAAAGTAATTGTAAGTTTTGGTGCTGATTTCTTGGGAACTTGGATTTCTCCAGTAGAATTCTCTAAAGGATACACAATCAACCGTCAGCCAAATGCAGAAGGTGGAATGTCTAAGCACATTCAATTCGAAAGCACATTGAGTATGACCGGTACAAATGCTGATCACCGTTTTCCAATGCGTGCATCTCAGGAAGCGTTGTATGTAGCTACTTTATATAACTACATCGCAATGGGTTCTGGTGCTCGCCAGATTCCTGTTCCGCAGCAAGGTGAATTGGCAGGTAATTCTATCAAGAAAACTGCCGATGCGTTATTGAAAGCCAAAGGAACCGCAGTGGTAATCTCTGGAAGCAACAATACCGAAATTCAAAAAATTGTAAATGGAATTAATATGTTGTTGGGTAGCTATGGAACAACCATCGACATGGTTAACCACAGCAACCAATATCAAGGTTCTGATGTGAAAACTGCCGAAGTTTTGGCCGGTTTGAAGTCGGGCTCTATTTCTGCCGTAATTTTCTATGGCGTGAACCCAGTTTACAACCACAGTAAAGATTGGTCTGAAGCGATTAAGAAAGCGAAAATATCCGTTTCTTTTGCTTCAAATAAAGATGAGACTGCTTCAGTTTGTCAATATGTTTGCCCTGACAACCATTATTTGGAAAGTTGGAATGATGCAGAACCCCGCAAAGGTTTGTATCAGTTCACACAGCCTACCATTTCTAATGTTTTCAATACCCGTCAAGCTCAGGTTACTTTGTTAACATGGGCCAACGCCAATATCGTAATGGAAAAAGATCCATTTGCATCTAAAGGTATTTTCTCTCAAAAACTCCAGGCTTCTCCATTCTATAATTTCATGAGAAACAATTGGGCTGCAGCTTTGGGAACTGATGATGCATTCAATGCAGCATTGGAAAAAGGTGTAATGGCTCCAAGTGTTTCTGAAGGTAGCGTGTCTTATGTCGGAAATGTTGAGGCTTTGGCTTCGTTTGTATCTGCTAATTCTAAGGCGACAGGAATCGACATGGTTCTTTATCAGCCAGTTGGGGTTCGTGATGGTGCGTACGGAAACAATCCTTGGTTACAAGAGATGCCAGATCCAGTAAGTAAAGTATGTTGGGATAACTACGTTGCATTGCCAAAATCATTGGCGATGAAATTGGATATCGCAGAGGGAGATACAGTAAATATTAAAATGGGCGATGTTACTTACAACAACGTACCTGCAATGATTCAGCCTGGTCAAGCCAACGAAACTGTTGCTTTGGCTTTGGGTTATGGTCGTACTGCAGCCGGTAAAGTAGGGGGTAGCATCGAAAAAGGTTACGATACAGTTGGTGTAAACGCTTTTGCTTTCGCCAATAACACAGGAAACCGCAGTTTTGTTGCAAAGAATGTAGATATCACCAAAGGTGATGAAAACTACAAGTTGGCACAAACTCAAACCCACCACAGCATTGAAGGTCGTGATATCGTTCGTGAATCTACTTTGGGCGCTTTCAAAAAGAATGCTAAAGCAGGAAACGACATGCCTGAAACTCATATTTATACAATTTGGGAAAAGGCAGAGTATCGTAAAGACGGAGCACCAAACCACTTGTGGGCTATGGCAATTGATCTTAACTCTTGTACGGGTTGTGGATCTTGCGTAGTAAGTTGTTCAATTGAAAATAACGTTCCAGTAGTTGGACGTGACGAAATTCGTTTGCGTCGTGAAATGCACTGGATTCGTATCGATCGTTATTATGCGTTTGAATCAGCTGAGGGCGCAATGACAAAAGATGATGAGATCGCGAAAGTAGATGCATCAGGCAACTTTGATCATTGGCAAAATGTGAACGTATTGCATCAACCAATGATGTGTCAGCACTGTGCTAATGCACCTTGTGAAACAGTTTGTCCGGTATTGGCAACAACCCACTCATCTGAGGGATTGAACCAAATGACATATAACCGTTGTATTGGTACTAAGTATTGTGGTAACAACTGTCCTTATAAAGTACGTCGTTACAACTGGTTCAGATACAACGACAACGATCATTTCGATTTCCACTTCAACAATCCATTGGGTAAAATGGTCATCAACCCTGATGTTACCGTTAGAACTCGTGGTGTAATGGAGAAATGTTCTTTCTGTGTTCAGCGTGTTCAAGAAGGCAAGTTGAAAGCGAAACGCGACGGAAAATCACCAAATGAGGTTATTGTTCAAACTGCTTGTCAGCGCGCCTGTCCTAGCAATGCCATCGTATTTGGTGACTTGCACAATCCAGAAAGCGAAGTAAGCAAGTTGTACAAGAACGAGCGTGGATTTAGCGTATTGGAAGAACTTAACGTACAATCTTCAGTGAAGTACATGACAAAAATTCGTAACAACGATTCAATTTAATTCACCCAAAAAATATTCGAATGATACATGATTCAATTTTAAGAGACAGACTTGTAACCGGCGATAAATCGGCATCTGACGTAACGCGGGACATTGCAAGACCTATTTTAAACAATCCAACCACTTCATGGAAGATTGGCTTCACTTTGTCGCTAGTTTTCTTGGGTATTTTTGGTGTGAGTTTGTTATACACCTTGTGGACAGGTATTGGTGTGTGGAATGTCAACAAATCAGTGATGTGGGGTTGGGATATTACCAACTTCGTATTCTGGGTTGGTATTGGTCACGCCGGAACTTTGATTTCTGCGGTACTGTTGCTTTTCCGTCAGAAATGGAGGATGAGTATTAACCGTTCAGCTGAGGCAATGACCATTTTTGCGGTTATTTGTGCGGCGATGTTCCCCGTATTTCACATGGGTCGTGTTTGGGTAGGCTATTGGGCTTTACCATTGCCAAACGCATTTGGTTCATTGTGGGTAAACTTTAACTCTCCTTTGTTGTGGGACGTATTTGCGATCTCTACATACTTCAGTGTATCGTTGTTGTTTTGGTATATTGGTTTGATTCCTGATATCGCAACAATCCGCGACAAGGTAAAATCAAAATTGGGTAAGACGATGTATGGTTTCTTCTCGATGGGTTGGACAGGTTCTACACGTACATGGGCTCGTTATGAGCTGGTTTCATTGATCTTGGCTGGTTTGAGTACACCATTGGTATTGTCGGTTCACACAATTGTATCAACGGACTTTGCAACATCTTTGGTACCAGGTTGGCATACAACGATTTTCCCTCCATATTTTGTTGCCGGTGCTATTTTCTCTGGCTTCGGTATGGTAGCTACTTTGTTGGTTGTTGCTCGTAAAGTGATGAACTATGAGAATTATATTACGATTGGTCACTTGGACGCTATGACAAGAATCATCATGGTAACAGGAACGATTGTAGGTATTGCCTATTTAACTGAGTTCTTTATTGCTTGGTATTCTGGTAACGTTTATGAGCAATATGCATTTGCAAACAGAGCTTTTGGACCATATTGGTGGGCTTACTGGAGTATGATGAGTTGTAACTTGATTGCACCTCAGGTATTTTGGTTCAAATGGGCTCGTACTACACCATGGTTTATTTTCATCATGAGTATTGTTGTGAACGTAGGTATGTGGTTTGAGCGTTTCGTAATTATTGTAACTTCTTTGCACCGCGATTACTTGCCTTCAAGTTGGGTTATGTATTCTGGTTCATTGACAGAAATAGGCTTGTTCTTGGGTACTTTTGGTATCTTCTTTACTTGCTTCTTCTTGTTTGCGAAGTTCTTGCCAGTAATTAATATGTCTGAAATCAAATCAATCCTTCGCAATCGCGAATAATAAATAACTATATAGATTACCATCATGGGAATTTTAGATAAAAAATTAAGCTTACGTGATCGCAATAAAATGTTGATCGGCGTTTGGGAAGACGAAGATCAGTTGGTTGCTACCGCTTCTGAATTGGTGCATGCGGGCGTTCACATTCACGACATCTACACTCCATATCCAGTTCACGGTTTGGATAGAATTATTGGTGCACGTAGAAGTAAGTTGGCACGAATTGCATTTTTCTGTGCAATTACTGGATTTACTTTAATGACCACTATGATTTGGTACATGTCCGTACATGATTGGCCCATGAACATTGGTAACAAGCCGGTACGTTTCACACCGAGTTGGGCGCCAGTAATGTTTGAAGGTACTGTGTTGTGTACAGCATTTGGTATGTCGTTCTTCTTCTTTTGGAGAAACCGTTTGGTTCACGGCATAAAGAATGAAACATTAGATATTCGTCAGACCGACGATCGTTTAATCGTTGCCATTGAAACAGTAGCTGGAATGGATGAAAAAGCCATTTTGAATATGATGAAAAAGGGGGGTGCTGTTGAATTGCGCGAATTTGAAAATGGCGTACAAACTGTAATTTAATTAGATCAACATGAGCAACAAACTATATATTTTGTTCGGATCAATCGCTGCATCAGCACTGATGAGCGGTTGTGTAAGTCGTGGTAACAATCCCGGCATGGAATACGCCCCGGATATGTACTATTCAAAAGGGTATGAAGCATACAGTCAAGGCGATAGCAATCTTGTAAATCCTTACGGGATGAACATGAGAGAGCCTGTTGCGGGCACTGTAGCTATAGGTAAATTAGATTATCAATATAGTCTTGAAAACACTGGAGATGGTTATGATGCTTCTGTTGCATTAACAGCCCCCGCTGATGCTACCCTGGAAGATGGTAGAGGTCAGTACTTGTATAACATTAACTGCACTCCTTGTCATGGTAGCACCGGTAACAATGATGGTGAAGTATTCAAAAAGGTATCTACCCTAAAGCCAACTTGGAAAGGTTATAATGATGAGTATATCAAAACTTTGCCTGAAGGAAAAATCTATCACACTTTAACGTATGGTAAAAACAATATGGGAAGTCATGCTTCTGTATTGTCGCCAAAGGATCGTTGGAAGGTGATTAAATATGTAAAATACTTGAGTTCTCAAGGTGGTTCTACAACATCAGCAGTAGTAGCGACCGACTCAACAATGGCTAAAACTAATTAAGCGAAGAAGCATGGGACACGGACATCATGAAATTGAAGTAAAACAAGAGCAATTTGTTTTTTCACCGAAGGCTAAAAGATTCTCAATCATATTAATGGTTTTGGGTTTAATCCTTACAGGAATTGGTATTGCCACTATGGATAACCATAGTGAAAATCATAACTCAACCACTATCACTGCAGCCAGCCATGAAACACATGGTGAAGCAACAGTTCATAATGAAGGACATGCTTCCGAGGCGACCGCTTCACACGAAGAAGAGCACGGCAACGTTCCTAATGAAAAATTTGGACCCCGGGTTGTTTTTCATCATCAAGATAAACCAGCATCAACCCGTATTTGGGCGAACATGCTTATCGTTGGTTATTTCTTCTTAATGATTTCATTGACGGCCGTTATGTGGTATGCAATTCAGTACGTTGCAAATGCAGGTTGGTCGTCGTCTATCAAACGCGTACCTGAGGCAATTATGACATTTATTCCAGTGGCTTTTGTCATTTTAATGATCGCATTGTTTATGGGGAAAAATGAAATCTATCATTGGGTACATTATGAGCACCTTGGTTTAAAGCCTGGAGATGCGGGATACGATAAAATCTTGGTTGGTAAATCTGGTTTCTTGAATTCAAATATGTTATTCATTTTCCCAACAGTATTGGTTGTTATTTGGTATGTCATGATGCGTAAACTTCGCAGTCTGTCTGTCGCTGAAGACAATGCAACTAAGGGAGATTCTAGCTTCTTTAAAAAGAGTATCAGTTTCAGTGCTGGTTTTGCAGTATTATTCGGGTTTACAATTTCTGTTGTGGCTTGGTTAATTATCATGTCGGTTGATGCCCATTGGTATTCAACGATCTTCGGTTTCTATAATTTCGTAACACATTGGGTAACGATGATCACCATCATGGCCTTTATCGTTGCTTATTTGAAGAAAGAAGGTTACTTGGGCATCGTTACAAATGAGCACATGCATGATTTGGGTAAGTTTATGTTCGCCTTCACTGTATTCTGGGCTTACTTGTGGTTATCTCAGTATCTGTTGATTTGGTATGCACAAATCCCGGAGGAAATGGCTTACTATCAGATTCGTTTTGAAGATTACAAAGCCAATTTCTTGGGTAACTTCTTTATGTGCTTCTGTATTCCATTCCTTGGTTTGTTGATGCGTTCTGCAAAGAGAAACAGATACGTCCTTGCTATCATTGGTAGTATCATGATCATAGGTCACTATCATGACGTTTGGTTGATGGTGACTCCGGGTGTGTTTGGCACAGGAATGACATTTGGTTTCATGGAAATCGGAATGTTGTTACTAGTAGGTGGTATATTTATGTGGTGGGTATTCACTGCACTTACTAAGCGTGGATTGATTGCCGTCAATCACCCATTCTTAGAAGAGTCGGTTCACCACGATGTAGGAGTTTAATTTTAAACAAAAAACTTTATGGAAAGGCCACTCTAACGAGTGGCCTTTTTCTTGTACATCAGCATAATAACTCAATCAAATGAAGTTCAATAATCGTAATTTTGAAACAATGGAAATTTCTGCCAAATACAATCCCGTAGATATAGAAGATAAATGGTATCAATACTGGTTAGATCAGAGGTTTTTTAATTCTACACCAGACCATAGACCCGCGTATACAGTTGTAATCCCACCGCCAAACGTAACTGGTATCTTACATATGGGACATATGCTTAACAATACCATTCAAGATGTATTGGTGAGAAGAGCGCGCATGCAAGGATTTAATGCTTGTTGGGTACCTGGAACGGACCATGCAAGTATTGCTACGGAAGCCAAAGTTGTTAAATTACTCGCCGAACAAGGTATTCCTAAGTCAAGTTTAACCCGGGAAGAATTCTTGTCGCATGCCTACGCATGGAAAGATAAATACGGTGGAATCATTCTAGATCAATTAAAAAAACTGGGCGCGAGTTGCGATTGGGATAGAACACGCTTCACCATGGAGCCTTCGTTGTACGATGCTGTTATTGAAGTTTTTATCGATTTATATAACAAAGGACTCATTTATCGCGGTACAAAAATGGTCAATTGGGATCCAGCGGGCCAAACTACCTTGAGTGATGAAGAGGTGATTTTCAAGGATACACAGGATCAGCTTTTCACAGTGATTTACAAAGGGGTTGACTTTGATGGTGAATTAATGGTTGCAACCGCAAGGCCAGAAACAATTGCAGGCGATGTGGCAGTTTGTGTGAATCCGAATGATGAAAGATATCAAGCGCTAATTGGGAAGAAAGTTATGGTGCCCCTTATAGGTAGGGAGGTTGCGATTATTGCAGATGATTATATCGACATAGAATTTGGTACTGGTGTGTTAAAGGTGACCCCAGCACATGATATTAACGATTACAATATTGGATTGAAATTTCATTTGCCTGTCATTGATACCTTGAATGCCGATGGAACGATTTCCGCCGCCGGCGAATTATTTGTGGGTGAAGATCGATTCGTTGCCCGTAAAATGTGGGTGAAAAAACTGAAAGAGGAAGGACTTCTTTTTAAACAAGAGAACTATTCACACAATGTTGGATATAGCGAAAGAACAGATGCCGTTGTAGAGCCAAGGATTAGTACGCAGTGGTTTATGGACATGCAATTGTTCATGAAGGACAATCCAGAAGTGCTTTCATCTGTTATGAACGATGAAATTAAATTCTATCCATCAAAATTGAAAAACACCTACCGGCATTGGATGGAAAATGTGAAAGATTGGAATATTTCACGACAACTATGGTGGGGACATAGAATTCCCGCTTGGTATAATAATTCTGGTGAATTTGTTGTCGCCAAGACTGTAGATTCTGCCATAAAATTATTTGGCTTAAAAGGCATTCACGTCACTGCGCAAGAGATACATCAAGATCCAGATGTGTTAGACACTTGGTTTAGTTCTTGGCTATGGCCCATTTCTGTGTTCGATGGAATTGGGAAAGATGCAAATAAAGCTGAGTTGGATTATTACTATCCCACAAATGATCTAGTAACCGGTCCAGATATTCTGTTTTTCTGGGTGGCTAGAATGATCATGGCGGGGTATGAGTTTGAAGGTAAAATGCCTTTCAAAAACGTATATTTCACAGGCTTGATCCGTGATAAGCAGCGTCGAAAAATGAGTAAGAGTCTCGGCAATAGCCCAGACGCATTGGAGTTAATCGAAAGGTACGGTGCTGATGCCGTTAGAATGGGATTGTTGCTATGTGCGCCAGCCGGAAACGACATCTTGTTTGATGAATCCCAGATAGAGCAAGGTCGTAATTTCTGTAATAAAATATGGAATGCCTTCCGGTTGATGAGCGGTTGGGAAGTGGTTGATCAGCCGAGTACATTGGCGGCCAATAAGGCTAAGGTTTTCATTGACAGTAGGATTCAGCAAGTCATTAACGAAAACGAAAAATTCTTTGTCGAGTTCAAATTGTCCGATGCACTTATGAATATCTATAAGTTGATTTGGGACGATTTCTGTGCAGTGTATTTGGAAGCCGTGAAACCTCCGTTTGGTGATCCAATATCAAAAGACACATTGCAGTATACACAAGCGATTTTTGGTCAATTGATGGCGATGCTACACCCTTACATGCCATTTATTTCAGAAGAAATACATCATGCAATTCATCAAGGAAATCCAGCAAAACCTTTGGTTATTAGCGATTACCCAACAGCGAACGAATCTTCATCGGCTTTTCCGATGGAACCTTTGTTATTAGTATCTGAAGTTAGAAATTTACGTAATACCAAAGGTTTATCGCCCAAGGAATGCATACAGTTGTGGATACCCGGAAATGCTTTGGTTCTGATAGAAAATGCGAGCTTAATTGAAAAGTTGGCGAACGTACAAATCAATGTAATCGCATCGGAAAATATTCCAAATGGCCAACCCATTTTAGTCGGTATTTACGAAGTATGGTGTGAGTTAGACCAAACAATAGATCCCGAAAAGGAGAAAGAAGAACTAAATAAGGACCTGAATTATTACCAAGGTTTTGCGGAATCGGTACTTAAAAAACTCAGTAATGAAAGATTCGTTTCCAATGCAAAAGCGGAAGTAGTTGACATGGAACGAAAGAAATTGGCTGACGCACAAGAAAAAATCGCATTGATTACCAAGCGTTTGGACTCTCTGTGATCCGGTTACTTCCTAGTCTTCAAGTGATTCACATGGTATTGCCCTACGGAGTTACCCAATGTTTTTCCGTGTTTAATGGCATCTACAAAGTGAATTCCTCCATACAGTCGCGAAACACAGGCTTGATTGCTAGCTTCTCTAAAATTTTTGAACCGTCGAACGCCTAGTCCAAACTCGGCCTCTGCGCTATCTGTAAATTCGTACTCTCCAAACTGCGCTGTTAATACAGTTGCAGCAGCACTCGAAACAACGCTATGTCCAGATGGGTATTCCGGGAACCCAGGCGTTTGAATTGGCGCAACCCAACTAGAATCGATCAATTGATGTACCGCAGATATCGGTCGTACATAGTCGGTTTGATATTTCACATACCAACAAGTGATAAACGCATCAAAAATCGCCGATGATAGACGCATCATACCATCTGCCGTCTCAATCAAACTATAATTCTTCTGCCGAGCTACGGTTGAAAACATCGACAACCAATGTCCGGCTGGGCTTACCTTCAAAATATTAATGGTAGCATGGCCATAGTGAACGGATGCATTTGGATTATCGTCCCAATATAAAGCAGTTTGCAGGTTGGCGGGATTTTTCGCATTCACTGTATCATACACCTCTTTGGTAATACGGTAAAAACGAGACTTTTTATCGGTTGAAAATGGTTCGGGTTGTTCCCATGTGAAATCACGGACCGACTTAACCAATACGGGTCTAATTTTACCCCAATTGGGTTCGATGGCTTCCATGAAGTCGGGTGGTGTAGGCTCCCAAGAACCTGGCTTGTTGCGAGTTAAGAAAAATTCGCGTCCTCTAAAGTAGGAAAATGAATCCTTTTTTGACCATTTTACGATATGATTTCCCACTGAATCTCCATAGGCGATGGACGATTCATACATCGAGTTCGACATCTGAGATTTATATTCATCAAGCATACGTTTTCTAAAGTTGATTATGCTGTCTTCTTTATAAACCAATTTTTGACTGACATATGTATGTGCAGCCAAGGCCACTAAATCCAAGCAGTATCGTTTTGAAGTATCCGGCGATGGGGCAGATTTTAATCCATTCATCATGGGTGCCGCGCTTTGATATTCAGAATAGAAAGGCACAAGGGCCTCATAAGCAGCAATAGAAGCGTACACATAACGTCTAGAACCCACTGGAGCCGCTACGTGATCAACTACAATCGCATTTTGGATAGCAAGGTTGCAAGTCGTAAGAATGTCGTTGTGTATGATCTTATTTTCCTTTTCAGCGGGCTTTCCGCAAGACATGGCTAGGAAAATGATGGCAATGGTTAGAATAGGGTAGATTTTTTTCATGACTCTGAGATGTAAATATATAAAAAAAAGGCACGCAAAGTTGCGTGCCTTAACTATCTAAAACAATGACATTTATTGGTTTTCTTGATCTTCCAAGATAATTCCTGAAACGCCTTTGTAAGGAGAAGCAATGTTAGTAACCATTTTTAAACGTTTGATGTTATCAACGCGCTTGGTCATTCTGCTTCTGTTTTTTGCTTCTTTTCTTTTGAGTTTAGTAACAGCCATTTTCTTAAAATTAGGACGCAAAAATAATGAAATTCATTGAAGAATGCAATTTTATCGAATAATTACCTCGATTAGATTCGTTTGCCATTAGAGTTATAGAATTCAATCTTGGAAACCCCTTTTGTTTTATAGACTCCAGGAGCTTGGGATGATAAATATCCTTGTCCTTGATTGAGGTTCACCAACTTGATAGAACCGTTCACAGTAACTTTAGCGTAGGACGCGAGGAAAGGTGCTTTTACGAATTCAATCGCTGCCGTTTTGCCAGATCCCCGAAGTTCAAAACCTTTTGCAGGTCCATTGTTATTGGCAATCATAAATCTTACCGCTTTCCCCTTGGTTGGTAATGTTATTAATGATTTCCCATCGCCTTGATTGTAAAGCCCCAATTGAGCTCCAGACTTATATTCAAAGCTTCCGCCACTATTCATCAACACAAAGGATGGAATCGCATCGTCTCTGCCATGAGGTACTCGTGTATTGTAATTATTACCCGTGCAAACGATATCATCAAAACCATTCCCGTCCACATCAAAAGCGGTCATTCCAAACACGGGTCCTGCCTGAGCCCACATTGGAAGTTCTACCATGCTGAATTTCCCGCCGTTATTTATGGCGACAAAACTCGAGAAGTAATTGACCGTTAATTGATTCTGTTTAAGAACGTCGGTACCAAAAATCTCATCCATCGTTTTGCCAGCAAAATCGCCATAGGTAGTAAATTTCTTATTAATAAAAAATGGATAGGCTTTCCCCATCTCATCCATTGTGAAAATAGGGTAGTCGCCTCCATTGTATGAATAGCTCATTGTTACATCTTGACTTCCATTGCCATCAAAATCGGCCCAATATACTTTGGTAGGACTGCCTGATTTGGCTTGGATAAAGCTGTTGTTTCCTTTGTTACCGACGATGTAATCTAAATCACCATCGTTGTCGATGTCTACGGGTAAAATACTATTCATCCAACCCGACAACGACATATCACCGACATCGCCTGTCTTGTTAATGAACTTCCCGCCGGTATTCTCCATAAATATCAATGGCATCCATTCTCCAGCAAGAATTAAATCGGGTCTGCCATCTCCATTGTAATCTGAAAATACCGCAGAACAAATCATACCTGCATTTTCTAAGTCGGGGGCCAATGCTGTTGTGACATCTTTGAATTTCCCTCCATTGTTTTGAAGCAAGTAACTGCGAACGCCTAAGGCTGGCCAATTGCCTGGCATAATTCTTCCTGCTACAAAAAGATCTAAATCGCCGTCGCCATCAAAATCGGAGGAAGTCACTGAGCTGGCGCTACTAACTACGCTTGGTAAAGCGCCCTTAGACTCCGAGAAATTCCCTTTACCATCATTGGAATACAATTTATGTTCATATTTATTGGATGGCCAACTAAATTCTGAACCGCCAACCGCAACATACAAATCTTGATCATTGTCGCCGTCGGCATCAAAAAAGACAGCACCCATGACATCGACATCCAAAGTTTTCCATGGTTGTGATCTTGCAGGACTCAACTTTCCTTCAGGGCTATTATCTTGAAGCAACAGAGAAGACCCACTGCTTTCTCGGGCTGCACCAATGAAAACATCTATCGTACCATCGCCATTTACATCAGCAGAAGCCATTCCTGGACCCAAGGTGGTGTATCGATGAGGCAGTAAGGGTTCACGCTTGAAATCTGGGTTTTCCTGCTCAGAATGAACAAAATTTAGATTCCATTTGGATGCATTATCATCAAAATAATTCACTTTGCCTTGATTGCTGTAATTGACCCAATTAAACTTTGTATTGGCATCCGCTGATTTGACCGTTAACGTTTGATTTGCTTTGATGTCTGTTAAAATCTGAGAACCACCATTGGGCCAAACCACTGTAAGTTTTTGTAATTCCGTTTGAGCGCCTAATCCAATGTGAACCATATGCTCCGAAGAACTTTGATACCCTTTGCTTGGCTGGACTTCGAACTTGCGAATTTTTCCTGCGCTGTCTTCAACAATCAACTGACAACCAACGCCAAAGTGGTTTTGATTCTTTTCACCGCGGCATTGAACATTCAAGTAATTGTTACTCGTATTGACATTCTTGTAGATAAAAGGTTTTTCACCTTGGTTACAAACTACTAGGTCGAATCTGCCGTCGCCATCTAGGTCGCCAATCGCAGACCCTGTGCTTGAACTTAAATCTTCCAGACCCACGTCCGATGCTCTATTTGTAAAGCCTTGACCTGCGTTGTTGAGGAAGAAGAAATTTTGGATTTTTTCATACGGCAGTTTTTTGAGTAACTGCTCATGATTCAGACCTTGTTTCTGTTGCTGTTCATATCGTGACTGATATAAAATGAAATCCAAATTTGTCACATCTCTGTAATATCCATTAGAAATGAATAAATCGACAAAACCATCATCGTTGAAATCCGATAATAAAGGACTCCAGCTCCAATCCGACTTAGCCACGCCATACAAGTAGGAGAGGTCGGAAAAATGACCATTACCCAAATTCATTTGCAAGTTGTTTTTCATGTACTGATGCTTGTACCCGTTTTTGATGCCTACCATCGTGTAGTCATAATCCTTGGGACCCATCAAGCCCATGTAGCGCCTTGGACTTTCAGAAAGCATATCCACCGTAATCAGATCGCTCCAGCCATCGTTGTTCACATCAGCAACATCCGAACCCATTGAATTGGTACTGGAATGTTTAAAGAACTCATCAAATTTATCCGTAAAGGTTCCATCTCCATTATTGATGTAGTAGCAATCTGGCACATGGTAATCATTACAAACATATAAATCCATTAATCCATCATTGTTATAATCAGCGGCCGCAGCGCTCAGGCAATATCCCATTCTAACAACACCTGCTTTTTCTGAAACATCGGTAAATTTATTCCCGTCGTTGCGATAAAAATGTTGTTGGCTTGACTCAGTCATATTAAGCGTCCGCGAAAAAGGAGTATTAATATTGGAAAAGAACTGATCTGCGTGGTTTCCTAAGTAGAAATCCAAATCCCCGTCATTGTCGTAGTCAAAGAACGTCGCGCATGTCGCATTTCCGGCATCATCCACGCCCCATTCGGCACTCACTTCTTTGAAGGTCTCGTTTTTTTGATTCAAAAAGAGTCGATTTCGTTTCGAGTCTTTGCCTTTTAATGGCCCCGATGAACAAGCGTAAATATCTAGCCAGCCATCATTGTTAACATCCACCATCGTTACACCACTAATCCATTGCTTTGTGCCGGTACCACTTTTCTCTGTGATGTCTTCAAACTTGAAATCGCCTTTATTCAAATACAGGCGAGATGATTGTTCATTGCCGGTAAAATACAAATCGTTGAGACCATCGTTGTTTATATCGCCAATCGCTACGCCGTTTCCGTTGTATAGATAATGGTAAATAAATTGGTTCAACGTGTCGTTTTCGGGCACCGTATTCACGAAATCAATGCCTGTGACATCAGATTCCATTTTTTCGAAAAGCTTATCTAAATTTTCATCTGAAGATTTCCCACAGGAAACCATCATAGACATCGCCATTATACCCAATAGCGAAAAGCCACACCAGTGAAACTTATTCATAATTTATTCCTACAATATTAATGATTTATCGATTTACTTCCTTACCTGATCTACCCTTAAAAAGGTAAATAAAAACAAGGTAAATGCCCATAAACTACTTCCTCCGAAAGAAATAAATGGGAGAGGGATACCTATTGTGGGGACCAGACCAATTGTCATTCCGATATTAATTGACAGATGGAAGAAAAGTACACAAGCCAATGAATACCCTAATACCCTGCCAAAGGTTGTAGATTGACGTTCTGCCAAAATCACAATCCGTGTCAGCAAACCACAAAAAATCAACAGAAATACTATTGCACCAACAAAACCCCATTCTTCTCCAATGGTATCAAAAATAAAATCTGTATGCTGCTCGGGCACGAATCCCATTTTGGTTTGGGTGCCTTTTAAATAGCCTCGGCCCCACATTTCACCCGCACCTATGGCAATTTTAGACTGACGCAAATTGAAACCCAAACCGCGGTCATCGGATTTCAATCCAAGAACAAGTTCAATCCTGTCACGTTGATAGGGTTGTAAAATGCTAGAATAAACTGTTCCTACAATGGTATAAAATGCAGCAGATACAACGGCAATGAATGTAATAAGACCGCTAATACCTCGGTCTTTCCTTGCAAAAAATACCATGATACTACCCAATCCCAATAGCAATCCATAGCCATAATAGCTTGAAATGCCTGTTGCCTCACTCACAATTCTACAAATTGCCAAAAACATCAACCAGACCGCAGAGATCAAAATAAATCCAGGTAATCCTTCGCGATACAAGACTAGAAAGAAGGATAAGAAAACCAATGCACTTCCCGTATCGTTTTGGATCAAAATTATCGCCATGGGAAGTAGGAAGATCAATAAACAAATGGCGATATTTTTGGCGCCTTGAAAGCGAATTCCATAGGTTCCTAAGTATTTGGCAAGTGCCATTGCTGTTGCGACTTTGGCAAATTCACTCGGTTGTATTCCTATACCACCAAATCCAAACCATGATTTAGCACCTGAGACCTCCCGACCTAGAAATAATACGGCTATATTCAATAAAATTGCGACCGCATAAAATCCATAGGTGAAGTAATCAATTACCACAACATTGGAATATAAAATGGTGAAAATGATAACGATAGACCCACCTATCCAAATCAACTGTTTAATTGCGGTTGGGGATAGGGAATAAAATTCCTGATTGACATCCGAGGTTGCGGAACTGATGCTTAAAAAGCCAATAATCACCAAAACAATGAACAGAAAAATAGATAGGCCATCTATTTTTTCTTGCGAATTGTTGTTGAGTGGTGAGTATTTCAAAGCGGATTATTTAATTACGCTGGTTTTTAGTCGCTCTTCCATTGCCGGTTTGGAAGTTTCCACACCTGGTTTGAGGTATTTTTCGATCATCAAATTCGCAATTGGTGCGGCCCAAGTAGCCCCAAATCCGCCATTTTCAACCAATACAGCAATGGCTATCTTTGGGTTGTCCTTGGGTGAAAATGCCATATAAATGGAGTGATCCTTGCCGTGAGGGTTTTGAGCAGTACCCGTTTTGGCACAAATTTCAATATCAGTGATGCCCGTGCCATTTGCTGTGCCGCCTGGCTTGGCGACATCGCTCATACCATCAATAATTGTCGCAAAATAGGTTGGGTTTATCGTTGTGAATTTTTTGATTTTATACTTTCGGTCCCATCCCGTATCCTTGTATCCGTCAATCTTTTTAACCAAGTGAGGCGCATAGTACCAACCTCGATTGGCAATAATGGCGGCCACATTGCAAATTTGTAAGGGTGTTAATAATATTTCACCTTGGCCAATACTCAAAGAAATTACAGTGCTACTTTTCCAACGATCACCATGTCGACGGTTTAACTGGGCCACCGATGGGATGTTTCCTCTTGATTCGCCCAATAAATCAATATTGAGCTGACTTCCCAAGCCAAAAGATCGCAGGTGCTTTTCTAAGGCAGCATAACCCAACTTCACATCGCCATATTTCGGATTGTCGATAATGTCTCTAAATACCTGACAATAGTAACTGTTACATGAAATTCTAATTGATCCGCGAAGGTCTAGCGGTCCACCATGCGGGTGACAACCTACGCGAATGCTTCCTAGTCGATATCCACCTGCACAACCATGGGTAGTTTCCGGCGATAAAACACCTTCTTGCATTGCGATTAACGCCATTACTGTTTTAAAGGTAGAACCAGGAGGGTAGATGCCTTTCACGGCGCGATTGTACAAAGGTTTTTGATCATCTCTCAACAAAGATTTGAATGTTTTTGCCCGCTCTCTTCCAACCATAGTGTTTGGATCGTAATCGGGATTATTTATAAACGCTATCACCTCTCCAGTACGAGGCTCAATTGCTACAATACTGCCTTTTTTTCCATTTAACAACAATCGTCCGTACTCCTGCAAATCAAAATCCAGTGAACTAATCACATCAGGTCCTGCCGTGGAGGGATAATTAAACTGCGTATCTTGTACAACGCCACGTTCCGTATACGTTCTATCCTGCCAAACCGTTTTAACACCTTTGATACCCCTAATCTGTTTTTCATAATATCGCTCAATCCCAGTAATACCTACCAAATCACCCGGTTGATTGTAATCATCCAACTCAATTAAAGATTCATCTGCTTCACCCAAATATCCCAATGCATGGGGCGCGGATGCAGTTGCAAACTGTCGGTCTGTACGCGACTCAATATAAAAACCTGGCAGTCGGTAAATATTCTCCCGCAACAGAGTGAATTGCTTATTGCTCAAATTGGCATAGAAGAGCGCACTGTTGTTGAAAGCATTGTTTTTCTGTCGTTTCTTGGCCCTAATTCTAGCATCTAATATCAAATGCCTCACTGTGGGCAAGTCGATTTCGAGGATCGAACAAAGTAAACCAGTATCTAGCTTCTTGATTTCATAGGGGAAAGACGATAAATCGTACATCTGCGTACTGTATACCATCAACTTACCTTTTCGATCAAAAATATTGCTTCGCGATGGGTATAGTGTGATTTTATTAAGGGCGTTATTGATTGCCATCTTTTTATATGGCACCTCTCCCAATTGAATACTCGCCAACTTTAGGGTATAGACAACAAAAACGAACGCGATTAACCCGATATAAACAATCTGACGCTTACTACCTTTTTCCATGATTATTATTTATGACCCAGGAGCAAACGGAATATTTGTATAAACAGCAAAGAAGCGATGGCACTGCAGACCGATACAAAAAGTATTGTAAATAGCGATGACCAACTAAAATAATCAAAAATGAAATATACCAGATGGTGAGTGAAGAGAATCGCAAAAGAGTAAATACCGTACCATTGCCAGCCCTTATAGTCGATTTGTATATACCTCATACCTTGTAATTGCATGGAATTTTCATCTAAGAAATACAAATCAATATAATTCTTGACAAAAACGGTAGTTACGCATGCTGCGGTGTGCATGCCCAAACTGCCACCAAACGCGTCAATCGTCAACCCAAAGAAAAACGCCCCAATCAATACACCAAACCGGTTGGAAGAAAGAGGTAATATCAAAAATAAGTAGACATAAGGCATTGGCTTAATCCACCATGCAATATTTACTTCTTTGAAAATCAGTGTTTGAATCAGCGCAAAAAAAAGTCCGCCTACAATAAATCTAACAACTTCAATCATTGGCGCCTCCTTCTTGAGTTGGTATGATTTGGTTCAACACGTCCAATTCGTTTTGATGGATGTTTTTTATGACTGTTACGACATCTAACTGACTAAAATCAGTAGCCAATTTTACTTTGATGCTATAAAAGTTTGATTTCAAATTGGATTCGGATTTTTCAATTGTACCAATTGGAATGCCGGCAGGGAACAACAATGAATAGTTACTCGTATAAAGTTTCATGCCATTTTTCAGTTTTACAAATCGATTCACTTCTTCCAATTCTACATAACTGGGATCATCACCATCCCAGGAAATTACACCTTGGCTGATTTTTAGGTTATAAAAATAGGGGGTAATTTCAAATTTAGAATTCAATACCGACATCGCCAATGAGTAATGAGCGGCTGATTCTACAACAACTCCCACAATTCCCATAGGGCATATAACCGACATGTGCTTTTTGATACCATCCTTGTACCCGCGATCTAGAACGATAAAATTGTTTTGCTCATTTACTGAGTTTCTAATTACACGGGCGGGAATATATTCGTACTTGATAAGGGTATTTGTGAAAGTATCCTTGTAGGTGGATGCTCCCTTAGGTGAATTGCTTGTGAGATTCCAGTTTAACTGATTTCGTAGTAAGCCATTCTCTTTAACCAACTGCTCATTCGTAGTTCGCAATTTGAAATAACTTGTGATGCCGGACTTCCAAACATCGATACTTCGGTGAATGCTCAGGGCATGACCAAAATATATACTGTGTTGGTAAAAATGATACCTAAAAATCTGTGTAACCGCACTCAACAGCAGTAAAACATAGAGTAGGGGGTATGCTTGATTCCGTATCCAACGGAATATCACCAACATAATGGACTAAAATTAAGCTGTCATTAAAAACTTGAAACGACCGATGTTCTTTAATGCAGTACCAGTACCACGAACAACAGCACGAAGAGGGTCTTCCGCAATATGCACTTTCAATTTCGTCTTGGCTGCAATTCGCTTGTCAAGTCCTCTTAATAGAGCACCACCTCCGGTAAGCCAGATTCCATTTGTCAAAATATCAGCGCTTAATTCTGGTGGAGATTGCTCCAAAGCACGTAAAACCGCTTCTTCCACTTTCATAATGCTCTTATCCAACGCTCTTGCTATCTCACTGTAGCTCACGATAATCTGTTTCGGAATTCCCGTCATTAAATCTCTACCAAACACAGCGTAGTCTTCAGGTGGAGTATCTAATTCTTGTAAAGCCGATCCAATATGAATTTTGATTTTTTCTGCAGTACGCTCACCGATCAACAAATTGTGCTCTCTGCGCATGTACTCCAAAATATCCAAGTTGAATTCATCCCCTGCAACGCGAATGCTTTCATCGCAAACAATACCACCCAAAGCAATAATTGCAATTTCAGTAGTACCACCACCAATATCAACAATCATATTTCCTTGAGGCTGGGTGACATCGATTCCAATTCCAACCGCCGCCGCCATGGGCTCGTGTATCAAATATACTTCTTTTGCGCCACTGCGCTCCGCACTGTCCTTCACGGCACGTTTTTCAACTTCAGTGATACCAGATGGAATACAAATAACCATTTTAAGCTGAGGTGAAATCCAGCGTTGTTTCTGATTCATCATCTTGATCATTCCACGAATCATATGCTCGGCTGCTTGAAAATCCGCAATTACGCCATCTTTCAATGGCCTTATTGTCTTGATGCCCTCATTTTCCTTTCCAAACATCTGCATTGCATCTTTGCCAATGGCAATCACGTTGCCCGTATTTCGTTCAATTGCGATGATACTAGGCTCGTCAACAACAACCTTGTCCTTATGGATGATAAGTGTGTTCGCTGTACCTAAATCGATGGCAAGTTCCTGGGTTAGAAAACTGAAAAAACTCATGGTGTATATATGATCTGCAAAATAAACACAAATTGGCTATTTTAACACATCATTTCGTGAGTATTTAATTAAAAAAACCACGACATACAAACTTGTTGGATTGGAGGCATCAATTTACCTTCTTTCAAACCAAAAGCCAATTCATAGCGTATTGGCGTTCGAAGTACATTTGCACTGACTCCTAGCCCTGTACCAACCAAATAAGGATTGCGTTTTGAGGTAATCGACATCCAATAATTGGGAGTTGTTATAGCCACAGTATTAAAAGGATTCATCGGATTGGCCGGCGAATTGCCAACAAATGCAGTCCCGATATCTAAAAATCCGTACAAAGTCAGCGATTCGTAAAAATGCTGCTTGATGATTTTTTGACCAAACTGCTTGAATGGCTGCGTCAGAATTTCATTTTGAATTGATACGGAACCCGTTCCAATCCGCTCACCCGAAAGAAAACCTCGAACAAAACCACCGTTGGCCCGATACAAATATTTCGTATTTGAATATTCTGTAGAGATATCAGTTTGCCACATATCTTTAGAAATCCAACCTTCAGATCCGCCAACCCAAAATAAAGTTAATGCATTTCCTGCCGATTTGTTTGCCATAATGTTAGACTTAAAGTAAATACCCCTAACCAATTGTTTATCAATTTTTAATGCCAAATTAAATAGATATGATGTCCCCAAGATATTGCCGTTGACATACACTCTGTTGGGTATCACGTTGGCCGTACTCACTTGATTGATTTTAATGCTGGACTTTAAAGAAATGAGCCATGAATTTTCCAATCGCATTGCTCGCTGTCGATTATTCCAATCAAGCCCAAAGACAAGTCCAGCTGTTTTGAATCTATAATTCTTAAATGACGAAAATCCGGGATTCACTATCTTATCGAAATACATGTCTTCCATGATTTGAATACCAGATGATAAACTAAAATTCGAAATCCAATTCCTTCGAATCGAAACTATGAAAAAATTGGTTGCATTTTTCTTTAACGACATCTCGTTCAAATAAAATGTTCGACTACGCGTAAGAAGTTGTTGATCAATTTGATATTTACCCCAATTCAATGTCTGCTGCATTCTGAGACCCAAGCGATTCAATGCTAAGTTTGATAAGATTCCAAACGACATCCGATAATTGTGATTCTTATCTATCAAATAGAACCGCATTTCAGGGGTAAATGGCTGATTATAAAGTAAATATTGCTTAATTTCATTCAGATACGGTAGAGGAAAATCGGCATTGCCAAAATACAGACCGCCTTGATTTAAATAATACGAATTCCTGCCCTTTGAACTGTCGTATTTACCCGAATAATGTGGGGTCTTTTCATTGTTTAACGTTGATGTCCATGTTCGCTTAGGGAAGGCAACCAAATACTCCCAAGTACTGTGAAGAGAATCAACTTCTACCAAATTGATTGAGATTTTGTTTGGAACATCTTTTTTCTTCCGATTTTCAATGCTATCATTTTTTGCTAATAGTTCCAGTTCCCTGACAGTCTCTTTTGCGGGGTCCAATAGACGAACCAATGATCGTGAACTCCCAAAACTCGATTCGATAATATTCTCCAATCCACCTGCAGCAGACTGCGTATAGAAACTGTTTTTCACTTCCGATTGCCAGCGATAATCAGAATTGTCTTTAAAATGATAAAAGCGTAGTCGCCAAACCTCACCCTCGCTTTGAATATAGCTCAACTGTCCTTGGCCTTCAATAACCAATCCACGAACGATAGGTTTTTCTGTCAATGTATCCACACGAAGTGTTTTTGTGGCGTTACCTATCAACTGGTCAAAAAGCATGATCCAACGATCTTTATCAATTTTCTTTATATCGATTGCGTAATAAATTGAATCATTCTGTTGATGAGCAATATCCAGACGTTCCATGAGCGACCTCTCTATTTTCACTTCTCCTAAATCCACCGAGTTTCTTCTTTTACCTGCGCTATCAATAAAAATAAGTGTTCGATGGCGATTTACTACAAACTCCAATGATAGCAATTCAACTGCAGAGTGGGGCAGGCTTTGTGATGATTTATCCGTAACAAGAAACCCCACCAAATGTATTGGCTGAAAATTCAATTCATCAAGCAGGGCAGGGTATTCATAACTGATTACATCGTAGAGTTTTTTGGAAATTGAATTGTACATCGAAACCTTGAATAATCCGGGAGTATACCATTGGATTGCGAGTTTTTCATGGTGCTTTACAATCTTCTTGATGGGGATGGATCTATACTTCAATGGCAAATCAATCTCGG
>Ga0102870_1000028_pt1 | contig 64758 bp, 62 predicted proteins | sample Colrivmet1546B02_FD_78442 | JGI IMG/M metagenome (GOLD analysis project Ga0102870, IMG submission 78442) | Estuarine microbial communities from the Columbia River estuary - metaG 1546B-02 | ecosystem: Environmental > Aquatic > Marine > Intertidal zone > Estuary | place: USA: Columbia River...
CTAATAGACCCGACGTGACATAATTTACTGAGTCTGGAGTAAGTTTTACTCCGTTAGTACCACCGGCACGTTCTTGATAGATGTAGAAGTCCAGAGTTTTATCTACGATCTTAGCACCAGTCTTCTCATCTTTCTTGTACTTTACTTCTTTTACCTTCCTCATCTTAGTAGCATCGATAGGTCGAATTTCTACAATACCCGCTTTTAAATTGGACTCGTTTACCACTAAATGGTGGTACAAACGTCCATCTACATACCACGAACGGAAGATGTCGTGTCCATGTTCTTCAAAATTCAACATAGAACAAATGTTGTTGAACTCTTCGGTAATGGTTTTTTTAATGCTGTCTGTTGTTTTGACTTTGTCTAAATTAATACTTACAGCTGATTCTAACTCGCCGCCAACAATACCCTCATTAATAATATCTTCAATAGCAGCATCACATTCTGGATGTTCCGCAATAGTACGATATTTTTTAATAAGTTCTTGGTTGTCTTTGGCTCCAGTTCCTTCTAGGTCTACATATTGACCAAAATAAGAACCAGACGCTGACACATAGCCCGCGCCATCTTCATCGACTGCGGGAACTATTGATTGCGCCTTTTTGGCTTCAGGTTTCTCAACTTTCTTTAATTCAAAACCAAACGCTTTAAAAAAACTATTATCTGCCATATATCCTCACGATAAGAAAAGTGGGGAGTATTCTCCCCACGATACACTTACTTATACCATTATTAACTAGTCGTATTAGATTCCCAATACTGGACTTGAAACTCAACTGTAAACTCTTCGATTGCTTCGTTATCATAACTAACTTCAATTGATGAAACGTTAGTCGGAAAACATCCACGAAGGTTATAAGTTTTTACAGTAGAACCATCTTTATCTAACTGCTCAACAATGAGGTCAGATTGATATAAGACTGGGTTGGTGATACCAGTATTTGAACTATGTGCGTTCATACCGTTCATCCAACGTTCCATAGAATTTCGAACCTCGAAACCAGTGTCGTTTAAGACAGTGATTGTCCAAGTTTCGAATGTCCGATCCCCTGCTATCTTAAGCATACGACCACGAAAAGGAACTTCTACAAATCCCATTGTCGATGCTGGCAACTGAGCACCCTTACACATAAACGATGTAAGTTCTGCGTCTCCGCCAGCATAGGCAGGAAAGTTTAATGTAGCTTTGAAAAGGTTGGTACGAGCACCACCACCTTTCAGTTTTGCTTTAAAATCATCGACTCTTAGTGACATTATATATCTCCTTAAACTGTGCCAACGACTTCTTCAAACTCGACACCTGATCTAACTGCTACGAAGTTTAATGTTACGTAGTTGATAGAACGTGCTGGTTTGATGAAGACTGTTGCTACGAATTCGTTACGATCAACGACTGCTGATGTATTGTTTGTTTCATCACAAACAACACGGAAGTCAGTGATACCGCGACGACCCTGAATCTCACGTAGGAACGGTTCTACGATGTTAACAAATTCTGCGCGAGTAAACTCATCGTTGAATTCGAACATTGCGTTTTTACCCGCCTCTGCGATTGAACGTTCAATCACCAAGAACAAACGACGTACGTTGATACGGTCGAATGCTGATGGACGTGATAGGTGAGTCTTATCACCGAATAGTACAGTACCTTGGCCAGGCAAGCTGACGATTGGATTTACTTTTGCGCTATATAATGTATCACGTTGTGCCTTGGTTGGATTGAAGACAAGAGATGTTACACCAAAGTATTGACCACGACGTGAACCAGCTGGTGAGAACCAAGGTGCTGAATCTCTATCTGCTGCTGCCATGATACCTGCGGTAGATGATGCCGCCGCGATAGTCTCGTACTTGTCCTGATACTTGTTGTATACCTTTAACCAGTTACCGTCACAAATGAGGTAATCGCTGTCGGGTAATCCATTAGACCAAGCTATAATGTCGTCCATGCTTGATGCTTTGACTGCGTCCCCATAAGGAGATGCTACCGCAACACAATCTCTACGTGTTTTGGCCAAAGCTGCTACCTCAACATCAATCCCGTCATTTGCTCCGCGAGAAGGTGCTACTAAGAAATCTACTGTAATTGAATCTACGTCTGCGTACTGGTCGAATGCGCGAATATAGTCCGCCTTACCATGTACACCGTTAGCTCCACCTGACAAGGTGAATGTCACAACACTAGTTGTTAAAGTACCAATGCTAGACGCCCAAACCCAATCGGATTTGTTATTGATAACATCCAATACATTGTTCGCTGAACCGTCTGGTAGTTTTGCGCCTTCAACAGTTGATAAGTACTCGTGAGTCTCAACAACTTCACCGTCGACTAAGATCACGACGTGAACTTCATTACCTACTGGCGCAGAAGAAAACTTGCTTGCGTAAGTCCATTGGGCAAATGCTGCAGGAGGGCAAACTTGAACACTAATGAGGTTACCACGGTCGCCAGGATAGCGTGCTATAATCTTGTAAAAATCCAAATCTTGCTGTTCGTAATCTTCAGCATTAAGTACTTGGATACCAGTAGGTAGTGGTTGGTCATATAACCATGTTGCTACGATTTCTGGATGTGGAGTTACCACTCCATCACCGTCAGCTTCAGGGGTATATACTAACCGACTGTTACCAGTTAGCGGAGGAGTTGTTAATGTCAACTCACCATCAGCCGAAGTGCCGACAGCATGAACTACGGCTCCGGTGGCGTCAAGAACATTAGTTTTCCATGTGCTATCAATTACAGGGTTTAACGCATTATCTCCGACGCGGAAGGGTAATTCATAGAAATACACTTCGCCTTCGGTGACATACCGCAAAGTTAGATCGCTACCACCGGCAACAACTTCTGTCCCGCCTGCCGAACCTTCAGCAACAGCGTTAGTGTCTCCATCGCTTACAATACGCGTAACGTATGCAGTTGATGAATATTTGAGGAATTGCGCAACAGACAAAAAGTCTGAGGCGGCCGCGCCTCCTTGTACAGGTGACCCAAATTTAAGTGCCAACTCTGCTTCGTTAGAAACGATAGTTGGTTTAAGTGCGGGGCCCCAGTTAAATTCTCCAGCGAATGCGCCAGTAGTACTAGACGTAGCAGGAACAACGCCTGTTAGATCGACTTCGCGTACTGTAACATTTGGAGACTCTGACGATTTAAGAGCCATAATAGTTTCCTTTTCGATTAAGGTATAATAAGTTTATCATAATACGGATTTTTTTCTCAATACTTCTATTTATATTATTTTTAAATCTACCATTCTTCGGGAGTAAACTGCTGTGCTGATATGTCATGCCAACCCGCATTATAGGGATCTGTCAGGTCAAGTTCGGTACTATATGATGAGCCATCATCAATAATTCCGAATGGGGGTATGTCGTCTTCAATCTCTTTCATTCGTTGTTCAAATAGCATTGTTCTAAAATCAACATCCGCAACATTGCCAAAAGATTGTGAGCTAACAAAGTATCCAAACATCACAAGGTTCATCATTAAGTCATCATGGTTACCGTCACTCGCTTCGAAAGACAACCCCTTAGATATAAAGGTTGATATTTCCATGATAGTATTTTCATCGTAAATATCTAGTTTATGATTTTCGATGATGTCCTTGATTGCCGAACATCCAATTCGTTTGACTTTTTTGTCCATACGAATACCAATAGAATCTGCCTTGATTGCTGACTCTAGATGGATGTTCTCATACTCTAAGTCTTGATATAGACCAACACACACGACCATACCTTGGTCATTGTTCTCTACGACAACATACGCTTCGTTGTATACGGTAGCATATTTATATATTATGTTGGGATAAAGAATTGGGGATATTCGGTTATTGCGATACACGCATACCTGTTTGAATGGTTGTACTGAAACATCAAATATAGTAAATGTAGAATAATCTTGTCCACGCCCTTGACAAACATCAACGGTCATGATATACTGGTGATCTATAATGGGTTCTTCATATACTGATACGTCCCCGCCTTCCAATCGACGAACTGGTTGACGCGCACGTAAATCTAGAAGTATCTGACCCTCAATGAGAGTATTACCCGTACCGAAGAACGTATTACCAAATTCTTGGTCAAACTGTAAGGAGGAGGTGTTTGCTATAGTTTGCGCTTTCCACTTCTCGTCTCGGCCAGGGACATCCCACCAATCTACACGAAACGGTTTGTAGGCATTAACACCCTGTACAGCACCTTCCCATATCTTTTGGAAAGTATTACCAATACCGTTTGCGGTACTTGTTATGATAACTTTTGTGTCCTTACCGGACGAAATTACAGGATAGGTTGATGTATAGAACTCTGCCGCATTCTCTACGAACGCAAACTCGTCTAGGAACAGAAGGTTAACCGACATACCACGAATAGAAGAACCAGAGGTTGCTGCGGCAATGATACGAGAGTTATTAGAGAACTCTATTGACCCTTTGTTAAGTGCTTTACAGCCAGGCTGTAGGAAGAACGGGAGGTTCTCTAACATGAGTGTTACACGAGATAACATCTCACGTGCCGTCGCGCCTTTGTTAGCAAGAACCGCAATAGTCTTTTCTGGATGAAATACGGCATACCATAAAATATACCCTACCGAACTAATTGATTTACCAGATTGCCTACAAGCGAGAACGATAGAAAATCTATTATCATTAAAGTGATTAAACATATTTTCTTGATAATCATATAGATCGAAAGGTACTAGACCTTTATCAAGATGAACTACCTTAACATACTTCCTACAGAAATACGCGGGGTCTTTCATACACTTCTGGTATTCTCGAAGTTTCTTCTTATCCCACTCCTCGGAGACACCGTCACGTTTTACTTGAGGGTTTCCGAGATAGGAGTTCTTAGTGAAAGATGCCATTATGAATCGTCCTGATCAATCACCTTTTCATTACCACCCAATAACATGCGCTGAAGGTCTGTAGTAGAACCTACAAATAAATTGTTATTAGTAGTTGTTGCGTCTGCGGGTCTATCGTCTTTTAAAAGTTCTTTCTGCTTCTTGTTCAAATCCATTAACTTATCGTTAACGTCAGCGATACCTTTAATCATACCAGCCAGAACTTCAAATGCTCGGGGGTGCTCACTTTCGCGAGCTACCTCAATCATCAACTCTAAAGACTCACGACCCTTTTCAATAAGGTCGTAGTAAGTTTCACGAGAGTATTCATAGTCTTGTTCATGTACAAAATTACGTTTCTCTTCTTTGTTAGATACCGTTGGGACTTTGCTCATCATTAATCTCTATAGTAAATCCATAGTCACTATCAGGACTCACGTCAATTGGGTCTGTAGTAATTCTTATATTACTCAAGAACGGGTTTAAATCATCATTGGAAAGCATGTGTATATTAGTGTTAACTTCTCTAATAAGCGTGCCTTCCTTCACTGGCCCGTAGAAATTAGTTTTCATCTCAAAGTTAAGATTATATATAATTGTTCTACGTTGCTCTAATGGGCCTTCATAATCATCTTGAAAATCTACACCAGTGAGAGTGACCGGAATATCTTCGACTATATCGGGTAAATCGCTGAATGGTTTTACCGAGAGCGTGTATTGCGGAGCAAAGTATGGTATAATTTGTTCAACCACTTGTAACGCATCATCTTGCGATTTAGCATAAACTGCTAATTGAAACGACAATATATACGGAACACCTGTGTATAAATCTTTTCTTTCACCAATAGGTGCCGCATTAAACGTATTCATTTTAGGTAACTGACGCTGCGGGTCATAATTAATACCAATTATCTCGAAGGACATTCTAGGTAACTTAATGGCGACGCGACGTTCAGCCTCTTCACCTTGCGACATCTCTTCGAGTCTCTCTAAGAAACTCCTCTTCGGAGCATAAGATAATGGTACTTTGACTTGTGATAAGACTTTACCGTTAGAGTCTGTTCTCAAAACATGTATGTCATTAAACAGAGAACCAAATATAGATACAGAAGTCCTTACTCGCTTGTTATAAAAATAAGTACCTAACATTATGAAACATCTCCGAAGGGGTTCGATTCTGAAAAGTCTAGGAAATCATTTTCGAAATCATCAAATATTTTATTCTGTGATAGAGGTTGTATTTCGTTTACATTATCCCCAATGGTTCCCTGTACCGGCATATACACCGCACCAGACTCCGCAAATACTTCTCGGTCATCAGACCACATGTGGTATTGTCCGTCATCAGCACCCGTGTGCGCGATAGATAGCACACGTGTTTGACTGTTCCACGCAGTAACTTCACCGCCAAGTTCAAAATCGTCAAACGTCTGGAATACGTATTCTCCGGTCTCGTAGAAACCACCTTGGTTAGAATCTGGTTCAGCCATAGTCATATGATACTGATAGGCGTGTTCTTTTTCTACGATATCAATTGCGTCAATACCAGTGTCAAAGTCTTCATCAGAGAACTCAAACAACTCACACTGCATACGGAAGAGTGGTAACTGGGATAACTGATAGAAAGGAGTTTCAGTCTCAACTTTCTTGACCTCGAACAAAGACTGAGATAGAGGTAAGAATATAAGATCACCCTCCCTTGGTCTGAATTTCTTGTCTGATAGTTTATCACCAATTAATTCCTGCCATCGCCGACGAGCAATCACAAATGTTGCTTGATCGCGTAACTCGATACCAAACTTGGTGAACAGGTCTCCCTCTCCGTCAAATCCGTCAGTATTCTCTATGAAAACCTCTACCTTATAGGCGTCAGAGAACTGGGACTGAATGCTGTCCAGAAAGATATCTTCCCTCTCTACAACTTCTCGGGGTAGATAATAAATGTCCTGACCATAGAATTTAATAGACTCTATAATTAAGTCTTCGTATAAACTCTGTTCTGGTCTGTGATTTTGACTTATATATGGATTAGTTGCCATGGGTTACCCTACAAAAAAGATTGGGCCTTCGTCTTCCTCTTCACGGAATTTCTCCATGATTTTTTCGATGTCTTGTAGAGCATCTTCATAGATTTGACGAGCGTTTACAGTGACACCGCCTGGCAATGTCATTCCATCAAACTTAATCAAGTTAGTACCCCACTGTCTCTTAATGAGCGCAGTACAATATGATTTGAGAAAACGATGATTCCAAAGAGAGTTATATTCTGTTATTGAATCGTCTGGGTCTCTAATACCATATACCTCAAATACGATATAATCCCCCGCAGTAAGTTTGCTTTTACCTATAGTTAGATTTATTCTATTATATTGTCTATCGAATAAAATCTCTGGTTGTCCAGTTAACTTCATGTCCAACAACGATAAGTGTTGCTGCATCTGTTCGTACTGAGCAAGGTCTCCCAAGATGCCATTTCCGGCAACAAAGTCTGACATGGTAAATTTCATGTACTGCCATGCGTCACTGAACCATCCATTCTGTGAACCGTTAAAGGACATGGGGAGCATACGAACTACACTTATCATATCCAAATTGTCAGGAAAATCGATAGATTGATTGTCGATATCTTCCTGAGTCAATTGATGCTTCAAGTAAAAGCGTTTACTTCCATCTGGATGAAATTCACGAAACCACTGAAGTGCTTCGTCTACACGGTCATCCAATTGTTCTTCATCTATATTGACTTCTACTACTGGGTGCCCTAATGCACGCAAGCAATAGTCCATCAAATCATCTCGGTTAGTTACATACATGAGGTGCGTCCTAAAGTTATTCTAGTTCTATTTATACGTTTTATAGCGCACATAAAAAAAGGGACACCGAAGTGTCCCCTTTCGCATACTACTTATTAGTAATATTAGTTTACAATAACACCATTGATATCATAGATGTCAATACGGTAGTGAGAAGGAGCTTGTCCACCCAAACCGTTCGCGTTAGTAGATGATGCTACGTGTAGAGATGAAGCAGTTTCCGCTTCGTCAATCTTGATTTCACCAGTGGTTGAATTGTAAGTGATACATAGACCACCAGACAATACCGACTTAGTACGTTCCGGAGTCCAGTACTTGTTAGTACCTTCACTTAGGTCATCAGTGTCCCAATTTTCGATAGCACCTACTTTAGTATTTAAAGTAGAGATACTAGCATTGTTAGAACTGACCAATCCTTGTAACGTTCCATCAGCAGATTGGAAAGCAGCAACAATCTCTGTCAATGAATCCAAAGCAGCTGGATCAGTGTTAGAGACAATACTGTTAATCTGATTCTGAAGTGAATTATCACCAGCAACACGTAACGCAACTTCTGTGTTAATGTTATTCTGGAGAGTAGTATCACCGGCAGCACGAACAACCAATTCGGCAGCAAGACCGACCTGTAGGTCACTATCAGCAGCCGCACGAGTTGATGCTTCTGTATCAATGTTACCCTGTAAGAGGATATCCGCAGCAGAACGAGCTGATGCTTCCGAAGTAATCGCAGTATCGTTGACACCTTCCGCAGCAGTAGCACGAGTGATTTCGTTACTGATTGAAGTGACAGCAGTATTTAATTCACCGTGTAGTTCGTTGATAGCAACTGCTAGTGAAGCAGCAGTAGTATCAAGAGCAGTACCTATACCAGTGAATGTCTGTAACGAATCAACATTACCTTCTTCAGTAGACAGACGACCACCCTGAACAGCTACTGTAGATGCTGTGGCAGATGCGAGTCCCTGAACCACTGCCATATCTGAGTCTAAAGTATCTACACGACCGTCAATAACATTAATCGCTGAAGAGTTTCCACTCATCAATGACTGTAAATTACCGTCAGCAGCCTCAAACGCAGCAACAACTTCTACTATAGTATCTAGAGCAGGAATTGTACCGGTAGTGATTGCGTTAACCGCATTCTGTACAGAAGTAATTGCCGCTTGTAGGTTGTTATCACCTGTGATACGAGCAGTATTAGCATTCGCAACATCAGTGATTAGACCTGATACAGCGTTTGCGCGTGAAGTAACTTCTGCTGTAATCTGACTCTGTAGATCACTGTCAGCACTTTCGCGAGCAAGTTGTTCCGCATCAATATTACTCTGGAGAGTAGTATCAGCAGACGCACGGGTTGATGCTTCAGATGAAATTGCTGTCGCATTAACACCTTCCGCAGCAGTAGCACGAGTAACTTCTGCCGTGATATTACCTTGAAGTACACTATCAGCAGACGCACGGGTTGATGCTTCAGTAGACGCACCAGAACTTAGAGTATGAATCTGTCCCTGTAGGTCATTGTCTAGAGCAGTAACCGCAGATGCGATATCTGCCGCAACAGCTGATTTTGCTTTAGCATCAGTAAAGTACTCATTAGAACCTTCCACTAGGTCGCTAGTAGATAGCGCAATCTTAGTGTAAGAAGAACCGTCGAATACTTCCCACTGATCTGAGGTTTCATTCCATCGAATCTGAGCAGCAGCTTCGTCACCACGCATTACGCGGAAACCAGCATTCTCAGTCGGAGTACCAGAAGTAACATTTGAGTTCAAGTCAATGATGTTATCTGCTAATGAGATAGTCTCAGAGTTAACTGTAGTTACAGTACCTTGAACAGATAAATTACCTTGAACATCAACGTCGCCTAAGAAAGACTTATTACCTACGTGATCAGCAGCAATCTTACTATCAACATATCCTTTGTTAGCAGCTTCGCCGTCTGTTTGTGGAACCGCAACATTAAAGATGCAGTTACCATTCATTTCAACGTCACCGCCGAATTGAGTAGCAGCGCCACCAACAGTTGTGATTGTTTTGCCAGAAGACAGGATAAAATTAGATTTAACCTGAATAGATTCTGAACCAGCGTTTAGATCAATTACACCACCACCGGAAGTACCGAATGATAGGTTCTGACCTGAGTCCGCGTACATTGTGATTGTACCGCTGTTGTCCTCAAGGATTTTAGTACCGTTGATGTATAATGAGCCAGGGCCGATATACACATCACGCCATACTTTGTCCGGAGAACCAAGACTATACGTGTCATCTAGAGAAGGAACCAAATTCTGCCCGATAGATGTACCATCAATAGAGATAGTACCACCAGATACACTAACACCGTCACCAGCAACTAGGTTAGTTGAAAACTCACCGGTTGATTGGTTATAAGACAATCCAGTACCAGCTTGTACCGACGCACGTGCCTTGGCAGTAGTGAAGTACTCATTAGAACCTTGTGGAATATCAGTAGTAGAATATCCTTCTACCGCAGTTATACGAGAACTTAACGCGGTATCAGCAGCGGCACGAGTATTCGCTTCAGCGTCAACAGTGCTACTAACAATAGAAACCGCATATGCGTTCGCTGCCACTTTGGCAGCATCTGCCTTAGTAGTTGCGTCTGCGGATGCCGTAGTTTCCGCCGCCAGTTGGGCAGCGTCTGCTTTAGAAGTCGCGTCTGCGGATGAGGTAGCGATTGCTGCAAGGACATCACTGTCACGAGCAGATTCTTCCGCACTAAATGATGCAGCAACATCAGATGCGTTTGCCTTGAGACCAAGAGCAGCAGTAGTCGCAGTATCGTCAGCTTTAGTTGCGATAGACGCAGTAATTGATGACGCAAAGTTCGCGTCGTCACCCAAGGCAGCTGCCAACTCGTTAAGAGTATCTAGTGCGCCAGGAGCAGAAGCAACCAATGCGGCAACTTCAGTATCAGTATATGCGTTTGCAGCAGCTTCAGCAGCGTCTGCTTTAGTAGTTGCGTCAGCAGATGCTGCAGAGATTGCTTCTGATTTAGCAGTATTAATTGCTGAAGTTAGAGTTGTAGTATCTCCGGTCTGCGCACTTTTTACAGTAGCAACTTCAGATACTAGTTCGTTAATTGCCGGAACAACATTAGTCGCGACAGTTGAAAGTGAAGCACCACCTTTGACAAATGTTTCTAGGACACCAATATCGGAATCTAAGCCACTAATGTCAGCAGGAGTTGCGACTCCACTCGCCAGAGTGTTATTAATTGTAGTAATAGCAGATGCGTTAGCAGCAACAGTTCCGGTTAAAGTACTGTCCGCAGCTTCAAAAGCAGCAACAATCTCTTGTAAAGTATCCAGAGATTCCGGAGAACTCCCAAGAATTGTAGTTACCTGTGCCTGCAAATCAGCCAAGTCGCCTGCGGTTAGTGACGCAACTGCGGTAGCAATCGCATCCGCACTAACGTTACCGTTCGCATCAATGATAGTAATATCATCGATAGACAGTTCACCGATTATGTTAACGCCATTCTGAATTCTAAATTTTTTGTTCGAAGACATTTTATTACCTTTGTTTTAGAATTTTTATTTGCGGAGGGGGACGAATCCCCCTCCACCTAGGGTTAAAGTTATTATGCGTCGACGTATGTAGCAGATACAGAAACTACAGAACCAGCTGATACAGAAGTGTATAATAGTTCAACAGTAGAACCAGTAACACGTATATCAGTATCACCTAGTAATGCCGCACCAGTGTATACGATACCGTATTCAGTGATGAAAGCGTCAGTTCCGTTGTGAATAACTAGACATTCGCGTGTTTCGAACTCACTACCATTTGCGACAGTAACGATGTACTTAGCAGTTCGGTAGTTTGCTGAGTTGAATGAAGAAACTACTGTAGCAGAAGTTCCTACAACAATATCATTGCCTTGTTCGAAGACTTTGATGTTATCAGCAAGAGTTTCTAGACCAACAGACTTAGGATCTAGTACACCAACCGAGTTAGTAGACTGAGCGATAACTACCGCTTGTGTACCAACAGGAATCGCTGCGTTGAAACTGATTGTCTGTGCTTCAGAGTCGATGTTATAGTGTACAGATGGATCCTGTACAACACCACCAACAAATACCATCGCGTTAGCTTCTAGAGTTGCGAAGTTTAATGCGAATGTAGTCTGAGCACCGTCACCACTAATAGTCTGACGTTGAGCATTGTTAAACGCCAGCTGTGTTGGGTCAACAAGTTCGATACCAGAACCATCAGTCTTAACACGAGCAACAAAACCTTCCTTACCAGTGATAGTTGAATCTGTAACATCAGTTAGTTCAACGAATGCCTTAGCAGTGTTTAAAGAGAACACACCGTTTGTTACAGAAACATTACCTTCACCAGAAACGTCAGTGACGGATACTGCCGCGTGAACGCGAGCATTTGTGAAGTAAAGGTTAGTACCATTCGGATCTTCTAGAAGGTCGCTAGTATCAAACTGAGAGATATGCTGTGCAGCAAGACCCGCGTCCAACTGACCTTTGTTAACTGCGTCAGCATAAACCGTACCGTCTGCAAGACCACCGACCTTGTTACCGGACATGTCTAGATCGCCAGACATCGCATCGCCAGACTTAGAAACCTTACCGTTAATGTTTGTCTGAAGAAGAGTGTCAGCAGCAGCGAACTCACCACGAATCGCAGAACCCTGTGCCGCACGTGCGGTAAGTTCCGCAGCAAGACCTGAAGCGTTAGTTGCGATATCAGTTTGGTTCTGAGATACTAGACCAGTAAGAGTACCGTCAGCAGCCTGGAAGGCAGCTACGATTTCAGTTAACGAATCCAGAGCAGCAGAATCAGTGTTGGCTTTAATAAAGTCGATCTGAGACTGTAAGTTAGCATCGGCACTTTGACGTGAATTAGATTCAGTCACAATCGAAGCAGCGTTAATAGAAACGTTAGATGTCAATACACCTTCAGCAGCAAGAGCACGTGATACTTCCGCGTCAAGACTAACCTGTAGGTCAGAGTCGCCCGCGATTCTAGCAGCAATTTCGTTGTTGATTGAAGTAGTGTTTGCGCCTTCAGCAGCAAGAGCACGAGTCTGTTCCGCTTTAAGAGCAGCATCCAATTTACTATCAGCATCTTTCAATGTAACAGCAGTGTCTAGGAAGTTAGTACCACTTGGAGCAACATAGTTACCGTTAGCAGCAAGACCAGCACCTGACTGAGTCGCAGTCATTTCAGTTTCAAGTACAGTAGCACGTGAACTTAGAGTAGCGTCAGCACTTAGACGGGCAGTTACTTCAGCATCGATTGCGGATTGTAATACGGCATCAGCGTTCGTGCGATCAACTACTTCGTCACCAACAATAGTGTCTGCGTAAATCTTAGCAGCTGCTTCAGCGTTGTTCGCTTTAGTAGTTGCGTCGACAGAGGCAGATGAAAGAACAACCGCATCCGCAGCAATGTAAGCAGAAGTTATGGCAGTATCGGCAGCAGCAAATTCTGAACGGATGGCAGTTTCCTGACCAAGCGCACGAGAAGATTCAGCTGAGATAGCAGCAGCGTTTGAAAGGATGTCCGCTTCCGCAGAATCTACGCGAGCCTCAATAGCATTAATTTCACCGTGTAGTTCGTTCGAAGAACCAACAGCAGTTTGTGAAGTTGTAGCGAATACGCCAGAACCCATCTTAGATTCTAGTGAGTCGATGTCACCTTCGTTAACTGTTAAACGACCTGCCTGTAGAGCTTGTTCAGCTTCAACAGCATTCATTTCGCCTTCTAGAACTGTGACTTGACCTTCAACAGCAGTCATCTCACCTTGTAGTGTAGAAACTTTACCAGCTTCAACATCTAGTTCAGAGTGGATTTCATTGATAGCAGCAGATAGGTTAGTAGCAGTAGTACCTAGAGTGGCAACGCCAACTTTAGATTCTAGACCGTCAATGTCACCTTCGTTAACTGTTAGACGACCACCTTGTGCTAATTGCACAGACTCAAGAGTAGTAGCACGACCTTCAAGAGCAGTTGAGCGTGACTCTAAATCAGTAGCGCGTACTTCAACAGCATCGATGTCACTTTCAGCAGCAGTCAAACGACCAGAGTTGTTATTGATAATGTTCTGGATGTCTGAATCAGCACCTTCGAACGCAGCAACGATTTCTTGAAGTGTATCAAGAGTTTCTGGAGAAGTACCGATGATAGCATCAACACGACCGGTTACTGTGTTAACGTCAGTGCGTAGACCAGACTCAATGCCAGTAGCACGAACGATTTCTGCAGCAAGACCAGATGCGTTAACACCTTCTGCGGCAGTAGCACGAGCGATTTCAACAGAAAGATCAGAGTCAACACCAGAGATTGATAGGGCATTCGCGTCAACGTCAGTACGTAGAGCAACATCGCCAGCAGCACGTAATCCAGCTTCAGTTGCGATTGAAGTTGCGTTAACACCTTCCGCAGCAGTAGCACGAGCGATTTCTGCAGCAAGACCAGATGCGTTGACAGCTTCAGCAGCAAGAGCACGAGTAGTCTCGACACTAATTGCGGCAGCGTTAGCAGCACCAGTAACAGTGTTTGCGTCTACATCAACACGTAGTCCACTTTCGACACCAGATGCGCGAGTTACTTCGTTAGAGATTGCGGTTGCGTTAGCAACTTCTGCCGCAGTAGCACGAGTAGTTTCCGCTAGGATTGCTGATGCGTTAACACCTTCCGCAGCAGTAGCACGAGTGATTTCTGCAGCAAGACCTGCCTGAACACTTGCGTCTCCAGATACACGTAGAGCAGTCTCAGCAAGGATGTCTGCTTCAACAGTATCCATCTCACCTTGAAGAGTTGAAACATCACCTTCTAATGCAGATGCGCGTAGAGACAATGCGTTATCAGCTGCCAAACGAGTTGCTGCTTCAGCAGAAACCTTTGTGTCAGTGTAAGTAGATGCTTGAGATTTAGCAGTTGCGATACGAGCAGTAAGAGTATTACCAACAGTACCATCAACAGATGCGTCACCGATAAGTGCGGTGTCTTGTGCGTCTGCGTGAACGATAGCGGCAGCTTCAGCAGCGTCTGCTTTAGAAGTCGCATCTGTTTGGGCAGATACAAGAGTTGCGGCATCACCGGCAATTCGAGCAGTTGCTTCAGCAGTAATATTAGATTGTAAAGTAGTATCAGCACCTGAGCGAGTTGATGCTTCAGTTGTGATATTAGTTTGTAGTACTGAGTCCGCAGATGCGCGAACACCAGCTTCAGCATTAATTGCTACAGTGTTTGACGCGATCAACGCAGACATATCAGAGTCAGCAGATACGAACGCAGCAACGATTTCAGTCAATGAATCAAGAGCGGCGGGATCGGTGTTAGCAATAACATTGTCCAATTTCGCTTCGATTCGACTTTCTTCACCAGTCGCACGACTAGTCTCTGTAGAGATTGCGGAAGCATTAACGCCTTCAGCAGCAGTAGCACGAGCGATTTCTGCGTCTAGACCTGATTGAAGGTCACTATCGGCAAGAGCAAATTCACTACGAATAGCAGATTCTTGACCCTGCGCACGAGTTGTTTCAGTAGCAACTGCTGAACTAACACGATCAGTAACAGTATTACCTGAAGAACCGTCGACAGATGCGTCACCGATTAGTAGGTTGTCATTTGCTTTAGCAGATACAAGAGTTGCAGCATCACCATTAGTAATCAATGAAGTCATGTCAACGCGGACTGAAGTGTCAGCAGCGGCACGAGCAGTGATTTCTGCTTGAAGGTTAGTAGCGTTAGCAGCTTCTGCTCCAGTCGCACGAACGATTTCCGCAGCAAGACCAGATGCGTTAACTTGTTCTGCTTGACCAGCGCGAGAAATTTCTGCGGCAAGATCAGTTTCTAGTGAACTTACATCACCTTCAGCAACAGTCAAACGAGCGTCAAGAGCAGCATCGGCAGCCAAACGAGTTGCCGCTTCACTAGTGATTGAAGACTGTAGACCAGCTTCAACGCCAGTTGCGCGAGTTACTTCACTAGCGATAGCAGTTGCGTTAGCAGTCTCAGCAGCAGTGGCGCGAGCGACTTCACCCGAGATAGCACTAGAGTTAGCAATAGTAGACGCGGTCAATACACTATCAGCGTTTTGGAAAGCAACAACAATTTCTGCTAGAGAGTTAAGTGCGTCAGAATCAGTATTTGTTAGAATGTTATCAATACGAACTGATAAGGCAGCGTCAGCTGTCTGGTATGCGGATTCGATTGCGTTTTCGCGAACAGTTGCGCGATTTGTTTCTGTTGAAATAGCAGTTGCGTTAGCAACTTCAGCAGCGGTAGCACGATTTGTTTCAGTTACGATTGAAGTTGCGTTAACACCTTCAGCAGCAGTAGCACGAGCAGTTTCTACAGCAACAGCAGAAGCAATATCTGCGGCAACAGCGTCTTGAGCGCGTTGCGGTGTAAAGTACTGTTTGGAACCTTCTGCCAAGTCGTCAGTATCAAAGCTTCCGAAGAATGCCGCAGTACTAATTTTCTTAAGCGAGTCAGAACCTACATCGTATAGCAGCGTAAAGCAATCTGCAGGATTGGCCATTCCGGTAAGAAGGGTTTGTCCCGTAACAGCACTTGAGTCTAGTTTGGTACTAATTATAGACCGATCTGCTAATGCTGGTGATTTAATTTGTCTAAATGACATTGAGTAATCTCCATGAGGTTTTAGTTAGGATTGTGTTTAAACGTTTAATAATATACTAACGAAATTTAATATAAATGTCCGTCCCTTGCGGGGGGATTTCACTGAACTGAATGACATCACCAATAGTGTCATATGTCTCAACATGGTGTTGAAGAACATCATTCACCCAAACATCTACAAGATCCGCCCTAGAAGGAGCAGCATTTAATGTAAATATCGCGGTTTCACCGTCAGCAATAATATGTTGTGCTTCAGGTATGATTGAGTTGTCATTGGTGGAAGAAGAAGTACCTTCGATAAGTTCGAATATCTCCGTCTCTGAGCCAGGCGATTCTTCAACTTTAGATTTTTTCTGAGATGCTAGATTAAATAAGCTCTCAGCAAATACCCTGTTAAAAGATTTTCCGTTGATCATAGTGATGTGTCATCTATTTTATTAGAGTTAATATATGATGTTATTTATAATAAATAGATTTTCTGATATGAAGTTCTAGTTAACTAAAGTTCCATTTATATCGTAAATATTAACTCTATAATATGAACCATGTTGCCCGTCGAGTTGGTCTGCATCTGTCGCAGTGTCCGCATTACCTTGTAGATTACCTACAAAAGTCGCAGCTGTAACAGATGAGAAGGTTACATCATCCGAACTGTCAATACCGAATTCACCTGTAGATGGGTTGAATGATAACCCATTAGACACAGATAATGATTGTCTTACACGTTCTTCTGTAAGGTATAAGTTATTAACGCCTTCTTCTATAACATCTGTTGTGGCGTTAGCGTCTAACTTTTGATTAATCCAGTTTTGTACTGTTCCGATAAAGTCGGAGTCGTCACCTAAGGCTGCCGATATTTCATTCAAAGTATCAAGTACTTGAGGCGCGCCATCGATAAGATTTGATATAGCAATACTAATTGCGCTGTCGGTGTATGTTACCGCAGCGGCGTCTGCCGTTATTAAGGCGGCAGATATAGCAGAGTTAGTGTAGTTCTCTAAAACCAGTTGAATGTTTGATACTGAACTGTCGGTATAAACGTTTGCTGAGTTTAGTGTTAGTAAGACTGCCGAGTCTGTATATAGTTCAGTATAATCTTTAGCTAATTGAAGATTTATAACATCTTGACTTTCTGCGTAGTCATTTGCTGATTGTAATGTAATCGCATCATTTGAAGACGCATAAGATTTTGCTAATACTAGAGTGTCAGAGTCTTGTTCTACAGCATAAGATTTAGCAGCGAGCAATACGACCGATGCCGCAGAGTCTGCCGCAGAGTGCGCGTACAACTCGCTATAGGTCTTAGTCGCAATAGTATTATCTACTGAGATGACACCTGTCGCAGAGCTGTAGTCAATACCAGAACCCCCTGACAAGGCCTCCAGTACATTCTGTGGTATTACAGATACGGGTACTGGAAAATTAGACCGTACAGGAGATGTACCACCAAACTGAAAATCATATGTAGTGTTAACATTACCAGTAATTTCATTACCATAGTATTTTATTACTACACGGTCAGTTGCGGTGAAATCAGTTGCTGGTAATAACGCATCTGCGTAAAACTCACCATAAGTATCTAGAGAAATTTTGCTTGTGGTTGATGAAGTAGATAATAAAGTCTCTACACCAGCAGCACTTCTTTTATATACTTCGAAATAGAATGATGCTGAACCGCCAGAGCCATCTGGATTAACTCTCACGTTACCAACAGTATGAATGTTAATAACACCAGTGTTACCTATTAATACACCCTGTTCCGTAGCAAGTGACGCAATCAACTGATCGGCCCCAGATATGGTTCCAGTGTTGATATCTACAGCAACGGCATTAAAATCTGAGTCACCGATAGAAGTGACCATCTTCGTGTATATACCGTCAACAGCAATAGTAGTGGTCGTTGGATATAATACAATAGAGGCGTTAAGGGCAGAAATGTCTAGTTTGGTACTATGTAGTTCATCAATCGCATCCTGAACGTTGGTAGCAATCATGTCACTATCAGGTACATAAGATACGGAGGCAGCACTTATATTCAGTGCTTCAACAAATCCAGTGTCAACCTCAGTATTGATGGTATTAATAACATCCGCTAGAGTAACAACAGATTCGCCATTAAGACGGAAGTCGCCAAATATATTTACTCCAGCACTATCAACATCAATACGGTCACTATCGCGGTATTGGATCTTTAAATCCCCACCGTTGTAACCAAGATGTTTTAAAATCGTGTTGGTACCATTATGATAGAACTTAGTCTCTTCATCGGTACCAACGGTAAACGAAAATCCATCGTCTAGTATGAGGTCTGCGTCAATGGACGCACCGTCTGAGTTATATGCCGCAACTTGAACTACTTGATCTACGCCAATAGGAAAGGCGAAGGTTATAGAGGAACCATCAGCTGCTGTATAGTCTATACCTTGGTGTAGTAAAACACCGTTGAGGTATACTTGAATTCTTCGGGGGGAAGCAAGGTCGTATGAAAGATAATTTCCGTAATCGTCTGCTCCGGAGAGCGTCAATAGCGTTCCGTCAGACGTGTAGATATACGTATTGAAAGTACTTACTAAGCCGGATCGTGCGTCACCACCGACTTCAATAACCTGTTCAATACCATCGTACTGTCTTTTTAAGTACAGTTTACCATCTGCGGTGTTTACTGCTAACTCACCGAGGTTCAACTGCTCTATCGTTGGGACGTTGCCTGCGACAGCACTTCGTCTTAAACGAATATCTACGTTACGTGCCAATGTTGGCTTCCTCTTTCACTCGACCTTATATAAGGCGACTAGCTAAAACCATAAAATATATGATCTACTTAATGCTTATTTATATCAATAAGTTCCACCGTCTAAATGCGTAATGGTTACCGCGCCTGCGTTTAACGCAAACTGGGCAGAGTCGAAAGATGCGACACCCGCATTAGAGTTTGTTGCTAATTCCGCAGCAATGATTAATTCATTGGTTTCATCGGAATATGTTAGATCAATACCTTCGCCAGCAGTTAAGAGGTTAGCAACTTTATCATCGATGAATTCACCGATCTCTACATCATTAATAGATAGTGGAGCAAGAACATTAAGTCCTTTGTCGATATCTATCTGGTCTTTGGATGCGTTGTATACTATTGATACATCAGCACCCGCAATAAAGATACCAGCACCATCAGCTTCTGCTGGGGTGGATGCTTCATCAGCAAGAGTAAGTGTAAGGTCATTAACCGACATTACTGTCGAGTTAATTATTGTCTGGGTACCTTGAACAACAAGGTCACCACGGATTACTAATGTACCACCGTCCGAATCTGTCGGAGCAGGGTCAATGTATAGGGTGTTGGAACTATCAGTAGAAGATAGTGTGTTACCTGTTAGTTTTAGGTTACCAACTTCTATTGAATTGAGGTCAAGAACATTAGGTTCTAGTGAAACATTGACAGTGTTTGTTGCTGTGTCATATGCTACATTGACGTTATCAGAACCACTAAACGTTAGGTCTGAATCCAACAGAGAAATACTGTCGCCATTTACTGTTAGGTTAGTACCAATATTTACAGTACTAGCCGCAGTAATACGACCGTCTGAATCAACAGTAAAGGTTGGGATTTCAGTCTGAGAACCGTAGTCTCCCGCAGTAACTCCAGTGGGTACCAGACTAACTGTTAACGAGTTAGCATCTGAGTCCGCAAGGGTAGTAATACCACGACCACCGGCAAAGGTGATTGCTTCGGTTGCTAGGAAAATACTACCAGAACCACTGTCACCAGAGAATAAGAAGTTAGACCCCAACTCTTGCGCAGATAGTATCCCGTCAACGTATGCTTTGTTTGTTACATGACTGGGATCAGTTGGGGTTCCTACCTTTAAAAAGTCTACCGCACCGTCTGAGTCGACGATGAGCGCTTTGTTAGGTAAGTTACTACCATACTGCGCAGCACCTTCACCGTGTAATAGGTTGACGTAATACGCACCACCTATGACGGTATGGTTGACCGCATCTTCGTTTGTTTCTGTGCCAGTGCCAATATATAATCGATCACCACCATTCGCCCCATTATTTGCTAGATATGAATAGGCGAGTTCACCCTGTGCGAGGACAGATGGATTCCCCGCTACACCGGAACGTTTAATTCTTATTATTGACGCCATTTAGTATTGACCCCCATTGATCACTTGTTTGTCTAAAAGTTTTTGAGCGTGCCACTTTTCATCAGTGCCGTGGTACACTAGAACATCTCCATCCTCTGGATGTGGAGATTCAAAATTAATGTCAGAAAGTCCACCGATACTACTTCCAGTAGCAGTGACTCTCTGTACAGGTCTACCTAAAGTAACTCTTTTAACTTGAGTACCAGAACTAGTGGAGGCACTCGTATTAATATGAGTTGTGCCGCCATTAGATATAGAAACTTTGCGAATAGGCATGTATGTTTACCTTGTTACCGAAGGAGATACTTTAATTTTCCCCTCTAAAATACGCTCTACTACGGGATATCCGTTCGCATCGATATAGGTTATTTCGACATCATACACGTACCTACCACGGGTAGATAGGGCATCAGTCTGCTCATTTGTGAGGGATAATACTAGGATACCGTCGGATGACGGGTCAGCGACCATCGCAGAGAACTCGATAGTGTCTTCGTCTTTACTGTTGAAGTTCCGCTTCATTTTGGCGGATACAGTATAAGCACTTAAATCTTTCACAGAACCATCAGCTTCAGTAAGCTCTATCTGAAAAGCAATATCTGTGCCTTGGTCTATTGTAAAATCTTCGTAAGCTGCCATCCCTAAAACCTCAGATTGTATTAGTAAAATTATCTAGTACTATTTATAACAATCTGAGGCCTTAAGAATTAGCAAATCATATTTTATTCAGCAGACGCAATGTCTTCCAATACTAGATCACGTAGAGCATCTGAACCATCAGTAGTATCAAATACATAAGATACTGTACAACGCCAGTCAGTATCGGCAGCAGCTGCGTGATAAAGAAGGGTTTCTGGTTCACGGTAGTGTCCGAAGTATGCGGCTTTACAAGTCCACACGCCGGGCTTGTCTTGGCAACGAACAACTTCCTTAGTTTCAGGATGAATGTAATCAAAGTAACCAGAACCATCTCCAGAATAAGAGAAGATTAGGTTGAAGCCCGGAGCGTTAGCATTATTGTGCCAAGAGATATATCCGCCTGGCGGGTATACTGCGCACAATGCGTTATGTTTAACTGATAAGAAGTTCATCATCCTATCATTCAACTCACCTAGGTGTCTAGTGAGGTCTCTTTTAAAGATAGGGTCAGCATCACCCTCAAACATTGAGTGAGCCCGTTCGGATAACTTGAAGTTATATCCTACTAGTTGGTCAGGGAACCCTTCATGAGCAGTCTTCTGGTCAAGAATTTCGTTCATATATGGCGCGCCGACGTAGTAACTACGCTGGCGAATATGTTCTGCTCCATTCAAGTGGCAGTTCTTTTCAAAACCAGCCCAAGTATGAAGTTTAGCATATTCCCCAAGTATCTCCAGAAGTTCTGGATTATTAACGTCGATATGCTTTAGATATTGGTCGTTTACCTGTGTCATACGATTGGTGTGTCCTTATTTAAACCAGCAGAGAAGTGACGTAAAATCACGGGCCCTGTCTCAGGTTTAGTTCTTGCCCAGTTGAAGGCATTGTAATAATTCCATCTCAAGTCGTCATCGAAGATACCAACTTTGAGATCCTTATATTTTTCTTCTTTCTCGGTCAACCACCAGAGGGAGAACTGATCCCAAGACTTTAGAGAATCAATATAACCTTCGGGCCACCAAGTATCATTCATTTGCTTGTATGTTAAATCCCACCAATCCTGCATAAATTCGCGGACGATTGGTTTAGTCATATCATACAAACATACCCCACCACAAAGAGTAAATTTAGCCATACCTTCTGGTGTGGAGAAATCACGTTCCGCATAAATGTAGTCGCGATCATCAGTCAGTTCAGAGAATACCACATCGTAGTCTTTCATCTCATCCCATACCTTGATGATGTCTTCGTGCTCACATTCCATGTCAGCATCAATATACATTGTTATGTCATATGGCGAACGTGCCATACCCCATAACTTAGCACGATAATGGTTGTCGCAGATAATAACATCATCGGCAACATCATAACCACGTTCGTCAATATATTTTTCTTCTGTCACGAGACAGATTTTACAATCCTCATAGAAGTCTCTTAGACTTTCTGCGAGGTTAAGAGCATACAAATAAAAGTTAGGTTTATTTGATGCTACAATTACGAACCCTTTGGTCTTCTCCATTACTCAGTCCCTTCCAGAGATTCCTGTAGAATGAGAATAGAGTACAAGTCTACTTCGATACGAGACTTCGCACGACGTAACTTTCCTTTTAATTTGCGGTTCTTAGAGGCTTTAATCTCATCAACCTCAAATGCTTCTAATTTATAATTGAAGAGTTTCTCTAACTTACGCGCCTTCTGGTGTTCTAGTTCGCGCTGCTTTTCTTCTTCTTGCTCGGCATTTTTGCGTGTTACCCGATTAGTTGTTTCTTTATCAATGTTATCTTCACCTACAGACCCGATGACTTCATCAAACAACTCATTTGGATTACCGTCTTTATCTACACGGTTCAGTAACATTACTTGCCTTGTTACTCTTCCAACATCATCTTCCATTTCTAGGATACAGTTCAACTTATCTTTTGCGTCTGTTTCCCAAAAAGCATTGTCCATCCACTTTCTGTAACTCATCTATTCATTCTCCAAAAGGGGTATTAAATTCAATTCAGTATTATATATGATAAAAATAAGTGGGCCATTTCTGACCCACCCAATTTATTAACCATTATACACTAATATCAGTCTGTTGTCAAATATTATGCGGTTCTTACATATAAAGTATATGCTTCAACTGTCGAGTAAGACGATTGAATTGTGGTACCAACATAATCACCAACAAATGCGCGAGAGTAATTACCAGCAAAGTCTCTTGAGTAATTACCAGTGAAGTCACGAGCATAGTCACCAGTGAAGTCGCCAGCATATGATGATGTACGAACCCGAGTGTAATCAGCAGAGTATGCTGAAGTACGTAGTCGCGAGTAAGCAGACACTCGAACTCGGCTGAAAGTATCAGTTGAGTTACGAGTATATTCACCTAAGAATCCACGAGTGTAATTACCAATGAAGTTACCGGCGTAAGCAGAAACACGGTTACGGATATAGTTGCCCGCAAATGTTCTTGCGTAGTTACCAGTAAAGTCACCTACGAATTCAGTTGTGTACGCACCGGCATATTCGCCAGCAAATGTTCTTGCGTAGTTACCTGCGAAATCGCCTGCGAAATCACGAGTATAGTTACCAGCGTAGTCTCGTGAGTAGTTACCCGCAAATGTTCTTGCGTAAGTACCAGCGTATTCACCCGCAAAATTGCGTGAGTAAACACCAGTGTATTGACCAGAGAATCCACGTGAGTAAGTACCAGTATATTCACCAACGAATCCACGTGAGTAAGTACCAGCGTATTCGCCTACAAAACCACGTGAGTAAGTACCAGTATATTCACCAACGAATCCACGTGAGTAAGTACCAGCGTACGACGATGGACGTGTACGGGAATAAGTCTCTACACGAGTTCTTGAGAAGTCACGAGCATAGTTACCAACATAAGAAGTAGCATACGCACCAGTGTATTCACCCGCAAAATTACGTGAGTAAGTACCAGCATAAGCAGAAACACGAGTACGGGCATAAGCAGAAACACGAGTTCTCGCGAAATCACGACTATAGTTACCAGTATAAGAGGTAGCATATACGCCAGTATATTGTCCAGAGAAACCGCGTGAGTAAGTACCAGCATATTCGCCAGCGAAACCACGAGAGTAAACTCCAGTATATTGACCAGAGAAGTCACGTGCGTAGTTACCGACGTAGTTACCCACAAAGTCACCGACGTAATTACCGGCAAAGTTACCCGCGTAGTTACGAGCATATTCGCCAGCAAATGTTCTTGCGTAGTTACCCGCAAAGTCACCGGCAAAGTCAGTTATACGATCACGAGTGTATGCGCTACCACGAGTACGGGCATAAGCAGAAACACGAGTACGGGCATAAGCAGAAACACGACTACGTGTAGATGTACGAGTATATTCACCAACGAAGTCACCAGCAAAGTCACCTGCGAAGGCACGAGCATAGTTACCAACGTAGTCGCCAGTGAAAGTAGTTGCGTAGTTACCAATATAGTTACCGGCATAGTCACCCGCAAAGCCGCGAGCATAGTTGCCAACGAAGTCGCCAGTGAAAGTAGTTGCGTAGTTACCGACGAAGTTTCCTGCGAAGTTAGTTACACGATCACGAGCAAAGTCACCAACATAGTTAGTAACACGTGTACGAGCAAAGTCACCAACATAGTTAGTAACACGTGTACGAGCAAAGTCACCAACATAGTTAGTGATGCGTGTACGAGTAAAGTCACCCACGTAAGGAGTAACACGTGTACGAGAGTATGCTGATGGACGAGTACGTGTTGATGTACGTGTTGATGTACGAGCATATTCACCAACGAAGTCACCAACGTAATTACCGACGAAGTCTCTTGCGTAGTTACCAACGAAGTCGCCAGCATAACCACGAGCATAGTCACCAATGTAGTCGCCAGCGTAGTATCCAACACGAGTATAATAGCCGGTAGCAGTAAAATCAGTCACGCGGTCACGTGTGTAATCTTCATTCGCAGCACGAGCACGTGTGTAATCTAATGTTGCGGCACGAGCACGTGTGTAATCTAATGTTGCGGCACGATCACGTGTATATGTTTCTGTTGCGGCACGAGCACGTGTGTAATCAACGGTACGCGTATAGTTACCGGTATACACTGGGGTACGAGTATAGTACTCTGCTGCAGATACGAGACGGGTACGAGTATAATCAACTGTTGCTGTTGATGTACGAGTATAAGAAGTAATGAAGTACCCTGTTACACGCGTGTAGTACACAGTCAGGGTGTAGAACTGCCAATATCCTTGATATCGCGCATAAGTTCCGGCAGTGCGTGAGTAAGCCGCCGTCGCCGCGCTTGAACGACTATAGTTACCAATATAAGATGTCGTACTAGTATAGTTACCCATATAAGATATCATGGTATTGTATGGGTTTGAATAACGGACATAGTCTCCGATAAATGAGGGAGCACGAGTGTATGTATCAACTCTAGTATAGTTACCAGTATATGTTACGGGACGACTATAGTTACCAGTGTATGTTACGCCACGAGTATAGTTACCAGTGTATGTTACGCCACGAGTATAGTTACCAGTGTATGTTACAGGTCGGAGATAGTTACCGACAAAGTTTCCTGCGTAATACAATACACGAGTATAAGCTAGCGTACGAGTTGAAGTCTGAATTGCATTACGAGCGTAAGCTGAGTAACGAGTACGTGTAGAAGTACGTGCGTAAGCAGAACCACGGGTACGAGTATAATCAGTTATGCGAGTACGGGCATAATTACCTACGAAGTCACCAGCATAGTCGCCGACATAGTTTCGGGCATAATCACCTACAAAGTCACCAGTAAAGGTAGTAGCATAATTACCTACGAAGTCACCAGTAAAGGTAGTCGCGTAGTTACCTACGAAGTCGCCAGTAAAGGTAGTCGCGTAGTTACCTACGAAGTCACCAGTAAAGGTAGTAGCATAATTACCTACAAAGTTACCCGCAAAGTTAGTTACACGATCACGAGCAAAGTCACCAATATAGTTAGTGATGCGTGTTCTGGCGTAAGCTGAATAACGAGTTCGTGTTGAAGTTATGGTAGAATCGCGAGTAAAGTCACCAACATAGTTAGTGATGCGTGTTCTGGCGTAAGCTGAGTAACGAGTACGAGCAGATGTACGAGTAGATGTACGAGCATAGTTACCAACGAAGTCGCCAGCAAAAGCACGAGCATAGTCTCCGACAAAATTTCTAGCATAGTCTCCGACAAAATTTCTAGCATAGTTACCGACGAAGTTACCGGCAAAGTTAGTTACACGATTGCGAACATAAGCAGATACGCGAGCTCTTGAGTAAATACCAGCGAAATTAGTTACACGGTCACGAGTATAGTCAGTGATACGAGTTCTTGTGTAATCAGCAGAGTATGCTGAAGTACGAGTTCTCGAATAAACACCAGAATAAGTTGAAACACGGTTACGAGCATATGTTCCGGCGTAAGCAGAAACACGATTACGTGAATAAGTACCTGAGAACGTTGAACCACGAGCACGAGTAAACTCTCCGGTGTAGTTTCCTACAAAACCGCGAGTATAGTTACCGGCAAAGTTACGAGCATATGTTCCGGCGTAAGCAGAAACACGTGTACGACCATATGTTCCTGAGAACGATGAAGGACGTGTACGAGTAAACGCACCAGCATACTGGCCAGAGAATGAACGAGAATAGTTACCTACAAAGTCTCGAGCATATGTGCCTGAGTAAGTAGAAACACGTGTACGAGCATAAACACCAGAATAAGCAGAAGAACGTGTACGAGCATATGTGCCTGCGTAAGCAGAAACACGGTTACGCGAGTATGTTCCCGCATAAGAACTTACACGGTTACGCGAGTATGTTCCTGAATATGAGGAAACACGAGTACGAGCATATGTGCCTGCGTAAGTTGATACACGGCCGCGAGTATAGGATGACGGACGAGTACGTGTAAACACACCAGTGAAATTAGTAATACGGTTACGAGCGAATGTAGACACACGTGCGCGGGCATAGTAACCAGTAAAGTTACCAACAAATCCCTGTAACCTAACACGAGTGTAGGTTGACTGACGGTTCAATACATATTCGCCAGTAAATGTACGAGAGAAGTTAGTTATGCGGTCACGTGAATAAGTTGACTGACGGTCACGAGAGTAATTACCCGTGAAATCTCCAACATATTCTCCAGCGAAGTTGCGGCTATAGTTGCCAGCAAAGTCACGAGTATAATTGCCGACATAGTTGCCAGCGAAGTCTTGAGTACTAACGCGAGTAGAAACCCTACTAAATGTTGAGTTACGGTCACGAGTATAAGAAGAAATACGAGCACGAGTATAAGCACTATTACGTGTTCTAGCATATGAAACTTCTGCGGTATTTCTTTTAGTGTTTAGTGCGGTACCTACAGCCTTCCAAGTGCCTGGGGCAGTTGGTACACCTTGTGAAGATGAACGCAATTGATAAGAACCAATGTTGCCTGCGGTTGCGCGTAGTGTTTTAATTCTCTGACCAAGAGTGAACTGGATTTGATCATCAGTCATTTCTCGGAAACCAGTGAAGTTACCGCTGACATCATATGATGTTGAAACTGGACGAACCGCAGCAATTGCGGTCATATTGTTTCTTATATAGATACTGTATTGAGTTTCGGTTCCATCTCCCCTTGTATCCTTGAATACGTTAGGAATAAACTGAATATAGTCTACGCCAGGCGAAGATGCTGCTAATCTGAAAGTACCTACGTAATCATTTTGAGCAAGATTACTTAGAACTCGATTAGCAAGATTATTCAAATCACCATCTACCATTTCGTAGAAGCCGGGATTTGAGGTATCGTAGTATCCTACTGGACGGACAAAGTTCGCACCTACTTCATTCGCGGTTCCACCATTTTGATATAACGTAGTAGTGGTAGAACCGGAAGTGATTTGAGAAGCAGGGTGCGTACCCGTTGCTTCATTGAAAAAAGTATCAATAAATGTACCAATACTCATATCACCGGTCAAAGTAATTTGACCCGTATCACTTGAAGGAGAAGATGCTAGTGCTTGTCCCACCGCATACGCAAGATAGTTCTCTTCCGTAGGAGTGAATTCCTGTAGGTCACCATTCGAATTTTTAATTTTTAATGGGATGCTCGATGCTGACACAATTATCGCTCTCTTTTTGTTAAGTTGAAATTAATTGCTAATAACACTGTTATTTATAAGATTATGAAATGTGTAAACCCACTTATCATCCCATAATTTTAAGACTTTCTCGTATTTATAAGAATTCTTTTGTACGGGTTGATAAGTGGGTTTATCTAGATTCGTATAATAAGTTAAACTTCTTGAGGCCAAACAACTTTATCTACGGAGTCTACTACAGTTAGGTCTACTGTATCAGTGATATCTCTTAACGCTTGACGGTAATCAATGTATTGTTGTCGTTTTTCAGCTGAAAGTGGAGCATCAGGTAGCATAGCCCAATCAGTATGGAGAAGTTTAATATCTCTTTGAGCGCGAATCTCGCCCTTGATAACTTCTTTGTCCCATGTCCACTTCGCGGGTGTTACACTTCTATCCCAGAATGAATGATAATTAGGTCGACGGTCAACAGTCAACCATTCGTCCAATTCGTCATCCCATACATGAGTGTTTACAAATTCTTCTAATGCTACACTACCGGCACATTCATAGATACGGTGAATTATATGACCATTACGGTCAGTAACACCATCTTCGGGATAAATGCCATTATCTAAATCCGTTCTTTTAATCACTCCATTTTCATCGTGAAGTGCTACTATAGGGCTAACCCCTCTTTCATTGTCGCTCATGTTATATTTTCTCCAATTTAAATTATGTTATTCTACGCCAAGGTGGGTTTTACCCACAACATAGGGGGCGAGGGATTGCGTATAAGTTCTTCCACTGTAACCACCGATGTATGATACATTATAGGATCCACTACCCGATGAATGCTCATATATGTGACCGACGAAGCTGCTACCCCCGTAGAAGATTTGAGTGCCGGGCGAGCCTGAGTTGCTGAACAATATAGAGAAGGTTCTTGTATAGCCTGTTACACTAGTAAACTCTAGTTGCGCTGCGCTAATCCATTCTTCTGCACTATAAGGAGCAGTTATATAAATACCATGACCAAGCGGATACATGTAAGATTGGTATTTATCAATGTAAACTTCACCTTCATCGGTAGTTTGAAACATACGACTATCGAAAGAAGTTACATATGCGCCAGTTTTACAGACTAAACCGAAGTTACCCGATTTAGGTAGTGTCGCCATATCTTCTAGTACAGCGTAGTTCACTCCCGTAACGCCGGGCGACCCACCGCTATTTACAGGGAAGAAGGAGATTGAAAAAACATCACCATATAACCAAGTTTTAGTGGCGCTTATCTCGATTTTGCTACCCAAAGGTAGTGTTCCGATGTTAAATAGTACTAACTGTCCCGCCTTAACGGTAAGACCGGTGTTAAATGCTATATACCCTTTACTTACAGTAACAGTTCCACGACCAACTTCATTACTATCAAATAGGATATCTTCATCGGGATTCTTTATTTGTAAACCATATGCCATTATATTATACCCTATATCTTGTAAGCAAGATAACCGATTGTAGATGCTGCGGATAGATTAGTAATAGTAAAAGTTCCGGCAGATATATTTTTTTCAACAGAGTGAGAGAACTCTGCATATGGAGCAGTTCCGCATAATGTATACGCATAACGTAAGCCTGGAGCGTCTATAGTTATAGATTCTCCATTATTTAAATACACACTACCTGAAGTAATAACACGGACGAACGTGTCCATCTGGTCAGCATCAAATGATAGATAACCGCCTGCGGTATAACATTTTAAACCGTAACTCATCCCTACAACTCCATAACAGGTACCCTACTAGAGTGTAACCTGTTTTCGTTTTTTAATTTTGTTATTTCTTTCGCAAGTTCTTTCATCCAGTTTAAAAAACCTAGACCATTATTCTTTGCGCTTTCTACTGTGGCAATTCCAGACAATCTTGAATCATACATGTATGTCGGTTTTGTCTCGTCATGAACCACCATAGTCAACTCACCCTTTTCGTGAGCATCTTTTAATTCTAAGTATTGGAGAGTATCCTCACCAACCACTAAATTCTTAAACCTATATGGAATAACCTTTCTAGACATAAATGTTATTCGTGTAGCAATAGCATCCATACCCATTCCGTATTCTAAGTCCTTGATATATGATTGAAACGCTCGAATCTCCAAATCTGGAGTATGCATCCCATTTCTTAACATCAAGTCTACTACCATCTCTCCCTTACCTAGTTCACTCCAGTCAGATACTTCGGCGAACTGTCCATATTTAGACGTGAGTTCTTTGGGGTTGAGACTCAATCTACTGTCATCTAACGCCCTAGCTATGGAATTTTTATCTCCGAATCCTATAGAGAGAGCATTACTTAACGCTAATACGTCAGGTGCGTCATCTCTATTCAACAACTCAGTATAACACCTTACACCCCTTCGTGTCAAGTAGTCATCACCATCAACTAATACCGCATAAGGAACTCCGTCTTTTTCGAATATATCTAAAAAACTATTCTTTCCAGTTGCGGCAGTACCATCACTCTCTGTTATCATGTGACGGATATTGTTATCTTCGCAGTACGACTTTGCTTGTTCTGAAAACGTACTGTCTAACGTATTAATTATTACTGTAGTATTGTCTTTAGGTAACGTATCAAACTGTCTAGCTAAAGAATACAAATTATGACTTGACAAAACATAAAACATCGTGTATAATCTACTTGTTGTCCAGAGGGATAATATACTAGCCTAAGAATCCCATTATAACTCTCCTTGTGTTATTACCATCATAGATGCTGATAACGTTATTAGTGAGTTCCATTCTTTCACCAGTTTGGCTAGTACCTATATCTAGTGATCCTGTAACTTTGGCATTCGATAATAATACTTCATTACCATCAATCGTGAATGGTTGAACTTCATTGTTATTTGCGTTAACAAATCTGAAAGTGTCAGCAGTAAGTGTGAAGTCAGCAGTTGCGCCATCATTTCCAAACTTAATACCCGCAACTCGTGGATTAGCTTCTGTTCCCGCAAGAAGGTCTAGTGTCCACAATGCGGTAGTAGTACCAGCACTATCAACAAACGCAGAGAACTCTTGTCTTACTGCGGCAATATCAGAATCAATCGCGGCATTTAAGTCTGTTATCAGTTCTGATCGAACCGAAGTCACACGGTCGTCTACTGTCTCAATCTGAGTAACAAGATCACTAGTTGCTTGAGCAACCGCAGTTGTTGTGATATTACCTTGTAAATCTCTAATGAAAACAGCATTGTCTAGTTGTAGAGTTTTTGCTGAAAGCGATGTAACCTGACCACCATTATATGATACAGAAGTCGCGAGAAGTTCTCGTGCGTCAGTCTCCGCATCTATTCTAGCACCAAGATCAGAATCTAATATAATTAAGTCGGTTTGTAACTCAACGACCTTACCCGCTTCAACAACTAACTTGTCACTGTCCGCATCAAGTCGAGCATATAAATCCTCAAGACCTGCTGCCAATGCTGCTTCAATTTGTTCTGGGGTAAACTCAATACCACCGGCAATAAACTGATCCAAAGTTAGACCAATTGAATCCAATCTCGATATAGTGGTAACAATACCATCACTGTTCACGTCGGTACGTGTTGTTAACTGACTTATACCTGAAGTGTTTAACTGAATTAAGTCGCCAAGGTCACTGTTAGCTAAAAGTAAACTGGATTCCACTGAGTCGATAGCACCAGCAAGAATATGTATCTCATCACTGTTCGCATTGACTCTTGATATGAGAGTATTGGTGGCATTCGCAATTGCGTCAGCAAGTAGGTCAGAGTCCACACCATCCAGAACCAAGTTTTCGATGGATGCGTTAGTCTCCGTGATAGCTTGCGATAAACTAGTTATCCCATCACTATTAACATCAACTCGTGATGTCAACTGAAGTAGTCCACTTGCGTTCGCTGCGATATCAGAATCCAGATAACTTACATCAACGCTAAGGTCGAACTGGTCTAGATATTCTTGGTTAATGACCGATAGAAAGTAATCTGAGTCAAGGATACCATTAACAATAGTAGTGAGCTCATTAACATCAATAGAGCTACTATCTACTAACTGAAAGTTGTCATTAATTTTTAAAATCGCAGCGTTAATATTATCTGCTAGATTAATTAACTGTATATTACTCATTGGTTGCCTTACCCTCTATTAGTCGAAAAAGTAATTCTTTTATTTCTGACACATCTTGCTTTAAACCCACAACTTCTTTTGAGAGCGTGTTGATAGTGTCATCCTTTTCTTTTATTACTTTTTGCTGTGCCCTTGCTCTGGTTATTTCGGTTCTGTTTGTATTTAGGATGGCTCCTGATCGACCATCCTTTACTAAGTTATTATACCCTTCAACCCGCAAACGTTGCGACATTATATTACCAACGCAATAGCGCGAAGGTCGGTTATCGTCGGTGATTTAGATGAGTTCGTTGCTGACATAACAATCTTGATCTGGAAGACGTTAAACGCATCAGCTTCTACGGTGTACTCATAATCACGATATGTTTCTGGGTCATCATCAGTAGGTAGAGGTGAATCTATAGTCACCTGATTCCAACCAATAACCGGAACACCTTCGCCATCAACTTCGTACATCGCGTCTTCGGTTAATGAAGTTCTGACATATACATCAAACTCCACACCAACATCACGATGCGCAGCGAATATGATTTTAAGCCCCACCGAAGATTCATCAACCGCAACTGGTTTGGTGATGTGTTGAGCAGCGTCCGATCCGTCAATAACATTCTCTAATGTAATCAATGATACACGTTGTAAGTCTACGACTGGAGACACTTTAGAGTCACCAGTAGTTAGGTTTAGCGTGAGAGATAACGTATCCGCAGCATTCGCTTGTGTTGCTATGACCGCCGGATAATCGTTCACGTTCAATTCGTTCAACACCACTTGATGAGACTTAGTAGTATAGTCTAGTTTCTGTGGTCTAGTTGTACGAGTGGTACCATAAGAATCTCCTAATGTTTTTTCAATAGTAGAATCAATTGAAGTCATGTTAGGGATGAGAGTCTGTACCTGTGGTATAAACTGGTCGAACATTACCTGTTGGGACGCAACAACATTAGAACCACCGCCTACCGCAGACGCAGTCGCAGCGACACCCGTGTTGATAGTGTAACCTGCCCAAGTAGGATTGATTACATTGTGGTATCCATTAATTGAATCAGCAATAACACCACCTACCGCACTCGCTACACCTGAAATCAGCACACCGTCATTATTAGAGAATCCGTGTCCTTCGTGATGTACGAATACAATTGAAGACCCTAGGGTAGTTTCGAATGGATTAATGTCCAATGTAACTTTAGGTAGTTCACTATTCTTCAGTTCCAGTACACCGGCACTTTCAAAGTCCGCACGGTATAAGTTAAACATCAAATCTTTAGTCTGATCGGGAGTCCAAGTAGAACCGTTCTGCGACAAGAACAACGAACCTAATGTAGGCTGACGTGATACTCGTGCTGAACGACTTTGCCCGACGACATATTCGTATGTTTGCGCAGTGTATACATTGTATTCTACTGACTCCGCAAGAAGTACTAAAGCATACTCTTCGCCAGAAGTCAAGTAAATTGGTTCATCGAACTCAATAGTAGTTTTCCCTGCTACAACATCTGACATCTCAGTTGTGTTATCAAAAGGAACAACATTAATATTCGAAGGATTGATAAACTTAACAGAGCCTGGGACAATACGTGAAGTAGGAACGCCGTTCTCTACTGGACGAATTTGTACTTGCATTGGAATAACAGAGTCCTTACTCTCTACAAATATGTCTACCTTAGTAATAAAGAGTCCGTTTGGATTCTCTACTTGGTCTACAATAAATGTCTGTGCGAGAGGATCTCTCCAATAAGTAGTCTCTATAAGTCGAGTACTACGTACAGTTCTCTGTACTGTTTCTAAAGTACCGACTGCCGTGTACCCTGCGCGACTTACCGCAGTTGCTACTGACTCATCTGAGTTGTTGACATCTAACAATTTAAATTCTTGTCTTCCTGTACGGAAATTAATTGTCGGAGTATTAGGTAAGAAGAAACTGCCCGCTAACTCACCTTCTGAGTTTGTAGTAAGAATAGACTTACCACCTAGAGCAGTAGGGTATTCGGTCGCACTAATGTACTCACTACCATATTCTGTAGGATCGTCCGAGAAGTTAGTGAATGTTGGTTCTTGACGAACCCAATCGTTAACAACTTTGTTTCCAAATACTGGATACATTTGAGTGTTAGGACGTAAACCTTGAACTCGGAAGTTAATCTTACGTGAACGCATGAACGGAATAATTTCGATGTTCATTACGCGTCGACCAATATACTCAGTAATAGTTCTAGATGTTGTCGAAGACTGTACTCTGAACCGACGACGAGTGAAGAACGAAGGGAGATACGTGTTAATCCGACGAACTACTCGCTGCATAATGTCTGGTAAGAACTTAGTCTCGACCCACTCATCCGTTGATGGTGATAGAACCAAGTGACCGTTTTGAGTGATTACCGCAAACGGGTTAATATTCATTATACCAGTAGCCAACTCTTGACTAATCATAGCAACGTCAGTAAACGGTAGTGTTACAATGTCACCTTTTCTAGTGATAGTGTTAGTCAAGTCGGTTGCGTCGTACTTTAAACGTACTGCTTGTTCACGGAATGATGCCCCCATCAATCCTTCAGGATCTACCGATGCTCGGTAGTCTGGATGTTCTATATCAGAGTAATCGAATGTATTAAAGTTGTCCGCAATAAACCCTGCTTTGGTTCTATTAAGACCCTGCGCATCAAGTACATCCAGAGAGTTTGTGTTGCTCTCTAGGAAACTCAGAGAGGTGATTTCATAAAGGTTCTCTATACCTTCTTCAAGTTTACCGATGTCTTTCATCGTATAACGCTTGTTAGAAATCTTTGTTGTGATTACATCACTAGTTTGGTGACTATATGCCCCCAATTCAACCTTAAATAATGGTAGCGCACCTACTGGAACGATAGGTTCTTTTGGTTGTTCTGACGCCTGACCACTAATAACCTGAAGTTCCCCGAATCCAATATCTCCTCGACTATCAGTCGCATTTACGACCAACATATCGATACGTGGACTGTAATATGAAACTGAAGGCACTGTTATAGAAGACGCATTCTGTGGTAAAGGTGTTACTGTAAATGTGCTGGAAGTAGCGACCGATGGTCTAAAGTCTAAACTATCACCTAGTTTTACTACAGAACCATTGGTTAGCGTATGTGATGGAATATCTTGAATATCCATACCAGTGTAAGATTTAGCACAAAAGAAACCACCCGATGAGCTAGAGTGTTGGAAGTGTGAGAAGATTACTTGAATCTCTACATTAACACCAGTCGGGGTTGAGTAGCCAGGCTTAACATACAATCGTGTCATGTCATAGTAGTTATCACGTTGTCCACCATCGAAGTCAACTTGATATGTGATATCATCAGCATCTTCCCAAGCGGTACTATTAGATGATCTTACCTTAACAGATTCTAAAGATACCCCGTCAATTACACCTAGGTCTATAGGTCGTATTGCCCAAGACGCGTCTGGTCGAGTCGCTACGACTGTTAGAGACTGTAATGATTTAGTTCTAGGCGCTGCGGTTATCTCTTCATAACTAATTATATCATACGAAGTACTTGGTGTCAATCCAGTAATATTATTACTTTCAATAACAACATCAGTACGAACAGGGCCATTAGTCTCCGCAATCAACCACTGACTGAACTCGACACTGTTCGCTGGCATGGAAATAGTACCACTGCCATTTGAAGTTAGTCTATAAAATTTCTGAGCAGTGTAAACGATATTTGAAATAGTATCAGGTTTAGCAGCAACACTAGGTAGAGGGAATAATAGATTATTATCCGCAGTACCATAGACACCACTAAGATTTGAATTACTGGTCAATGGTATTTCATTACCACTAGATGCTTCTACTAAATGAGTTACATTAGAGAAGTTATATTGAATCTGCGTCGAAGGATTTTTATTCATTCTGATGTTGAATATATATGCGCGATATCCAACTTGGTCTAATTGTAATCCTCGTAGGTTAGCATAACCAAGAAGAATATTACCTTCGTCTCTGAGTTCTAATCGACCGAATGTGCTGATATCACCTAAACCCTGAGAACCAACGTCATCTAGGTCTACGTATATCCAGTTACCAAAAATAGCAGGAACGTTCTCATTAAGTTTTACGCGTAGAGCAGAGTCTCCAGTTGTTTTAGGTACCTGAAGAGTAGATGCGCCTACGTCCAAACGATAACCGTCCACGTAAGCAATACCTTCTGACACATCTACATTAAAAGTATTGGCGTCTTTGTTTTCAAAGATTGCGGTAAAGTCTGCTACTACGTAATCGCCCGACTCTTCTTTTGTGCGTTGTGCCAGTAAAGAGTTGATGCGGTTGTACGCATCAAAGGAATTAACTTCTCGTGTAATAACACCGTTAACCACACGTGCGATAAATACGAAGTTTTCTTCTTCTAGTACTTTATCTCGTGTAGTAGGAATAAGTTTAATCTTGTAACGATCTGCGCCAGGAGCACTGACATCGGGTAACTGTCCTTGGTTGTCAAAAAGACTATCATCTTCAGCTGAAGAAACGATAGACTGCTGGACTAGAAATCCTAGGTCTGCGGTTGGGGTTCCACTATACTTGTCAATGAAAGCACTACCGCCTTCTACATAGACGAAGTGTCCCTGAACAAAGAAGTCTCCTTCCGCAAGATGTGCCTTAGTGGCCTTACCCGCGCATGGGTGTTCTGCTGTATTGCTAGCAACAACCATGTTGATTCCAGTAGTAGTACCATCAGAAAAACGCAAACTCTGTGATGCGAGAACACGTGGAGCAACAGAATCGTCAAGAACCTGTGCGTTCAAAGTGTCCGTGTATTTAACATACAGTGTTATTGGATCATTATTCTCACTGTCCACGATTTCTAAAACTGTGAATACTACAGAACCGTTGGTGACTTCCCTGCCGACGATATCAGTGTAGATGCTGGAGGGACTTAACCGGATATACTCTAATGAGTTATCAACAGTCGCGCCGCCTGGATTTACCATCGCACCTTCTTTGAAGATGTTTCTACCAAATCTAGCAATTTCTTCATGAATCATTCGTTGCGATTCGGTTAACTCACGTGCTTGAAGAGCACGTCCCGAGTTGAAAAGGACACGGTAGTATCCATCTTCTTTTTTATAGAAGTCTCGGTAAGTCTCTTTAAATGTTTGGTTTGTAAAATCTGCCATGATGAATCCTAAACGGTAATTACTATTTTAATGTCTTCTTGCTGTTCTTCATCGCGACGAATACGTGCGCGATTCTCTATGTATTTAACTACACCAGAAAACCTATCAATTTGACTTCCTTGTTGAACATAATCAATTTGACCAGTTAAGACTACACCAGCTTGAGTGACAGATTCGTTATCTTCAAAGGGTACAAATCCAGTAGATTCGTTATGATGATAGTATACAATGTTATCTATAGATTCATCAACCCATGCCTTAGCACCAGATGTCGCACCGGTAATTATCTTTCCAGCTTCAAAAGGTGATGACGATACTAAATGTAAAGTAGACATTGTTCTTGCTGAAGTGCCAGCGAATAAATTGTTGTTAATGTCGATAGGGTCTTTGATAAGACCAATCTGACGGAAAGAGTTTCCTACTACAAACGTTCCGCTGACCGAACCATCAGGTTTAATATTGGTCATTACTGAACTTGTTTTTAAATCGTCTACTGGATTAAATCCTAGACCATTCCTTGTAGTAATTACTGTTCGGGTGACCACGTTTATACCATCACCGACAATTTTTACAGATGCGTGATTATAACCCTCACCGAAATTTGTCATAGCAATCTTAGTTATAACACCTTCAGGTGAGATTGAAGCAGTTGCGGTAGCACCAGTACCGTCACCATAGATGATTACGTCGGGGGCACTGGTAAAACCAGAACCTCCTGCCGATACCTTAATACCAATAATCTGACCGCCTATGGCAGCTGCCTTAACATTAAACTGTAAGTCCTCTATTGAGTCTCCACCAGCAAGACTGCTTTCTGCTTCTTGTACCGGAAGGTGATTCGATGATAAGAACTGGTAAATACGCTCTGGGGTAATGGAGTACAGGAATTTCCAAGTATAACCGTCAGGTGTAGTGAAAGGTTGAGTATAGTCCGCGACATTCAGTAAACCATAGTTGGGTTCTACTGTCGACTGTCGTGATGAGCCATCTTCTAGTCTACCTTGTACCACACAAACGTATACTTCTTTGGCGTCATTCATGACATACCAAGGTGTCCAAGGTTCAACAATGTCAGACGCAATTGTGTCGTCCCAAGCAGAGTACACTGAACCGTAAGACCAGTTGACCCTTTTAGCGACAAAAGTAGCATCCTCAACCTTCTTAATTGATTGAAGATTGTTGCGAAACTCTCGCTCTTCTGCGGGACTATCTACCGGAGCAATTACCGTGTCTAGTTCGTTGAAGGTATCGCTTTTTCCGATACCAATGTAGTAGGTCGACTCACTACCTTTGATATCAGTCAAAAGGTCGTTCGCCAAGTCTCTACTCATCGTCTGTCTTACTATAGCTGGCATTGTTATTCTTTCCTGTTAGAAATTATATTCTTTATTTATACGTATCTTAGCCAGTGGTTCCCAAGAATTTGTTCAACCAGTGCTGTTTCTGTACATGATTCATTAATAAGTCCTGATATATGATGGGAAGTTCGTACGGACTACTCCTCCACCTAGGGACATACTTGAGTGCTTCAGCTCGTAGAGGTTCTAAGTATTCATCGTAACTGTGGACTTTCTGAGCACTACCTTCGGTTGTTCTATCAATACAATACATGTCACTAGACATAGTTAGGAAGTAACAAAGATTTCCTTTTTGATGCTCACCTAGTAGTTTGTATGTGTATGCGTGGTCTTCTCCATTACCTATATCTTCGCTGAGTCTCTGCTTAGCGGACTTGCGACTTTGTAGTATAATGAAGTCCACCGAGACCGGTCTGTCTTCTGTGAACAAGTGACTGACACGTGGGCCCAGTTCCGCATTAGGGGTACACATAGAAGTTCCCCATACGCTTGCGTGATACTTTTCATTGACCCACCAATAATGTCCAGACTGTAATTCCCAATCACATATACAGTCACATGGTACCACACCAAGAACATCAATATAAATATAATGGTTTACATGATTCCATAACGACTGTAAATAAGAAGGATATAGAAAATCATCCCCATCAATCTGAGAAACATACTCGCAATCACTTTCTAAGAACACGTCGAGACATGCGTTCTTACCTTTGCCAGGCTTTCCATTACTCTCTGTGTTTACTACACGAAACGGTTGATCTATTTGTAGAACTTGTTCATAATAACCTTCACGATTACTATTCACTACTATCACAACTTCCCATTCTACTGGAGTTATTTTAATAACTTGTTGTACTGAACGTATCAGTCTCTCTAACTTTGGAATATCATTAGAGGTCAACAAAGTGGTCATTAATTTCATTATTCTGCCTCAAAGAAGAATGTTTGAAATAAACGTCCGTCAGTCTTGTCCTTTCCAAAGCCGGGCAGTACACTACGGTGATAATACTGTGAATCATATATTACCAGTCGGTTGTATACATTCTTTGCTTCAGCAACTATCTCCCAATCGCTTTCATCATGAGCAAAGTTATTAAAATCAACAATCTGTTCGGGAGAGTGTTTCATAATACCCGTTGGGCCGTGACGATATATCGCCGTACCTGATTCTAATGGGGCATCCGGTGTGAGATACAATACTGCTGCGTATGACATTGCGTCGTGGTGAATCCACGTTTTGTCGAGTGCGGTAGTGAACTGAAAGGAGGTGTTGTAATTATCTAACGGGAATTGGGTTATAGTCTTTCCCGTTAGTTTTTCGAATGTTGCTTTAGTCGAGTCAATATATCCACCATTATTCGTACATGGTTTTGTTCGAAGGCCTGGGTAGTTTCCTGAGACATTGAAATCTTGACTGAGCGCAAATTCCCTGACTGCGTCTGGGTCTGCGTAAAAATCATCTATAATTAAAAACATAATTTACCTGATATAAAATATACCTCCCGAAGGAGGTATGTTGTTCATTATAATTCGCCTAGTTTTACTCGCAATTTGTTATTAGCGTCGTAAATCAATATTGAGGAGGATGTAAATGCGATACGTTCTCCAGTACTAGCAGTATTTAGGATACCACTAAGATCGATTAATCCGTCTCCTGCTCCAGAAGTACGAGTACCTGCGGTTATTTCCACGAAGGTAGAGTCAGTAGTTGTGTCAATACGGTTTACGGTTGCTCGCCAAATACGACCAGTTCCTACATGCCACCAGATATCACCTATGAATACTGTGTTAACTGTTCGGAAAGAACGTATGGCAGCAGAAGCTGTAGCATTGATATTAGCGGGAAGAGTTGTTGAGGTATTAAATAGAACCGCATTACCAAATCCACCTACTGGGCCTTGAGAACCAGTTACTCCTGAAGTACCTTGTCCACCCTGAACACCGACAGCACCTTGGGCACCTTGGTCACCCTGAGCACCAATAGCACCTTGAGGGCCTGCGTTACCTTGAGCACCCGCATTACCTTGAGCACCTACCTGACCTTGAGCACCTTGTGCGCCAGCATTACCTTGAGCACCTGTGAAACCTTGAGCACCTACCTGACCTTGAGCACCTTGAGGGCCTGCGTTACCTTGAGCACCTGTGAAACCTTGAGCACCAGCAGCACCCTGTGATCCCTGCGCACCGGCATTACCTTGAGCACCTGTGAAACCTTGGGCACCAGTCTCACCCTGAGAACCTTGTGCTCCTGCGTTACCTTGCGCGCCTTTTATTCCTTGTCCACCTTGAGGGCCTTGTCCGCCCTGCGCACCAGCATTACCTTGAGCACCAACATTACCTTGTGCGCCAGTCTCACCCTGTGATCCCTGTGCGCCAGCATTACCTTGAGCACCAACATTACCTTGTGCGCCAGTCTCACCCTGAGAACCTTGAGAACCCGCATTACCTTGAGCACCTACAATACCCTGAGAACCTTGAGGGCCTGCGCTACCTTGTGCGCCAGCATTACCTTGAGCACCAACAATACCCTGAGAACCTTGAGGGCCTGCGCTACCTTGTGCGCCAGCATTACCTTGTGCTCCTGCGTTACCTTGAGCACCAATAATACCCTGAGCACCTTGTGCGCCAGCATTACCTTGAGCACCTTTTATTCCTTGCGCACCTTGTTCGCCTTGAGCACCTTGTGTTCCTGCGTTACCTTGTGCTCCAACAATACCTTGGATACCTTGGGCACCAATAGCACCCTGCGCACCCGCATTACCTTGTGCTCCAACAATACCCTGAGAACCTGTAGCACCAGTAGTACCCTGTGCTCCTGCGTTACCTTGAGCACCAATAATACCCTGAGCACCTTGTTCACCCTGAGAACCTTGAGAACCCGCATTACCCTGTGCACCAGTAAAACCTCGAGCACCTTGAGAACCAACCGCACCCTGTGATCCGACACTACCTTGAGCACCGGTATCGCCTTGAGGGCCAATATCACCTTGAGAACCCTGAGCACCAACAGCACCCTGAGCACCAACAGCACCTTGCGGCCCTGCTTCACCAGTAGTACCCGTTGGCCCTTGTGGGCCAGGAGTTGTACCTGCGGGCCCTTGTGGGCCGGGTTCACCGGTATTTCCTATCGGGCCTTGTGGGCCAGGAGTTGTACCTGCGGGGCCCTGTGGCCCTGCGTCACCTTGAGTACCAATCGGGCCTTCCGCTCCTTGAGGGCCTGCGCTACCTTGGGAACCAACCTCACCTTGAGCACCAACGTCACCAACGGCACCCTGAAGACCTTGATCTCCTTGTGGGCCCTTAGAACCTTGAGCACCAACGTCTCCGACATTACCTTGAATACCGATAGAACCTTGAGCACCAGCAGCACCTTGAACACCAACGTCTCCGACATTACCTTGAATACCGATAGAACCTTGAGCACCAATAGCACCTTGAGCACCTTGCTCACCAACGTTACCTTGGATACCAGCAGAACCCTGAGAACCTACAGCGCCTTGAGCACCTTTGTCACCAACATTACCTTGGATACCGACAGAACCTTGGGCACCAATAGCACCCTGCGCGCCTTGCTCACCAACGTTACCTTGAATACCAGCAGAACCCTGAACACCTACAGCACCCTGTGCTCCAACTTCACCAACGTTACCCTGAATACCGATAGAACCTTGAGCACCAGCAGCACCCTGTGCTCCAGCTTCACCAACATTACCTTGGATACCGACAGAACCCTGAACACCTTGAATTCCTTGTGGGCCTATTTCTCCGACATTACCTTGAAGTCCTTGTTCACCAACTGAACCCTGAATACCTTGGACACCAATAGGGCCTACGTTACCTTGTAGTCCTTGAGAACCCTGCGCACCAACTGCGCCCTGTGCTCCGACTTCACCAACATTACCTTGAATACCTTGGTCACCTTGATTACCCTGCGCACCTTGTGCTCCAATTTCACCAACATTACCTTGGATGCCCTGAACTCCAGTACTACCTTGAGCGCCTTGAGCACCAATCTCTCCAACGTTACCCTGAAGACCTGTAGCACCAATTGCCCCTTGGACACCTTGGACACCGATAGGGCCTACATTACCTTGTAGTCCTTGAGAACCTTGAGCACCCTGAGCACCCTGTGCTCCAATCTCTCCAACATTACCCTGAAGTCCCTGAGCACCCTGAGCACCTTGTTCACCCTGTGCTCCAATTTCTCCGACGTTACCTTGGATACCTTGGTCACCTTGAGGGCCTTGTTCTCCTTGGTTACCGCGTTCACCGACATTACCTTGGATACCTTGGACACCAGTGATACCACGAACACCCTGAGGCCCAATCTCTCCGACATTACCCTGAGAACCTTGGGTACCAATTGCCCCTTGGACACCTTGGACACCAATAGGGCCCTGCGGCCCGATGATTCCTTGAGCACCCTGAGAACCAATTTCCCCCTGACCACCTTGAGGGCCCTGTGGCCCCGTATCACCAATCTGAGTGTTCTCGATAGTGTAGTTAATTAAATCAATCTCATACTGTAAATTGATGGTATTTGAGTTTAATGTCGTGAGAATAGTATCATGTTGCGTGACGCGTGAATCCAGAAAACTAATATTGTTCTGGTTGTCAAGAACAGTTTGAACATTCAATCCATTTAGGTAAGTGCCAACTGAACTATCAATGTAATTAGAAATAAATTCTGGGGTAATAGTACCCGCTGCGCTCATATCAACAAGCGAGAACATCTCTTGAAAGTTCGCATTGATTTTAGCAGAGGCGTCTCTTAGAGTATCACCTTTCCCGTCATTAACCGAGGTGCCTGTATTAATAATTTGCCGAGTCATTGTGCTCTATTTCCTTTTTTATTATCCACCGCCTTCACCCGCATCCATAGTTTCGTAGGTCTGTGACGCATCCAATCCACCATCGTCTAGTGTAGGTGGTTTAACACCAACCCACTCTGCGACACTATCGTTGAAGTCGTCTACAATCTGTTGAAGAGTTATACCGTCATATTTCTCTAGAGTTTCTAAAGAACTTATAAGTATACCTTCTCCGGCGTCTTTCTGTGCTTGAGTTCTCGCATCTACTGGGTCATTCTCTTCCATAACAAGTAAAGAGTATGTGGGTCGTAGGTCTACGTCTATGGGTGTTGTCTGTATTTCAATAGCATAACTAGGTATTTCTAGTGGGTCTGTTGTATCCCCCGCTTTCAAATAAACTTGTGCTTCACTTAATGTCTGTACTTCCGCAGAAAGGTACCATCCAGCGGGGTGTACCATTTTCTTATAAAAACTTTGATAATCGTCTAATGACATACCTGTTTTCAAAAGAATTGAGAATATCTGATATTTTCTATCGTCCTGAATATACTTCAGAGACTTAGGCCCTATTAAAGAGTTGCCCGGTCTGTCATTTAAAATGAATATGTTATTCTTAGGGTACACGACCTCAACATCCTCGTCAAAGAATGCTTTAAAGAATTCATTCACCGATAACACAGTACCTTTAGCGCGATAGAAGTCTGCCAGTAATCGAGTCATCAACCTAGCGTCTTGCTGTGGATGAAATGATTCTCTTGTCAACCCATCACTTATCTCTGATATTAAAGTATCTAGGTCTATTAGGTTAACGTGCGATATATCACGAGCATTAAACAAATCATAAATCTGTTCACTGAATGTTGCTAATCCCTGTTCTTCCTGATACTCATAGTACTTCTCAAGAAATTCTACTAATCTTGGATATTCGCTTTGATAGAATTCAGGAAGTACACCCTTTACTATGGGAGCGTGGAAACTCGGTCGATAAATTTCCTTTCCAATAATTTGTGCCATTATAGAGAGACCCTAGTTGTACCATCATCTAATACAGCCTCTGTAGTTGATAATGATTTGTCTAGTGATATCACATAGTTACGTAAAGGTTTTACTGTACTCTGGTTAGCAGGTGTAGCACTTACTTTAATAGAACCGCCAACATAAGAATCTTTATCGATTGACAACGCAATCAGGGATACCTTACCTTTAGCTGGGTCATACGTACCGATGTTATCTATTTTAACTATATTATTCAGATCAACTAACTGTAGTCGAGTAGAACCTAGTTTGTTTTTAATGCTAACATTCTGTCCCTGCCACTTAAATCCAGTAGACGTTATGATATAGTCATCATTATCTGGGTTAGCTAATATAACTGGGAAGTTTAATGTCCAGTTTCTGGTTATTTCCGAAACAAGTTGACCTGTCGCGGATTCGATTGCCGCAATTTCTGTGGAGACTGGAATACGTTGCTGTAATTTAACATCCATTCTAGAGTTGATTATGTACTCTGATATGTTATCAATTTCAGTCAATAAGTTAGAACGTCTAAATGTAGAGTTAAACTTCTCTAAATTAGCTGACACAAAGTCATCTACGATGACATTCACCAATGCTTGAAGAGTTTCGACAGAAGAAATGTTTTTGGTCTGGTCTACTTGGAAAACTGTGCGCAATTCGAGGTATGTGGTTTCTGGGTCAACAAACTCAGTGTCGATAGACATAATAGATAACTTAGAAGTTAAGTTGTCTTTAATACTACCCTTAACAGTTTCTTGAGCAAACTCACTGATACCGTCAATAAAATTAAGACTTACAAATACCTTACCGTACTGTGGAGGTTCGTTATCGTTACCACCCCAACAGAAAACATCCTTGATAAAAGGTGAAAATTTCTGGGATATTAATGTACTATAGTCATTCGCAGTAACCAATCTTTGCTGTGAAGTAAACCCACGAGGTGCGTTCAACTTAATTGACGAAGTAGTTTCTCTTGCAGAACCTCCATTAGCTGGAGTAATCGTGGTAACATTAACTGAGTAAAAGTTACTCAAGTAACTAATTTGTGCCGTAGAGAATACAGACGCACCATTAGGTTCCGCCCCTCGTGAGGAACGGTACTTTATTTGTATACGGTTACCCGCAATAGGACTACTGCCTAGGATTCTACCACCACCAAAATAAATCTCATAGAACCCATTGGATGACTCACGCAACATAAAGATGTGAGAATTTCTATCAATAGTAGATACTTTGTCAATATTAGTGTAATTTAAACTATCTACACCAGTCCAGTCGCTAAACACTTGGACTTCCATACTGTCTGTATCAATCGTTGCGTCTTCAATAACATATACGTTATCGTCAGAAGCGTTACCTACTAAGAAGTTCTTAGTTTTAATTTCACCTTCATAAACGGTTATAAGTTCACTACCTGCTGCCGTCTGGAATATATACTGGTCACCTGACTTTCTAGAAGTATATTCGCTGGGCGTTTTAAATGAATATAGTATATCATCATACTGAGCAAATAATTCTGTACCTTTCGGTAAGGATATAATATCAGGCCCGTTGGGAATAACTACTGATATTTTAACTTCAGCAGATGACGCAGTTCGAGATTTAGGTACATACCCTAAAAGTTCCGCATGGTTAACCACCGAAGTACGAAGTTGTGCCGTAGTGATGAATGACTCATTGATAGCCATATTAGCAATCAGACCATTCACATGAGTGTTATAAGCGAGAACATCTAGTATGCTAGATAGTCCAGACGCTTCAAAGTCATAATCAGTAAACTCACCACTTTGCTTGTAGTAGGTCTTCAGTTTATTTTTAATGTTTACAAAATCGAGATCCGACGTTGATATAGGCATTTAGCGTATCCTCGCAATATTCACGTTCAAACTTACCTGCTCTAATGTACTGATAACCTGAAAGGTGATTGTTAAATCTAAAGAGTTATAATCGGGTGAAAATTTACTAACGACCCTTTGTAGTTTCGCTCGTGGTTCGTAATTATTAATAGCGTTGCGTACCATCGATTTGATATTATCGTCGTCAAACTCATCACCTAACTCAAATAACATACCTTCCAAGTTCGCTCCAAATGACGGAGCAAAAGGTTTAGACCCTCTGTTACACAACAAAAGATTCTTGACAGACTGAGCCACAGAGGAGGCCTCCGTCTTCTTGTATATATCTCCAGATGGTTTCACCGTAAACGAACAATCGATATCCGAGTTTTTCTTTTGAATAGAACTCGTGATTGGTCGAGTGGTAAGATTGCCATCTTCTATTGATGTGAGTTTTTTAACTGACATGGGCTTCCAACTCTTTTTGTAGTATTTATACAGTTTGCTAAGGCGCAACAATCTCAATCTTGGTAGGAATGCCGAGTAATTCCAAAACATCACAAAAACTTAGCGTTAATAGTTCTAACAACTTACCGAGTCCGATGGCATCAAGGAATTTTTTAATCTTTTTTATCCATATACTCAATAAATGCCATTGCCAGTTAAGCGCAAAGTCGCGAGCACCTTTCTTGAAGTTATCAATATCTTGCTCTGCGGATTTAACTTTTCCTTCCATGTCACCGCCTATGATATCATCATATACGTTGAAACCAAGAATTTCTATTTCTTTCAATTGGTCAGCAATCATCGCATAACCCTTACCTTGAAGTTTAGCCTTCTCAGCATCTAGGTCGGGTTCCGACATGCCTTCGAAGAATCCTTCAACTCGTTCTATTTGTTGATTGACTTCGGCAATCTTATCTTTAACTTCATCCTCTATCTGTTTGATAGTAGAATCTATCCATTCATTGATATCAAAGTTCAATAGGTCTGGGAGTGAAGGTAATCCTAATGCGTCCCAAATCTCTTTAAATTTTTTGATGAGTTTGTTAAACAGATCCCACACCAGATTGGTAACCGCATTCATCATTTCAGACTTGATATATTGCCAAGTGATTTTCGCTTTCCACTCGCGGCACTTTACACCGTACGTACCATCCCATGACCGGAGAGGTTCTGGAATTAATAGATATAGTTCGTCAAGTCTTTCTTCAATCTGTAGTTTGATTCGGGCCTGTTCTTCGTCAGTGAATATTTCTAAAAGGTTTATTTCAATCCCCATTATATTCAAATTGAAGTCAACCGGTAACAGTTTAGATATTAGTTCCGCGATCTTGACTGGGATGAATAATTGATAATCTTGAATCAATTCATTGAAGGCATCGTCCGCCTCCTTTTCCCAATTTCGAATCTTCCCTTCTTTGTCCCAATACGGAGCAAGTAAATCTGATACCTGTTCAATAGTAGTTTCTACTTCGGTAATAATATCTTGTAATTGATCTATAAGCTCTTGTGCTTCAGCATCAACCTCGTCGACGAATTGATCTTTAAGGTCGATTATATTTTGTCTTAATTGCGTTGGGATGTTAGATAACTTATTAAACTCTTTGACAATGTCCGCACGAGTAGGAGGGAATCCACCCTCGCACGGTATCTCAATTCCTAATTCTAATATGGAAAGTTGATCTACCGCTAACACGCTCAAGGTTTTTAATACATCTAACTGTCCTTTACTGACCGAAGATACTGACGCTATTGGATTAGGTGGTTTAATCTGTAATACCGGTGTATCTACTACCGGAAACTCTTCTGAATCAGCCATTAGACATTATCCGCCCGAGTTTAGTGTTATAAATTCGCTACCATTAATGTTTACTGTATTAGCAGACACCGAAACCTTACCGTGACTTCCACCCACAGTTAAATTTATAGAGACTGGTTTATCCCCATTTGCGGGTACATATATGGAGATATTACCATCCTTATCCATTTCATAGTACGCACCCCCTTTATGCTTTTCTTTGATACGTTCAGCGCCAGGCGTATCATCATACTCTTTATAATGTCCGGTCTCTGTCTCGTATACCTTATTGAGAGGGTAGTTCTCCTTTGCCTTCTCGTTCGTATCCCCTGTTTTGGGTACAGTGCCAATCACCATAGGCAACTGAGAGTTCTTCCCGTCAAGGAACATACCGAACACTTGTGTACCCTTTAGGATACCTAGGTTCTGACCCTGTCCCTTATGGATACCCGTAGTGACAGGTACAACTATCTGGGCCCAAGGCAGGTCTTCGTCAGGAATTTCATCATATACACCGAAAACCCTAACCCTGACTCTACCCAATTTCTCTGGGTCGTCCTTTACATTGACAACCTCACCCATAAACCATCTAGTCTGGTCGCCATAAAAATCTATTGAATTCTGCGGTATCATTGATTGGTCACCTTTTCATCCGACAACTTCACACAAGTGAGTGTCGCTACATAATTTTCAGCTCGGAACGCATGTTTAACCCCGAAGATGAGAAAGTCACCAGACTTCTTCATATCAATTGAGGTGGTATCATTACCATCTTCGGTGTTTATATTAGCAAGAAATCTGAGTCTGATTTTTTTACCTATACTATTATTACGTCTCCCTTTCATAAACTCAATGAAATTAACACTAATAGTAAGAGGACTCTTTTTCAAAACATGATCCATGCTCTTATTAATAACACTTAGTTTATAGTTAGCAAAGTCATCACTTTGTGATAGTGAATTAAACCCTTCATACGCATCCGTACTACCAATCTGAGTAATCTTGCGACTCTTTTTCGTATTGAGTTCCGATTTTCTGAAATAATCTAGCGCATCCGAAGTATTAGATATGAGCTTGTCATTTTTTATTTTCTGTGTAAAGTCCTTATCAATATCAAATATACCCGAGACTCTTTCGTTTTTAGTTATATCCAGAAAACTATATTCACCACCCACGATACCTTCGGAAATCATTTTAAATAAGTTATCAGTATTTTTGAACTGATACCCTAGTATAGTACGTCGTCTGATTTTAGACTCATTGTCATTACCTTGAGGTATGTTCGCTTGTATATGGGCGAATGGTACGTCCGGATTAATAACATCTTGTTCCATCAGTGTTTTGAGGTCACTGAAGATCAACTCATCTCCGATAAGAGAAGAGTATAGGTAGAAAGGATATCCTTCCTTAGTACTAGAATTATTTTTTATCCAAGAGATTGATTCCATCGGTGTTAAGTTAGGTACAATCACCCGCATCTCTTGTTTATCAGTGTCAGTCGAAGATACTTTCTTATTAATCAAGTCACTGATAGACCCAATAATTTTAGACGGTTTTCCGGAATACTGACGGTTAACATTAATCATATTAGACTCGTAAGCGATATCTTCTATGAGATGAACTACAACATTTTCTACCGTATCATGACCTTTCTGCGAAAACAAAACTTGCGTTATATAAAACGTTTTGGCGATAACTTTAGCATCAAGATCATCAGTCACTATCAGTTCTACATGAACTTTCTCACCACCCTGTAAATAACCACTTGTTATAACATCTCCGCTATCAATGAAGGATAGTGTGCCGGTGAGGTAAGGTTTATCTAAATGCTCGAACACGTCAAGGTCAGTCACCGCATTTCGGATATCCACTTTTTTGTGTGAAGTGAAATGAGTACTTTCGATGAGAACTTTTTTAAATTCAAAAGGTGTTTTATGTTCGAGTTCACTAATTGCTGTCATAACTTACCCATAGAGTCTTGAATGGCTCGCACAACAGAATTTATATTACCTTTGCGAAGTACGCGTATTTGTTTTAATGATTCATTCTGTTGGTGATAGTGCTCTTCGTGAGTCACTTCTATATCATTAACTCCGGGCCCGAGGTATGGGTCGATGTCTATAATATTACCTTCAATATCAGTATAAAAACGAGCGGACTTGTGTTCGGGTTCAACTGTGTTCACAAGCAATGTTTCCAAAACACCTTCGTTATTGGTAGAATCTAATTGTTCACCGTTAGAAAAGGAACCCGATACCATCTTCACTACAACTTGCCCGAGCCGAACATGTCGATGTAGAACTTCAGCAGTACCGTTCGCTCCTTGGATGGTTTGGTGGGTCAAGAACTTGTTTACAATATCCTCACTCGTGTTTAACACAATGTAAGGATGTTCTTTCTCCACTTTCGCTTGTACCTGAGCATACGGTAATGGCCATCCACGTTCGCGAATCTCATCGTTCATGAAATAGAATGTCCAGTGTAAATTAGCATCGCCGTACAACTTATATGCTACATGATCAGGACGTTCGCCATCAGCAATGTAGTAGTCAGTATAGAATGAGGTAGCATCCTTAACGTTATCCAAAATATCAGCGTACGCAGTAAGATTTTGCGCAATGGAGCGATCAGCGGTATCGCCGAATCTATAGAATATTTTAGGGAAGTATTTAAAGTATGCCATTAGTAACCACCATCTCCACTTTCGTCTGTGCTTTCTTCAATATCTTCGCGACTTAATGTTCTGTCCTCTACCATTGTAAACGACAAGTCAATTTCAGCAGGAGTTCCGTCTTCATGGAATGCCATTGAACCCGCATTATAATTTACACTGATACTGCGTATGAAGGTATTGCGTAATTTAGTTCCGACTCGTACTGGAGCCGCACCCTCGATGTCTGGCATAAACCAACTCGATACATCGAATACCATAGGATACTTATAACCCGCACTTATACCATCTCCCACACCACCAATCATCTCAGGGTATGCGGATTTCCTAAAGATATGAATAATATTTTTAATTTCGTCAGCCTCTTTCTTACTCTTAGGAATAAACTTAAACTGAAACTGAAACTCACGTATTCCTACGTTTCTGAACTGAGTCCGTATGTTTGGATTAACAGATACCGCTCCAGCAATACTAACTGCTGATCCTGCGGTTTCATTGATTTTCTGCGCCCCACGCGCAAGAGCAAGTCTTGCTAATGCGGGAGTCTTTGCGCTATTGACCATATCTGTGATAGATTGTTTTCCACTAGTAATAGATTGCGCCAACGCGCCCATCGCGCCACTACCTGACGACAACGCTTGAAAACCGGCAGCACCAGCAGTACCCAAACTAGGTGTGTCATATCCAAAGTTATCTGTGATCACTAGAGAGACTGGTAAGTATAGCGCTACCACGTCACCCGTGTATTCGATGCTTCTCGCTACTACTTCTTTTGACTCTGTACCGGCACCGGATTCGGCAGCTTTCACTGCTTCCGCTTCCTCTTCATTTTTTGGTTTACCGTCACCTTCGTCTTCGCTTGGTCGGTTAAGAGCAAACATACTTTCGAACAACGCACCAAAGTCAATACCTTTAATGGTCGGTGGTTTAATTTCTTTTATGTGAAATAATACCTTAGACCGAGAATTTGTAGTATCTAGAGGATACTGCAGTATCTTTTTTGACTTGGCTGTGTTGTCTGTAGTGTCGGTAGGTTCTGTTTCTGCCATCGGAATAACTCTCGGTTATAAATACTTTTTACTATTTATACATAAAGTTACTAATGAAAACATACAAAGGCAGATACCAACCGAAAAACCCAGAAAAGTACGCTGGTGATGTGGATAATGTCGTCTATCGTTCAGGTTGGGAACGACATGTTATGAAATGGTGCGACGAAAGTATAGACATCGTACAGTGGATGTCCGAAGAACTTGTTATACCGTACATATGCGAAACCGATGGAAGACCTCACCGATACTTCACCGACTTTGTTATTAAGTACAAGTCTGGACGAGTGGTTATTGTGGAAGTCAAACCTCATAAAGAGACCCTGTTACCCGTACGTAAACAAGGTAAGACTAGACGTACTATATTGACCGAAGGAATGACATACATCAAGAACCAGTCGAAGTGGAAGGCCGCTAAGGCGTATGCTGATGACCGTGGATATCACTTCGAGATATGGACTGAGAAAGAATTGACCGCAATGGGTGTCATGCCCAAGTCCACTCAAAAGATGCGTACCAAGAAACCCCTGAAAAAACTTGCGCCCTTCCGTAAGAAAAAGAAATAGTTCCTGTATAAATAGTAGGAATAGATTTTAACTCAGGAACTTTATGTCTACAGTATTTAACAGACTAGAACTACAAGCATTCCGTGCGGGTATTACTCCTCGCACAAAGGAGTCGCGAGCATGGTTCCAACAAAAGATTAAGAATCTACGTAGCATCAATCGTGAAGCATTGATGAAAGAAGAACCTTTAAAGCAAGTGAGTACCGAAATTGTCGGTAGCATGTATATGTTCTTCTACGATCCGAAGCACAAAGAGACATTACCGTATTACGATACGTTTCCTTTAGTGGTCGTTGTCGGGCCCGCAGAAGGCGGATTCCTAGGATTGAACCTTCATTACCTACCTCCTATCTTACGTGCTAAGATGTTGGACGGGTTGATGGAGATTACTACTAACAATAAGTTTAACGATTCTACGCGATTCAAGATGACATATGAGTTACTTGCGCGAGCATCGAAATTTAAGTACTACAAACCCTGTCTCAAACATTATTTGAATAAACAGGTAAAAAGTAAGTTCGCATTGGTTCCTGCTCCAGAGTGGGAGATTGCTACATTCCTTCCGACAGCACAATTCCGTAAGGCGAACTCTAAGAAAGTCTACGCAGACTCTAAGAAAATGATAGGTGGATAACCAATGGCATCAATAGAAGATTTAAAGAGTAGACTTATTAGTCGAGGCGGACTAGCGTCTGCTAACCAGTTTGGTGTGGTACTACCATCAAAAGTAGGTATCACCAAATTAAGTGGCGCTAAGAATAATAACATATTGTGTAAAAGCGCAACGTTGCCTGGCAGACAAATTACTACACTAGATAGACAAATTGGTCTGTATAGTGAAAAGATTGCCAATGGATTCCTCGTAGAAGATGTTACGTTGACCTTCCATCTTCTGAACGATTATAGTGTTCGTAAATATTTTGATAAATGGTTGGGAGCAATGGTAGGGCATATGACACCCACTCCCCCCAAAGAACCTAAACCTCCCGCAGAAGGCGAAGAAGCTAAACCACCAGCACCAAAACCTTTATCGAGGGGTGCCATCGGGTGGAAGGACGATTACGTTGCGGACATTATAATACATCAATTAAAAAAACCACAGGTTCGTGTGGGGTTCGACCTAGGGCCTTTAGATATTAATCTAGACCTACTGGGAGGTACCGTGTACAGTGTTAAACTGATAGACGCTTTCCCGACAAACGTATCAACTATTCAATTGAGTGATGACCTCGACGGATTAGTAGAAGTAACTGTTACATTTTCATACACCAACTGGGAGCCCTTTAAGGCTGACAAAGTAGGGTTATTCTCTGCTGACATCAATCTTAATTTCGGCGGCTTAATTTAAATTATAGGATTTATAATGGCATTACCAAAACTGAATGACACACCAAAATATCGCGTTACCGTACCATCTACAGGTCAGGAAGTTAGTTACCGACCTTTCCTAGTAAAGGAACAGAAGATGTTGCTGATCGCATCTGAGACGCAAGATAGAGTGGATATGGTTAAATCAATCATCAACACTATCAATGCGTGTACTACAGAAGACATCAAGGGAGAACTAACTACCTTTGATGTAGACTACCTATTCACTAAGATTCGGTCAAAATCCGTAGGTGAGACAAGTACATTATTAATTTCATGTACCGAATGTGAAATGAATAACGAAGTTGTGGTTGAACTCGATAAGATAGAAGTTGAGGGAGTGGCCACCGATGTTAAAATCAATATCACTGACGACATTGTTCTTGAAATGAGATACCCGACATACGAAGACTTTATGAAAAATGAGAAACTTCTACATGGTACGAGTGCTACAGAATCTCTACTAGAGTTGCTTATCACATGTATAGCGACTATATGTACCGAAGAAGAACGATACTCGACCAAAGATTCGACTAGAGAAGAACTAATTGATTTTATAGACTCAATGACAACACAACAGTTCGAGACAATTTCGACATTTGTAAATGATATGCCCACACTTAAAGAAGAAGTTAAATTTACGTGTGCGCAGTGTAATACAGAGAACTCTAAAGTTCTAGAAGGCATAGATGATTTTTTTTGATTAATCTCTCTCATGACACGTTGGTAAATTACTACCAAGTTAACTTCCAACTGTTAAACAACTTCAACTACTCATTGAGTGATGTTGAAGAAATGTTGCCTTGGGAGAGAGAGATTTATTTGACCATGTTGATTGACGACCTAAAAGAAAAAAGAGAAAGAGCACAACAGCAGGGATAACCCATGATTGAAACATTAATAGAGCACCTAAAATCACAGAATAATACTCTGGATAGTGTTAACACTAACCTTACGAGTATGAACAGTTCTTTAGCGACAATGATTCTGAGTGACCGGAAGGACGAACTTCGTCGCCGTGAAGCAGATGATGATGCTAAAAGAGCAGCGAGTGCTGCCTCCCGAACAACCAGTACTGCCGGTGGTGGTGGTAGTAAAAAAGGTGGTGGCGGTGGTAGATTTTCGGGTTTTGGTGGTGTTCTAGGTGGATTTGGTGCGGGTACGTTGGCAGGTGGGGCAACAAGTTTATTAGGTAGAGCTGCCCTGGCAGGTGGTTTGGCTGCGGGTGCCGACAATATTGCTAGTTATGTTCAAGAACAGACTGGTTCAAGTGACCTCGCTGATGCCGCGCATCGAGCAACAAAACTGGGGTCATTCGGTCTTCTTTTGGGTACGCGTTTTGCTTTACTGGGTGCGGTAGGTGGAGCCCTTGCTACTCCCGAAGTTATATCAGAACTTGAAAAGTTGGGAGACAAGGCAGCAGGACTGAAAGAGCCTTTGATGAAATTCACAGGTGCTCTACCTTCATTGAACGACGCACTTTCTAAAGTGACTGAAACCGTGGTAGGGACTTTAAGTTTTATTAATTCAGCAATCGAGGGAGACGTGCCCGCTGCTTTAGACAAGGTCGACGAAGCGGCAGTATTGGCTCTTGGTGTTAAAGGAGGTATGGACGCTAACAAGAATAAGGAGAAACTTACTAGAGCAGGTCGAAGAGCTGCGCAAAATGCTCGGCAGGCAGCAATCAAGGCAAAAAAAGTTACTTCACCAGTATCAGAAATGGAGTTCTCTAAAAGTCAACGTCAACAATTTAATTCTGAAACTGCTAAGGGTTTGAGTGACAAGGAAATTAAAGCTTTGGAGCTAGATGGACTCAAGGTAGATAAAACTACCGGTAGTATCTCTAAGGTCGGTGGTGAATTTGTAAGTGCTGATAAGGTAGATGAATTATTTGCTAAGAATGAAATCAAAACGTCAACCCAAAGTCTCAGTGCTAAAAACTTTATAGATGAACTTAATGGTAAAGCGGCAGCGAAATACGGTAAGTTTGGTAAGGCATTATCCTTCTTAAAGAAAGTTCCGGCATTGGGTTCTTTAATAAGTGGTGGAATAATAGCAAATATTTTAATGGATGAGACCACATCTACGAAAGAAAAAGCGGCATTGCTTAGTAAAGAATTGGGTAGCATAGGTGGCGCAGCTCTTGGTGGCGCAGTTGGTGGTTTGATAGGAACCTTAGGCATGCCCGGCATAGGTACTCTTACTGGAGGTGTATTGGGTGCTTTAGCTGGTTCGTGGTCAGGAGAGGAATTGGGAGAAAAGTTTGCCAATTGGATGTTAGGTGTAGACGATTCAGCATCAGAACCCTCAGAACCTGTGGCAGCAGCCGGTGGAAATAAAAGACGACGAGGTGCTGGTGCCAAACCTTCTCAGGTTAGTAGTAGTGTCACGTCAGCACCGTATCCTCAGTCTGGTGTTAAGGTTGCGACAGCATCTAGTGATATGTTTGCCGCTCAGGCGCAACAAAATATCGTGGTGGTAGACAATAGTAATGTCAGTAATAATGTCAGCACTCAGGCAGGTGATGTTAGTTTCAGCGGAACCACTGGTTTCGACTTCTATGACCCAATGATGGGTTCTAGAACTGCATAAAAAAAAGGGGGAACTTTCGTTCCCCCCGAATCCAAATATCTGGATTAATCTTCAGCAGCCATCTTCGCGAAATACGACAGAGTATCATCAGTCGATTCGGCGACAGGCGCCTCGGCAGCAGGAGCTGATACAACCGTTGGTTCTGACGCTGAACGAATTGGAGCAGCTTCTGCCGATTGGGCAAGTGCTTCATTCTTCAGAGTAGCACCGTTTCCAGTTGCTACTCCTAGGACAGTATCCAACTTAGCCTTCAAATCATCATAAGACTTGAACCAGTTCGCATCAAATGCGTTCGGGTAGTTTGGTACTTGGAACTCATTCAGGTCATACAAAGAGTTATAGGTGGATTCCAACCTAGTCTCGTCTGCCTCAAACAGAGCAGTAGGAGATTTGAAATCTGACTTATCATAGTTGCGGTATCCTGCGACATTACGAATCTTCAATTCGAAGTTCGCACCAGACCAGAAATCGAATGGATTGACCGGAGTCTCGCCAGGAAATTCTGGTTGCATCATATCCATGATCTTGTCAAAGATTTTCTTACCGAACTCGTAGATCATTACCTTACCATTGTTGGCTGGGTTTGCGGGATCATTAACGACTAGGATGTTAGTAACGTAGTGTAGACGACGCTTCTGACGACGGGCAGTCTCTTTATCTTCTTCGATACCAGAGTTCCATAGACGAGAGTTTAACTCACCTAATGGGTCGTTCTGACCTAGTGTAGTCAATGAACGTTCGATGTACCACTGACCGGTTGGGCCTTTAAAGGCATGATCCCAATAACGTACCCACGGTAGGTCTTGACCTTCCATCGCGGGTAGAAAACGAATGATAGCGTAACCATTACCTGCTTCATCAACAGTAGGTTTCCACTTGCGGTCGTCTTGGTATTTGTTTGTGTTGGTTGCCTGACCGGATGCTTCGGTAGCAGCGGTAACAAGCTTTGAGATATCCATAGATTTGGATTTTAGATTTGCGAAAGACATAATATTTCCTTTAGTATTAGGATTACTTAAATATAAACAATGGTCGTATGAACAATGTATGTGATTGCCTCTAGGGCACTGCTATTTATAACACATCTAAAGTGTTAAGTTTTGGTAGAAAGTTTAACTGCCGAGCTTCTGCTTCGAGGTTTTCGATTATTGGGACAGTAAGATATTTTTTAATGTCCTCTACCTCTAGACCTTGAACTTCACAAAGATGAACTATAGTATCCATATAACTCATACGATGTTTGAATACGAACTCTTCTATGTTGCGAGAGAAGGTTTTCCTATCCAAAAAGTTGGCAGCGTTCTCTGCCTTTCTATTCATCCAGTACACCAACCGATAAAACATTCTCTACTTTAAAAGAGCGCCATGCTTGTTTATCGATTGCGAAAGCACGAATTACAGACTTGTTGACAGAGTAGTCAGCGTTAGTCTCGGATACTTTAGGTTGCTCGGTAACAGGTAATAAATTAGTCGCTAAGGTACAAGGCATTACTCGCGTCTCGCCATTAACCTTAGTGAACGTCACCTCTAGAATGTTTTTCTTGAGGGTATCCATAAGTGAATCATATTCGAATGTTTTAGAATCGGTCATATTCAGCGTCCTCTTCAGATACTTCGGCGTCGGCATGAACATACTTGAGAAAATCTTCGTTGCCGTCAAGCATTACAATAACGGTTTCAAGACACTTCAACACATTTTCCATGTTACCGATGACTTCATCATCTTTGGTTTCTTTTTGAGCTTCTTCAGCATAATCCTGTAGAGACTCGATGTACACGATACGTAAGAACTCACGTGAGATAAGAGTTACATCGTTTTTAGGGTATCGACCTAAGTCAATTAAGTTTGGTGATTCAGACATTAATTCCATTCCTCGTTAGTGTTTGCTTTATAAACATCATTAAAATGAGCATTGACATATTTGTCAGTGTCATGCCAACTAATGTTGGACTTATAGTCTTGGCGGTCTAACGCCGAAACTTCTTTCGCGAGCAGTAGATTAGACCTACGTACTTTTGAACTTTTCTGTACTCTGAGAGTAGCACGACGAATCATTGCGTATCTCATTACTTTATCTACAGCCATTATACATTAATCCTTATCTTGTGTCAAGTAAAATTTACCGGTCTTCTTAGCTTCCTTTTTACGGTCAACATGTACCGCAGCGACATTATACTTTCTAGCATACTTAGCAACTGGATTTGACTTTTTCATTTTGTCCTCAATCTTCATTTACGAGATCCGACCAACTCTTTAGTTTTATTCGTTTCTCTGCTGAATACAAATCTAGGTCGGTATAAGACACGAGGTCGTATTCTTGGCAAAGGTCGATCATACACTGAAGGTCACCGAGTTCTTTGGCGAACCGCTCAAGAGTGTCATGGTCTTGACCAAATCGTTTTAGTTTAGATGCCATCTGAATAACTTCAGCACACTCTTCCTGAAGAATCGTTAAGAGTTCAGTACAACTATCATTGTGTCTCAACATCTTAGAGTCCCATCAATGTGTTGTCGCGGAAATACAAACCGGTAGGTGGAGTTAACTTACCAAGCATTGCCCAGTCTTCTGCCTTTAACGCGGGGACATATTGTCCGTATTGGTCAGCAAACTCTTTACCCATCTCGTTGTATTCGTTAAGGTACTGAAGAGCTTCTGCGGCAGCAACTTTGGCATCCTTATTCTCAAAAGTCTTTTCATCATAACGGTTAGTCAGTTTTGGTTTAGCAACAAATTTAAACATAATATATTCTCTCTCAATCAATTAGGTGGCTATTATACTTCTTTCAGAAACAAATGTCAAGGGCTTATTTAGCTTTAGATTCTTTTAACTTCCTAAATTGCCATCTTAGAAACCATTTCATTCGCCGGAAGTACTCTTTCGAATCGTAGTCAGGGTATTTTCCGTCATACCCTTCACACTCTTCACAATGAAGTGTCCACTGTTTAAAACAAAATTCTCTGAAAGTCATTAGTAGTACCAGCTGTTGTAGTGTTCTGCTTCCGCAGTAGTAGGACGGGCGCAAGAGTAAGAAGAAGTCTTGAAACCACCGTAGTTGTCCAGACGTTTCTTCATCTCTTCGCCAATGAAAGAGTTGGGAACCGCACGAACATTCTGACAGTCATAACCTTCTGAACCTTTGACAGTCTGAGACGCAATCTCACGAACGATCACAGTCCGAGCAGTAGGTTTCGCAACAACTTGGTAGAGATCGACTTGAGTCTGTTCGTAACCCCAAGAGTCAACGAACAGGTCACCGACCTTAACGCCGGCGGCAAGTTCTGCTGCCTTGACTTTCTGCGCTTCTTTACGTTTTGCGCGATACTCGGTAACAGCGAGACGATTATCAATGAACTCTTGTTGCGCTTCATACATGCGTTCAACACTACGGTAACGAACGTGGTACTCAGTCTTGTAACCAAGACGGGCACGAGGAGCAAGACGGTCGCACTTGGCGATCATACGTTCTTCATCAATAGTAAGAATAAGGTCGTGTTTCGCGAACAACTCAATCATTTCATTTTTCATAATACATCTCTCTCAATCAATTAGGTAGCTATTATAACATAACTGGGAACAATGTCAAGGGCCCTAGCCAAAATAATTTAAATATTTTTCTCACGCAGGTGTCTTATTTTTGCTTCAACGATATCAAGAACACATAACTCAGTTCCCCCGATGTGCCACTTATAGAGTTCTCCGCCTCTACTTTTAACCCCACCGTCATAATCTTTCCAGTCATACACAGTGATCGGAGTTTCTTCTCCGTAGAAGTTATATCCAACGAACTCCCATTCGGTACAAATCTTATCTTCTACATCAAGCGCATCACGAAGATAGGTAGGTTCTCCAAGAACCTCGACTAACTCGTAGTAAGTGGCGTCAATGTAACCTTTTAAACTAGTCATCATAAAACCTCAAAAATAATAAATGGTGGGAGGAGCAGTGAACCGAAGTTCCTATTCCTGATTCCAGATGTCTCGGAGACAAGCAGTGAACCCCGAAGGTTCTTAATCAGGAGACCAGACCTCCCCATCAACAGTAGCTATTATACACGATTCAGCTACAAAAACAAGGGCTTTCTTAGAACAATTTGTTATATCAACCTAACTTCTTATTTCTTTTTAGTGGCAGGAGACTTCTTCTTAACGGGGGCCTTTGCGTTAAAGGTCTTTCGTTTGACAGTAGGTTTCTTAACAGTAGGTTTCTTCTCAGGTGTCTCTACGGGAGCCTTAACAGTTTTCCGCACCTTCCTTTTGGGTTTTGTCACAGTTTTCTTTGGTTGAGGAAACTTTTTAGACAGAAACTCATTGACTGATAACCCGCACGTTCTCAACTCCTTTATAAAACGTCTGTGGGAGTCCATGTCCCACCCGTGAGCGGGTTCCAAGAACTCACCGTAATGATCCATCACAATATCAGATAATCGCTCACACTCCAAGGTATCCTTGTCGTAGAGGTACCTAACCTTACGGTCGTAATTCAACTTAACAATCTTTTCCATTATGCCACCAACTGAACCCGACCATCAAACTCGGTTATACTCATCTCAAAGGGAACGATCATTTCAATACCAACTCGGTTAATATCGAACCGGTCAGAACCGCTGCGAGAGTCAGTCACATATACCTTGTAACCATGACACATAGGAACACCATTGTCGTAGAACATCTCACCCTTCTCAATAACACGACCTACCAGATAACTGTCGGGACGGCCGTCCATTGGTCGGAAGTCAAGCGCTTTAATCATATCACCAACATTCGCTACATTCTCAAATCTCAACATTATATTAAATCTCCTATCTCAGCTAATCGGTTGGTGATGCGTCGGTACTCACTTTTGTAGTACGTTTCGTTATAACACTCCGCAGCATCAATCAACATTACAAGGTCGTTCATCAAATCACCAATTTCACTATCAATCATTTGTAACCTCCCCACCTTACCCACGCATACTGAGGTTTCTGACAAAATTGTCCTATCTCATCAAAACCCAACACAGTGTATCCGTCTAAAGGATCGGTACCTGCTTCATACTCAACGAGATCCCAACCCGCTTTAAACAACTTGACTTCTTTGATATCTTCAATAAGGCGAACTTGCATAATATATTCTCTCTCAACTCAATTTGTACAGCTATTATACTTCTTTTAGAAACAAATGTCAAGGGCCTGAAGCTAAATAAATCAACAATTCCAGATATAAATCTTATCCTGTTTCTTCTTACCTTTCTTCAACGAGTCAACTTTCTGACCCATCTGTTGTTTGAGGTCTTCCTCATCATGACATACCGGTAACCCAAATGATACCGCATCCTCATACATTTTAGGTGATATGTTAAAACAGACGTGACCACCCGTCTTTATGTTATCGACGCATTTCTGCCAGAGAGGTATAAAGAATTCGGTGTAGAACTTCTCATCAGATTCCCAAGGTGTCATATGTTCATATATTTCTAAGTTAACATAAGGAGGGGAAGTAAGTACAAAGTCATAGTCCAGTTTACTGAAATCTACATCAAGAGCACTCTCCCAAATCATATCAAGTTTAGATTTGTCTTCGTCAGGGAACAGAGTGTTTTCAAGTCCGGACTCTTCGTTTAAGAATGTCATCATGTCATCATAGGCATCAACCATTTCCACGTTAGTATCGATACCCGTGTAATCAATCCCTAAACTCCACGCACCTAACATTCGACCACCCCATCCCGCTGTAGGGTCTAGTACACTCTTTGCGTTATACTTTCGATAAAGATACTTGGCGGTTGTTGCCTTAAACATGACAATCGAACCCAAGTTGATTCTAAAACATTCGAAGACATTACCGGCAGGTGTCCTACCTCCACGGTTTCGTTTCTTGGTAGAGTCAATCAGTTTGTCCCATTGCTCTTTGTCGCTGTGGATATCATAGATAGTTTTACCATCTTGACGTTTACACTTTAATAGGTTTTTTAATTGGAAGTGATATAGGAATGGATTGCCCGAGAAGTTATTAGAATTCGCTACGGCGTCGAATTTGTTGAGATTAAACAAATCCTTTCTGAGTCCTGCCACATCGATATTCTTATGATTCTCGATATCTTCGACTGTGACAGAATCCAAATGTAGATTGACTGGTTTTAATTCAACTTTAGACATTAAATAATCTTGATACCTTTTCTTCGGATAATGTGCGGTTTGCGTGTTTGAAGTAATCTGAGAACTTAGCACCACCAGACTGAGTCCACATGTTCCGTAGATAAAAGGCAAGACCTCTACCTTGGTAGTCGGCAGCCTTGAGTCTGGCATTAAATTCGGCAACTCGTTTCATACTTTCTTGTTCGAATTCCTCAATGATTCTTCGCTGCTCTTCGTTTACAATATCTTCGCCCATGTACATCGTAGTCTCATTAGACTTTTCTGAACAGAACAAGTAGACATAACCATCTTTAGGCAGCCCACCATTGTACATAGGAGCATTGTTTTTACTACTCTTACATTCTAATAGAACTACGGTATTGTCTACTTTAAATACGAAGTCCGGAGAGTTGTGTGTACCGGTGGGTTGGGTGAAGTATACATTGTCAGGAACACTATCATGGTGCTCACCTCGCAACAGAGCATCTCGGAAGTCAACGACACTAGTAAATCCTAGACTAGACGCTAGTTCTTTGAAGTCACTCTGAACTAATGAATTGCTCACTAGCACATCTTCTACGGCATCTTCGTGACTCGCTACATTGTGTACAGTACCGCTCACCGCCTGATAGTTTCTGAAGTAAGGTAATGCGATTAATTGATCGTGTATTGCTTTTGATAGATTCATAGTATACTCTCTCACTCAATTAAGTAGCCATTATAACACATGTTTCGATTACTTGTCAATACATTTATCACTTACACGCTAAATAAATTTCTCTCTCAGTACCATACGCCTCGTGCTCCCAAGGATGGTCTCTATAGGCAACTCCAACATACTCAACACCATCAAAGGTCTGCTTCGTAGTCAGACAAGTCTCGCCATCATCGTTTGTTCTCAAAACGAATCCATTATTGATCAGTCGACCAGATGCCATCTGTTTTGCGTGAACCATTTCGTGGGCAATATTTACCATCAGATCTTCCATAGGGATTCTACCTTCAGAATCACTGCGAGCAAGTTCAATAAAAACCTCTTCATCATCACCGTTACAGTAACCACCGGCATCACCATCACAACGGGGTTTGAAGTCTAAGTCAAACAAACATTCTTCAAACTCATCCAGACCTAAGTGACTGTACACTCGACCTACGTAGTCTACCAGCTTCTGACTGGTAGTACCCTGAACAATCATGTTATACATTATAATGTAATCTCAATTCGTTCTGTAGGAGGATTCAACTCTCTGAACCCTTTAGACTCAAGAATCTCACGAACACGTTCACGGTCAAGAGTGTCACCGCCACCCCAATGATCAGCAATGTCCATACACTTGACAGCGTACTCAAGGATAGCTTCTTGGATATCAGGGATACCACACCCAAGGTCGTATATGCCATCTTTGCCATAGAACAAGTGGACATAGTCACGGAAGTCATTTAACGCAGCAGGAAAATTCATAATCATCTCTCTCTCAATCAATTAGGTAGCTATTATAACATAACTGGACACAGAGTCAATAGCCTACTTAGAACTATTAAGCATATCGATATGCGCTTTTATTTCTTTTCGGTTTAACTTGCGAAACTTGCGTCGTGATACACCCCAAGATTTCAGGGGAGCGGTGAATACCTGAAGGATTCCGGTATTGCGAGGAACGTAACCTATGAGGTCAGTGCCTTTGGTTACATAAGTGTGGTTAGGTACATAATCATAAGTACCCCAGTCAGTAATTTCTTCGCGCCACATAAAGTGACAGGCATCTTCATACGTCATCAACTAATCTCCAACATTCATAATATCTTCTAATACTAGATAGGACACCATAATAGTCATCCTGATTATCTGTGCTAAACGCTAACCACATCACCAATATGACACGGGCGAAAAACATTCTCATGACATCCACTCAGGGGTCACCGCATTTTTCCAAGTAGCAAAGGCACTCTTCTCTTCACGATAGTAGTTACGATACCCGTCAACTACATCATCGCGTTTACAATGGTCAGGCATACACTGCGGCATCACTGATTCATGTGCGGTCTGTTTGATATTCTTAGGTGCGAGCCACAACATGGAACCTAAATCTGTATAGGTCTTATGAACAC
>Ga0102870_1000035_pt1 | contig 53878 bp, 100 predicted proteins | sample Colrivmet1546B02_FD_78442 | JGI IMG/M metagenome (GOLD analysis project Ga0102870, IMG submission 78442) | Estuarine microbial communities from the Columbia River estuary - metaG 1546B-02 | ecosystem: Environmental > Aquatic > Marine > Intertidal zone > Estuary | place: USA: Columbia River...
AGTTTCCTAGACCCACTTACTCCCATTCTTGATGCGGTTGGTTGGGACGCGGAACCTCCGTCGTCACTAGAGGATTTCTTCGGTTGACAGGCACTCTATATTATGGTATAATGGTCACATGAATTACGAATTAACTATATTTAAAAATCAGTTCGACAACAAGACTCATCGCAAGCAATCTTTTGATACTTGGGATGCCTTCGTTGGTTTACTGAAAGCACTCTCGACTAAAGAGGGACAAAAAGGTGGTGCTAACAGTTCTGCTCTTATTACTCCTGCTGTTTTCGAGGACGGCACGACTCGCGCTAACCGCAATACTCTACGTTGGGGTGGTTGGTGCTGTGTTGATGTGGACGATCATAATTATCCTACCGGTTCTCTTAGTGCCCTAGAAGACGCATTACGTGAAGACTTCGGTCAGTATGATTATGTGGTCTACAATACAGCAAGTTCACGTGAGCCGACTCATCCGAAAGACGTAGATAACTATCCTAAGTTTCGCATTGTCTTTCGATTAGACGAGACGGTTGAGACCGAGCGCATCAAAGCGTTCTGGTACGCACTCAACACTGAACTGGGTGAGATTGGTGACCCACAGACTAAAGACCTTGCGCGTATGTACTATATCCCTGCGGTATATCCTAACGCGTGGTCGTTCTTCTTTGAGAATAAAGGAGCTGCTCTGAATGTGTCAGAGTTGATTGCTAAACATCCTTATCACGAGAAGACTGGTAATTCTTTTCTAGATAGACTACCTCCACACTTGGCATCTGCCGTAATTCAACATCGTAAGGACGGTCTAAATAATACTGACTTCAGATGGTCATCATATCGTGACTGCCCGTTCTGGCCTCGAAGACTGGGTGCGGAGTATCAACAAATTAGCGACACTGGGTGGTATGGTAAGATGTACAGCATTATGTTGTCAATTGCGGGTAACGCATATGCGAAAGGATATCCCCTCACCGCCACCCAACTCGCAGACCTAATTCGTGAGTTCGACAACGATACTGGAAACTGGTATGCTAGTAGGCCTCTGTTGGTAGAGGCTGATCGAGCATTAGAATACATTTATAGGAATGGTTAAACAATGAAGAAAATACTTGTAACCGGCGCTGCCGGATTCATAGGTTCACAACTCGCTGGACGTTTACAAAACAATGGGTATGAAGTAAAAGGTATCGATAATTTCAATCGTCACCTGTATGACCCGAAACTCAAAATAGACCGCATGACTCACTTTGACCTGTTTATCTGGAACTGTGACCTCGCGGACGACATCAAGACTGAAGCGTTATTGCGTGAATTTTCTCCAGATGTTATCATCCATCTCGCTGCTCACGCGGGCGTACGTGACTCAATGGGTAAAGAGAAACAGTATCACCGTAACAACATTGATGCTACTCAGAATCTTATTGATGTGTGTAAGAAATACCTTCCCGACACTCGTATCATTTATGCGTCAACGTCTTGTGTGTACGCGGGTTCTCAGGTACCTTGGACTGAAGGTCAAGAGACCGGTAAACAGTTGAACGCATATGGTTACACCAAGTGGGCAAACGAATGTCAGTTCCAATCGTCAGGACTCAACACTGTCGGTCTACGATTCTTCACTGTATATGGCCCTTGGGGTCGTCCTGATATGGCTTTATTTGATTTTACGAATAAAATCCTTGACGGGGAAGAGATTACCGTGTATAATTACGGGAACATGAAGCGAGACTTTACCTTCGTGGAAGATATCCTAGATGGTATCGAGTGCGTTTTAAATCATCCTGAGATTGAATCGGGAGAGATTTTCAACATCGGTCGTGGTGAACAAGTCGAACTTATGGAATTCATCACGCAAATTGAAAAGAATGTAGGTAAAGAGGCAATTAAAAACCTCGCACCTAAACATCCAGCGGATACTCTAGAGACTTGGTCTAATACTTCTAAGTTAGAGGCTCTAGGATATCAACCCAAGGTAAGTATCGCCGAAGGTGTTGAACGTTTTTATGAATGGTACAAAACTTATAATGGGATTAAATAATGTCAAATAATGATGCTCCACTAAGTCCAGCGAATCCTTTTCGTGTGGCAATCGTAGGTCACGGTTTTGTTGGCCAAGCGGTTGAGTATGCGTTTACTCATCCGATGGTTGCTTTCAAACTAATTGACCCGAAGTACAATACATCGGTAGATGATCTAAAAGAGTTCGACCCACAATGTGTATTTGTGTGTGCTCCGACTCCATCTAATGACAACGGAACTGTAGACTCTACTATCGTGGAAAATGCTGTACTGAAGACTCTTTATCACACTAACGCATTGGTCGTAGTTAAATCTACGGTCACTCCGGATGTAGTCCAGCGACTATACAATACTATGGATCGTCGTCAAGTAGACCGATTCTGTTATAATCCTGAGTTCCTGACAGAGAAGAACGCTAAGGCTGACTTCGTTACTGCCAAGTTCCACGTCATGGGTGGTTCTCCACAGGCAACTCAAGAACTGATTGAAATCTATGATATCTTCAGTGGTTGTGAGTCTAATGACTATCACCGTATGACCGCATTCGAGGCATCATTCGTTAAGTATACAATCAACTCCTATCTTGCTACGAAGGTAACATTCTTTAATCAGTTATATGACTTGGTTAATCTATATGGATGTTCTTATAACATCATTACTCGTGCGGCAGGACTGGACGAACGTGTTGGTATGGGCCACACTCGTGTGCCTGGCTTTGATGGTAAACGAGGTTTCGGTGGTGCGTGTCTTCCTAAAGATACGAATGCTTTCTTAAAGTTCTCTGCCCATAAGGTGGATGACCAAGAAATATCTTTTGACTTACTTGAGAAAGTACTTGACATAAACACTCGTTATCGTGTACAATACGACCTTGATGAAAGAGAAAAGGTTAATAACATCACATTCGCTAACTTTGGTGAGGCAAAAGATTAATGAGTATAATGGACAAACTAAAGAAGAACTCTAAGATTAAAGAGACTGAAGTTCTCAGTACGAGTAAATTCTTTACGGCAAAAGATATGGTTGCGACCGACGTTCCTATGGTGAACGTCGCGTTGTCTGGTTCAGTAGATGGTGGTATTGCTCCAGGCCTTACGGTTCTGGCAGGCCCGTCTAAACACTTTAAGACTTCATTCGCATTGTTGATGGCAGGTGCTTACCTGAAAGCGAAGAAAGATGCGGTTATGTTGTTCTATGATTCAGAGTTTGGATCGCCTCAATCATACTTCGAGCAGTTTGGTATTGATACCTCTCGTGTGTTACACACGCCTATCAAACACGTCGAAGACTTGAAGTTTGACTTGATTAGTCAGCTTGAAGAACTAGACCGTGACGACGATGTAATCATTGTCATTGACTCTATTGGTAACCTTGCGTCTAAGAAAGAACTGGACGATGCCTTGAGCGAGAAAGGTGTTGCGGACATGTCACGTGCGAAGGCACTGAAGGGTCTGTTCAGAATGTGTACTCCGTATCTTGCGATGAAGAACATTCCAATGTTGGCAATCAATCACACTTATAAAGAGATTGGTTTGTTTCCGAAAGATGTGGTTAGTGGCGGCACTGGCATCTATTACTCAGCTGATAACATTTGGATTATTGGCCGTCAACAAGAAAAGACTGGCATGGAAATCACTGGTTACAACTTCATCATCAAGGTTGAGAAGTCTCGATATGTGAAAGAACAGTCGAAGATTCCGATTGGCGTATCTTGGGAAGGTGGTGTACAGAAGTGGTCTGGTCTGCTCGAGGTTGCCTTGGCTGGTGGATATGTTATCAAACCAAGTAATGGTTGGTATTCGCGTTGTCATGGCACCGAAGCAGAAGATAAGAAGTTTCGTACCAAGGACACTCTAACCGAAGAATTCTGGGAACCTATCTTTTCTGAAAGTGATTTCAAAGAATTCCTTGCCAAGACCTATCAAATAGGGTATAATAGCCCCATCAACTTAGATACACTTGATGCGTTAAAGGAGATAATTGAATGAGAGCGTTAGATTTAGATAAACCTAGTCAAGGTGTTGATTACGAATTAGTGCCTGCGTACGCGCAGGACGATAGTCAAACGTGGGAAGTAATGATTCTACGTGCTCCATTTGATGGGAGTAGAATCCGTTATAAAAATGTACAACTTGATGGTGAAGGTGAAGAGACTCAATTAAAGTTTAATTTTGATGTCGTCTCCACACGCTATCCTGAGACGGTCAATCTCGTAAATGAAGAGTTGCAGCAGTTTTGCACAGATATATTAATTGATGTAATAGAACTAGCAATTAAAGATGGTTCAATTGGAGCAGCAAGTGACGGAAATCAATCTACAGCAGACAATTCTACGGAATCTATTGACTAATGATCCTTACACACGTAAGGTCGCAGCGTTTATAAATCCTGACTACTTTGAGGGTGTCTATCAGGCACTCTTCAAAGAGTTTACTAAGTTCATTGCTAAGTTCAATCGTCTTCCCTCTAAGGAAGCTTTCAAGATTGAACTGGACAGTACTGACCGTCTCACTGACGAGCAGTACCGTCATGCTATGGATATCCTTCCGGACATCTTCAATTACTCTGAGGAAAACTTAGAGTGGTTACTTGAGCGCACTGAGAAGTGGTGTCAAGACCGTGCGGTGTTTAATGCTGTCATGGAGTCTATCTCTATCATCGACGGCAAACACGCTGAGTTGGGTAAGAATGCTATTCCTGATGTACTGTCTAAAGCCCTGTCCGTATCGTTCGATACTAACATTGGTCACGACTATATTGATAACGCTGATGAACGTTTTGATTTCTACCACTTGGAAGAAGAACGTCTAGAATTTGATTTAGACTATTTCAATCGTATTACTAAAGGCGGTCTACCTAAGAAGACATTGAACATCGCTCTTGCGGGTACTGGTGTTGGTAAGTCTCTGTTCATGTGCCATATGGCAGCTTCTGCTCTGTCTCAGGGTAAGAACGTCCTATACATCACTATGGAGATGTCCGAAGAACGTATCGCAGAACGTATTGATGCGAACTTACTGAATGTCCCTATTGATCAATTAGAACATCTCAGTAAAGATTCATTTACTAAGAAGGTTCAGAATATTGCTACTAAGACTAATGGTAAGTTAATCATTAAAGAGTATCCAACTGGTTCCGCTCATGCTAATCACTTCCGTGCGTTACTGAATGAGCTAAAACTTAAACGTAATATGATACCTGATATTATTTTCATTGACTATCTGAACATTTGTTCAAGTGCGCGTATGAAGGGTATGGGTGGGTCAATCAACTCTTATAGTTACATCAAGTCAATTGCTGAAGAGTTACGTGGACTTGCTGTCGAGTTTGACGTGCCTGTCGTGTCGGCGACACAAACTACTCGTGGTGGTTACAATAATGATGATGTCGGATTGGAAGATACGTCTGAGTCTTTTGGATTGCCTGCGACCGCAGACCTTATGTTTGCGCTCATAGTGAATGACGAACTTAAAGCGTCAAATCAGATATTAGTGAAACAGTTAAAGAACCGATATAACGACCTTGGTGCGAACCAGAGATTCGTTATCGGTGTAGATAGAAGTAAGATGCGATTGTATGATGTTGACCAGAATGATTCGCCTCTAAATAAAGAAGAGGACAATGGCCCAGCGTTCGATAATAGCGCATCTGGCCAGAGACTGTTAACGGAGAGATCTAATTTTTCTGACTTCAAACTATAAGGAATCCTATAATGGATCCAATACTACACACCGTAATTGCGTTGGCAGTTATTGCTATTGCCTATAGGATAGGTAGACGGTCTGGATTAGCGAGCGGTATTGCCAACACTATAAATTACTTAACGAACTATGATGTGTTAACTGACGAGGATATTAAAACAGCCAATGAACGATTTGAAAATGAGCGACGCGGAAGATAAAAATATATTCACCTGCCCTATAGTTGAAGTGGAAGATGGAGAGCTTGCTATAGAATTCTCTGATGAACTCATGGAAGCCCTTGACTTGAAGGTGGGCGATGTGTTACAATGGAAACAATTAATCGATGGAAGTTTTACGTTAAACAAGAAGTGATTTATGAGCGAAGTTGTTATTAGGAATAAAGAGTTGTTAAAGGTTCTCGATGGTTTCTCGCAAGAGATGTTATCAAAACCTTCTTACAATAATGAGAAGTATTGGACATACCACGAAGTTGAAGATATCAACAAAGGTATTTACTATACGTCTCGTGAGTATCTTGATGATTGTCTATCTAGATACCCTGAGTTAGTAGGCCCACCCGACCGTTACTTTGCGCAACCTATCTCTAAGATGGTACGTGAAGATAAGGAAATGTGGGGAGACTTTATGCAGAAGGTCAAGTATGACTTCGCTGCGGAGATTGGAGCACACACGTCCGCATTACTCTCCTATTACCCGCCAGGCGGTTTTGTCGGATGGCATACTAACTATGATGCGAACGCTTATCAAATACTATTCACTTGGTCTGAGACTGGTGATGGTTACTTTGAGTACTATGATAAGAAGACTGACGAAATAGTTCGTATCCAAGATGTGCCTGGATGGCAAGCTAGACACTATTATTTTGGTTCTGGAGAAGAAGAAGATTTACACTGTTGGCACGCTGCTTACGCAGGATGTCAACGCATTACACTAGCATATAAGTTTGTTAATGGTGGTAGTGTGAATAACCCTGAAGATGCGCAAGCGAGAGCGATGCGTGATATGTTAATTGATGAAATTGAGAGTGAAGAATGAAATTAAATGATGTGGTAACAGTAGTCACGGTAAGTGGCGAATATGTAGGTAAGTTTGAATCTATGAACTCCAATGGAGTGGTAACACTAAAAGACCCACGTATGTTAATTCATGGTGATCAGGGTGTTGGTTTTGCCCGTGGTATTTGTATGACTAGTGATGAAGACACTAGGTCTGTGGCATTCCAACAGTATGTGTTTGTTACTGAAACAAATCAAGACTTTTCTAAGGAATATACACGAGCAACTAGTGGGATTATACTATAATGATTTTAGCAGATAAAGATAAAGTCGCTGCGGCGGTAAGAGAAATGTCCGATAGCATGTTACGTATCGAAGCGGAACGTGAGTTGATGAAAGATATCGTCGACGTTACTGCTGAAAAGTACGAGATTGATAAGAAACACTTTCGTAAGATTGCCAACATCTATCATAAACGAAATCTAGATGAAGCTCGTTCTGAAACTAATGAGGTCTTTGATTTGTACGAGGAGTTGTTCATATGAGTCATTATTCAGAACAAGAACTTGCTAGTCGATTGAATGACGCAACTCCCGCAGGGTGGGATAAGGCTGGGTTTGGTGTAAGGGCCCCTAAAGAATCCATTGGATACGACAAACTAGTCGCTCTCCTTGATGCCGATAAGAAGTCTACACCATATAAGTTCCGTGAAGGTCAGTTACTCGATGAATTACGGTTGTACATTGATTCAACTTATAACCAACACTATGCCGGCGGTAAGATTCAGGCGACCGAAGATATTATTGACGATGGGCATGGAACAGGGTTTTGTATCGGTAACGCTAAGAAGTATTTAAAACGTTATGGTAAGAAGGGTGAGACTCCTAAAGAGTGGCGTAAGGACATTATTAAAGTGTTACACTACTCGTTGATTCAACTGTACATACATGACTTAGAGCACGATTCTGAAGTAGTATAAATACTCTCATAAATTAATTACTAATTAGGGACAGTATTACATGTTGTTGACTGCTGGTTGTAGCTTTGTATGGGGAGATGAGTTAGAGGGGTTCGACCGTAACCCACCTGAACATTGGGACAAAACATGGACTTCTATTCTTGCGAAAAAACTGAATATGGATTATGTCAACTTAGGTGTATGTGGTTCATCTAATGACAGAATATTCCGTGCTGTAACCGATCACCTTCACAATCCTGAGTTAGAGAATCCGACTCACATGGTTGTGATATGGTCGGCATGGCAACGGGCAGAAGTTGTCGAATATATGCGAATGTCTCGTGAAAACGTTGTTGGACTAAACCGACCGGAGAATGCTACTCAGTACTCTCCGGTACGTACCGCTACTATTGGAACTAAAAAGAAACGGGACATATTAGCACACTATTATAACGAAGCTTATGATTCCCGTACAGACATCATGCACCACCTTACCATGATGAAGACTATGGAAGTGATGTGTGACGCACTTGGTATTAAACTCATACAGGGAGTTTTCCACTATCGCAGTTGGTCTAACTTGCTCGGAGTTCTTAACCTCAAAGACCCGAAGGTCGGGGTCTGCCCCGACCACAACGTGGGGTTTATCGGAGATACTCCAATGTACAATAGGTGGGTGAAGGATGCTCTAGGTGCTCTAAGACCAAGAAGTAGATACGGACTAGGTAAAGGCCCATGTATGTATGTTACCGCCAAAAAACTTCAGGACGTTAAAGAGTTTGGTCATCCGGGCGAGAAGACTCAGCATGTATGGTCAGATCTCATGTTAGCAGAATTTGATAGTATTGAAACTTAAACTTACTATTTGTATAAATAAAGTAAAATAACCTAACATTAATTAATATAGGCAAAAAATTATGAGTGATACTACGTTAACAATCGGTCTTTTTGTAATAGTCGCTGTGCTAGTCGGAGTGTGGTTAAGTAAGAGAGGTGAGAATACTCGAACTGTACTTACCGGCCCGTCTGAAGAAGCGAAAGAAGCAGAACGAGCATTGTTGAATGCCATGACTGTTAAAGAACTAAAAGTCTTTATTCAACTGAAACGACAGAGTCTTGGTTTTCCGGCAGATCGTCTACCTACTAAGAAAGCAGACCTTGTAGAGTCAGCATTACAGTTATGGGCACTTCAACCGTGGTAAAATCATTCAATACTTACTTACAAGAAGGGGTCAATGACCCCGCGATCTTCAAGGCAATCTTTCTTGCGGGTGGGCCAGGCTCTGGTAAATCATTTATCGTAGGTAAGACTGGATTGACCTCAATGGGTTATAAAGTTGTTAACTCTGATGACGCATTCGAAGCAGCAATGAAGAAGGCTGGGATGGAAATGAATCCCGATAATATCTTCTCTGTTCAAGGACAAGAACTTCGCGGTAAAGCGAAGGCACTAACAGGTACCAAACAGGCGATGTACATTAAAGGTCGTCTTGGTCTCGTTATCGATGGTACGGGTAAAGACCCCGACAAGATTGCTAAACAGGCAGCTTCGTTACGTGAGATTGGTTATGATGTCGCAATGGTCTTTGTGAACACTGATGTGGACACTGCTGTTAAACGAGACGCTGAACGCGAACGTACTATCGGCGCAGCAGAGGCAACCAAATACTGGAAAGCAGTACAACGTAATATTGGTAAGTTCCAACAGATGTTCGGTAAGAAGAACTTTCTAGTTGTGGACAACTCTGAAGGTAAAGACTACAAACAAGAGACTGTACGCGCATACCGTGATGCTACTAGGTTTACTAAGTCGCCTATAGAAAACCCTATAGCGAAGAAGTGGATCGCACAGCAGAAGAAATAGCCGGTTTACTGGTAGTTTAAGAAGAGACCCTAGCGGTCTCTTTTTTTTGCTTTAAAATGCCTTGACAAAGTTTCGGGTCTCGTGTATAATGTACCATTAACTAAAGGAGACCACATGAAATCTATTGTGTTTTGTATTCTAAGTATCTTAGTCGTAAGTGCTGCGGTATATCAGAGAAATACGTTTGGTGTTGCTGATACAGCTGTTGTTTTTGCCTCTATTCCTGCTATGTTCTATCTTATTTCAGAAACGCATAATTATATCTTCAAGAGGTACATATAATGAACATGAAGTTAATAGTTGCGTCAATGTCACTAGTAGGTCTAATCACTCTTCCAGTAATCAGTGAATCTGCTCCCACTTCGTATACTGATATCCAACCAGACGTTAGATGTCTCGCGATGAATATCTACCACGAAGCACGTTCAGAGAGTCTTGCTGGTCAGTATGCGGTTGCTGATGTAGTACTCAATAGGGTTGAGTCTAATCGATTCCCTGATACAGTATGCGAAGTGGTACACCAAGCACGTTTGTGGGAAGGTTACCCAGTTCGCAATAAGTGTCAGTTTTCATGGTATTGTGATGGTAAGACAGACACCCCCAGTGAAATGGATGCGTGGTATCGTTCATTATCTGTTGCGACACAAATGCTTTCGGTAGGTAAGTATAGAGGATTGACTGAGGGTGCTACTCACTATCATACTGATTATGTTGACCCTTTCTGGAATGAAAGTATGATACTCATCGGTGGGATAGGTGACCATATATTTTATTTGGAGACGCTATAATTTCCCTATATAATCGTATGGAATATTTTAACACTCCACTAGGTCTTGCTCATGAAATAGACGAATCGTCTGAACGGCATGTCTATATCATATATGACCATATGGGTTGGATAGTGGGATGTTATACTTGTCCTGATAGTGCGATAGACCGAGCAGTAGAAGAGGTCTGCGCAGACTATCAATATAACAGTGTTCATGTAGATATAAGTGACGCTGCTATATACGTCAGTGGTAATGCTGGCGAACTTACCATAATGATAGAAAAATTACATTAACTAAGTCCCGTTCGTCTAGAGGCCTAGGACACCGCCCTTTCACGGCGGTAACAGGGGTTCGACTCCCCTACGGGACGCCACTTATTAACTGAGAACACTGAAATGCCTATTAAGTATAAAGACGATGTCGTCCACCACAATCGCACTACCGGTAAATTTACTACCGAGAGATTCTTCGTGAAAACACTTCAGACACCTGAACTTATCGAAGAGTATTCTAGATGTAGGACTCCTAAGATTAAAGCAAAGTTCCGTAATGAACTGGTTAAACGAGGATTCACTCAGCAAGCCATTACTGAGTTAAACGCAGCGTAATGAAATTCCGTATAGTATATCGTGAAGAAGATGGTTCTATCTTTCCTTGGCCCTCACGGTATCGAGGAGTTGTGTTATATCCTTATATCATAATGAGACCGAGAAAATTCACTACCATGAGTATTGGTGCTAATACTATGAATAATCAATTGGCACTAGAGACTTTGTTCAGACATGAATTGGAGCATTGTTACCAGATAAAACGATACGGTGTACTTAGATTCTATTTGAGGTATATGTGGATATTTCTCAGGAAAGGTTATCGTAACCATAGTCTAGAATTGGAAGCGTCTGAAGTAGAACGTATAAAGTTAACCCCAATTGAGAGAAAATGGTTAGAACAAGGTTTTGTTGATTTATCTGATTTAGATAGTTGACAAATAACTCATAGTGTAGTATAATAGCGTTCTTAGTAAGAAAGAAGAAATTCCGAAGTAGCTCAGCGGTAGAGCAGTTGACTGTTAATCAATTGGTCGTTGGTTCGATCCCAACCTTCGGAGCCAGAATGCGAGTGGTAGACGTTAAGAATGGTAAACGTATAAATACTTCTATAACAGGAGATTTATCGATGACATTACAAGACGCGATATCAAGTAGTAACAGTATGGCAGAAGCGGCAAAGAAACTCGACATGCCCTTCATGTCATTCAAAAGAAGAGCACTTGAGTTGGGTTTATATAAGACCAACCAAGGTGGTAAGGGTGTAAGTAAACCTTTCAAGGGTGTTGAGTTTACCACTCAAGATATTCTTGATGGAAAACATCCGCAATATAACACTAACAGGTTGAAGAAAAGACTTGTCAAAGAAGGAATATTAGTGTATAATTGCACTTCTTGTGGCATAGGTGATGAGTGGAATGGTAATCCTATCACTCTACAGTTAGACCATATAGACGGTAATAGGTTTGACCACAGTTTAGATAACCTGAGATTGTTGTGTCCTAACTGTCATAGTCAAACGGATACTTGGTGTGGTAGAAACAAATAATGCGAGTGTGGTGGAATTGGTAGACACGATGGCTTTAGGTGCCATTGTCGCAAGACGTGGAGGTTCAAGTCCTCTCACTCGTACCATTTAAGGATTATATTATGACAACACGTGAAGAAAGTAAAAACGGAACATATCCACTAGATTGGTATGTTAAGTGGGCAGCAACATTATTTATTATAGTATCAGTAATGTTCAGATTGGCAGGCCCTGAGTTTAGAACATACGACCTTGCGGTCGGTGTGTTGGGTACCGCACTGTGGATGTGGGTATCTATTATCTGGAAAGACCGCGCATTGATTATACTGAACGCGGTTATGATGGTAATGTTAGGTTCAGCGCTCATTAGAGAATTTTTGGTATATAATAATATATAAATACAACCGTATATTATTCCTCGCCATCTATATTTGTATCCCCTCGATTTGAATTGCATACGTCAACAATCGCTAACCAAGGAGACTACGATGGATATTATTATCGTACGATACGTTCGTGATGGTAGCTCGGCTGAACCGATGGTGAGAACTTTTATATCTCCCCATTCGGCATATACCTTTACTCAAGAACTCGAACTGGATAGGAGTGTGATTTCAATTGAATCATATTTTGACACTGTAGAAGATTTTGATTTGTATGCTTAGTTGTGACGAGGGGTCTTCGGGCCCCTCATTTTAAGAGGTTTATAGTGAACTATTTAGAAGTAGCTATTATATTTTGTGTGGTGGTTATTTGTATCCACCATATGTTTCGAAAAGATCTATAATAGAACAGTCGCGACGACGACTCTAAACTCGCTCACAGGGTCTTATTCCCCTGTTTAAATAACTGAATGAGTGGTGCCCAGAGAGAGCATGGCAAGTCCGGAAGTCAATAGGATTGGGAATAACTCGGTCGAAGACGGAATAACATATTTAATGCCTTGACAGGCATCCTATATTATGTTATTATAGCTACAAATGGAGAGTTGGCAGAGTGGTCGAATGCACCTGACTTGAAATCAGACGAACTGAAAGGTTCCGTAGGTTCGAATCCTACACTCTCCGCCATTTGTTTATATTATTGTTTATATTGTGAGTATATTATGAAAAACCTAATGTTAGTGACAGTAACATCCGTACTTCTATCCGCCTGTGGTGGAGGTACTGAAATGCCCGAGTTCATTGAAGTTCCTTCTACTACAACTCCTCCCGCCCAAACACCCGTACAGATAGAGAGCGCAAAACTGCGCGAGCTAATCATAGTCAGTGACCTCGTACTTCCTATGAGTGACGACTATAGTAACATTCCTCAAGATGTGATGAATCCTATAACCGAGGAAAAGGTTAAATTGGGTAAATTATTGTTCCATGAAACTGCTATGACTCTTGGTGCTAGCGAAGAACATGAGGCAACATTTTCGTGCGCATCTTGTCACAACGCTAGATCCGGATTCAAGTCCGGTATTGCTCAAGGTGTGGGTGAAGGTGGTGTCGGTAATGGTTCGAACCGTGTTAATGTCTTGGGGGCTCTCGCTGACGTACAACCTCTCGCGTCTCCTACCGCAATGAACACTGCTTACCAAGAGGTGATGTTATGGAACGGTCAGTTCGGTAATGCGGTTGATGGTATTGTCAATATAGGTGTTGATGAGTCTATACTATCTACTCCGAATACTCCTAAAGAGAATAACGCCCGACAGTGGTCTGGACTAGAAACACAAGCAGTCGCGGGTCTTGGTGTACATCGTCTAAACGTTGGTGATGATTCTCTGCTTACAACATTACCCGAGTACCAAGAACTTGTTATGGAAATAGGTGGAGATGACTTACTTGTCACTGCCGCACAATCTATTGCCGCATTTGAACGTACTATCTTGTCCAATGAAGCACCATTCCAGAAATGGTTGCGTGGTGATGAGGATGCGTTGTCCGAGACTGAACTGAAGGGTGCTCAAGTGTTCTTTGGTAAAGGTGACTGTGCGGGATGTCACCAAGGGCCTGCTCTTAGTTCCCCACAATATGCTACTAAGGAACAGATGTTCATGGCGGTCGGTTTCAGTGACTTAGATGTGAATGATAATATAGCAAACGCAGATGCCATCAACGATGCGGTTCGTAAAGGTCGCGGTGGGTTTACTCAAGACGAGTTTGAAGACTATCAATTCAAAATTCCACCACTATACAATCTGACAGATTCTAACTTTATGGGTCATGGTGCGTCGTTCGCGAGTGTACGTGAAGTTGTAGAGTATAAGAACGCAGGTGTCGCCCAAGCGGATATTCCGGAAGGTAAACTAGACTATAGATTCCGTCCATTAGGATTGACTGCTGAAGAGATTGACCAATTGGTGAAATTCATTGAAGTATCTCTGTATGATGATAATCTAAGTAGATATGTACCTACATCATTACCTAGTGGTCAGTGTGTAGAGAATCATCCTGATTGTTAAGATACGAAACGTATATATAGTAGTCTAACCGAACCATTAAGATTCGGGGTTATAGCTCAGCTGGGAGAGCGCCTGCCTTGCACGCAGGAGGTCAACGGTTCGATCCCGTTTAACTCCACCAAAATCCCTAACGGGTACAGGACTAGTACTGTTAAGACAATGTGGAAACTGTTGAATCTCTCAATACGCGCATAGTTTAAATCTAAATGCCGCAACAGTTTAGTGACCATGAAAGCTCACACCACATTTTACCGTCTAACTTATAAAAGTACATTCCACAGTCCTGTGCCCGTCGGGGACTTTTATCAGACATTTCCAAAATAAGCCTTGACATTAAAGAATACGCCTGTTATAATGGGGGTATAAATTGAATTGGATTATATTATGTTTAAACACTCTCCCATAGAACTACAAGAAATGACCGCTGTAACTACAGAGTTCGGTCGTCAATATGAAACCCCCGAAGGTATCAACCTTCCCTCTATCACTACTGTCCTTTCTATTCTCTCTCGCGACTCCATTGCTAAATGGCGTGCTCGTGTTGGTGAGAAAGAAGCGAACCGTGTCTCCTATCGCGCATCTACGCGTGGTACTGCGGTTCACGAAATCTGTGAACAGTACGTCAACAATGACCCTAATTGGGACAAGTACATGGCGATCAACCCTGATAATGGGGAAATGAAGAAGACCAAACGTACTCCCGACCTAATAGATTCTTTTCTGAGAATCAAACCTATTCTTGACGAGCGACTTACTCTTGTTCATGCTCAAGAAGCTCCCCTCTACTCTACCCATCTAGGTGTAGCAGGTCGTGTGGATTGCGTCGGTGTCTTCGACGGTAAGTTATCCATCATCGATTACAAGACTGCTATGAAACCTAAACGTCTTGACTGGATTAAGAATTACTTCATGCAAGAGTCTGCCTACGCAATCATGTGGGAAGAACGTACAGGTATGCCTATCACCCAACTGGTCACGATTATCTCTGTAGATAACCATGAACCACAAGTCTTTATCGAACACCGTGACAACTGGGTTCGTCCACTTATTGACACTATTGCTCAATATAAAGAAGAAAATAACATGAATTCCCTTGACATATAAATAGTATCTGATATACTCTATAGAGAGTAAAGGGGACTAGTTAGTGGCAAATTTATCATACAATGAGATAACACGGGAAAATAAAGAGTACCGCTCTGAAGTTCTCGTACAGAAAGTTTTTCAGATGGATGGTAAGTCCAATAACTTTGTCACGGATGACGGTATTCTCGTTTCGGAATACATTGTTATCAACAACACGAAGTACTCTCATGGAGAACCGTTAGATATTGCGGGTAAGATTCTTGCTCTGAAACTATTACCTACCAACCAACGGAAGGTAATAGTTGGCGGTAAAATGCAAGGACAGAAGGCCCGAGCAGAACTGCCTCTTACTAAATTAGAGAAGACTGAAGAGTTTGGTGGTCAACCCGCCGGTGGTACCAGAGTAAACAAAGGTATCAAGTTCGAGCATGACTTCGTTGAAGTGCTGAACGAACAGCTGTCTGGTATAACGAGTAAGAAGACGTATTCAAAAGAAGTTGAGCATATACTTGTTAAATGTGCTGAGGCGGTACGGTCTCCGGTAACTGAAGTTATCGCAGAAGGTGGTATGAACCAAAGTCGCCCCATTAAACTTCAAGGTAACCAGATATACATTGACCCATATAACCACTCAGACCACGGTAAAAAGTTAACCGACATTACATTGAAGCATGCTAACGGGAAGTTCAGTTACCTTTCCTTGAAGTTCTCAAGTACCTTGACTTTCATGAATGCGGGTATTAGTACGATATTTACTGCGTCTGACATAAGGTCTGGGTCAATACAGACTGCTATGGGTAAGGCTATATTAGATACATTCGGTTTGGAAAATGAGATATTCTGTGATGTGTTTAATAGTTATGGGAGAAAAAAATTCCCTAACGTGAAAGCGAAATTAGATAAACAAAAGTTAAAGAAATTCTTACAGACTTGTATTGGTTCTAAGTATTGGATGGTTCACGGTATGGAAGGCGGTAAGGTGTATTTCTGGGAAATGTCTGAAGCAAAAAACCCACAGTATGCCACTATCACCGGAGATGTTGAGATACAGTATGGTGGTAAACAGGGTAACGGTAAACGAATAGACATTGTATTCAGTAATCAATACTTTGACTTTAAGATAAATATACGAAATAAGCAAGGCGGCCTCTATCCATCGCACATCATGTGCGACTATAAGAGTAAACCTGCGACTGGTAAAAAACTATTATAGGAGGCCTATCATGGCACAATATTCAGTAAATCGTGGTAATCACTACAGCGCAGGTAATAACGACCTACATGAAGTTGTAATGATTGCCGATAAAGATGGTAACATTGGTGGTGGTAGTGGGGCGTTAGTCAATATCCCCCTCGCCAGCGGTTTGATCGATGGTCAATCGCACATTCACAAATTTGGCGCAACAAGCGTTGACGTGACTACCGGAACAGTTTGGGACGGTAACACTGGTAGTGTCACCTACTCATATCCTGATACTGACACCCCCATCGTGACTTCAACAGAAAATATTGGAGATTCGGTTATAATCACCGGTCTGAATGAATTTTTTCAGGAGATATCAGAGATTGTTGCTATTGGTGATACTGCGGTCGAACGGTTCTCACGCGTATTCCGAGCACAAATGCTAAACACTACTAACGTCGCTGATGTCGACATCTCAATGTCTGGTGGTCTTGCTGCTAGAATCACTGCGGGTCTTGCGCAAACTCTGATGGCAGTGTATACTGTCCCTGCGGGCAAGACTGCGTACTTACTTAAATTAACATTAGGTTCGGACAAAGCGTCAACTAACTCCGCTATGGGTTACAGTCTTATGTCAAGGAATAGTCCTCTCAGTCCATTTAGAATTAAAGGAAGACTTTACTCTGCGGGCGGTCAAAATATTCTTCAGGAATATCCTATACCGTTAAGATTCGGTGAAAAGAGTGATATCCGTCTTGACTTGACAGCAGCACAGGCCACTAAAGTATCAGCAACATTCGAACTTATTTTGGTAGATAACGCATAATGGAAAAATTCTACTATGAAAACATTCAAAAAACACCTTGAAGAATCGACCAAAGTAAAGTGGAACAAAGTTCCCGATGGTATGATTGGTCGTAAGAAGGTATATAAACACGTAACCTCGGACGGTAAGTTTGAGATTCGATTGTCGGGTATGGACTCTATGAAGATGAACAAAGACGGTAGTCAGAAAGTGATGCCTACTGTCTTTGATAAGAGTGGGAATACTCCAAGACACCCAGCTACAGCGTATAAGAATGTAGAAACTGCCAAGGCAGAAGTTCAGAGATGGATAGATGACCATGAACTTTAAAGAGTTTATCACAGAGAGTAAAAATACTCACATGACTCACATCGAGGACAAGGTTCTCTATGGTGGTGTTGACGGTACGCGTCAGGCAATTAACGCGTTACGCGGTCTGCGGGATATGTTGGCGGGTACTTCTAAAGGGAATGTATCCGTGAAGTGGGACGGTGCCCCTGCGGTCTTTTGTGGTACTGACCCAAGTGACGGTAAGTTCTTTGTTGCTAAGAAAAGTATCTTCAATAAGAACCCAAAGGTATACAAGACTAATGCTGACATTGACGATGATACGTCTGGCGACTTAAATGCGAAGTTAAAGGAAGCATTACGTTATCTTCCCGAGTTGGGAATCAAAGGTGTTATTCAGGGAGACTTCCTATTTGGTAATGGTGACGTTTCTACCAAGAACATCGACGGTCAGAAGTACACCGTTTTCCACCCAAACACTATTGCGTATGCGGTACCTTACGAGCAGTCTAAGTCTGTACGTGACGCGAAGATTGGTATCGTTTGGCACACTACTTACAAAGGTAGTACCTTCGAAACTATGTCGGCGTCATACGGTGTAGACGTTTCTAAATTAAAGAAGTCCAAGAATGTCTGGTCACAAGATGCTATGTTGAGAGATGTGACTCACGCGACAATGTCTAAGAGAGAGACCGAAGAAGTCACTAAGATATTGTCTAACGCGGGTAAGTTATTCAATCAGATATCGGCTACAACTCTGCGTACATTACAGGCGAACCCTAAACTCGCACAACCTATTGAGACATACAACAACACCTTCGTTCGTGCGGGAGCATTGCTTCCTGACTCAAAAAAGCATGTTAACGGATTGATAAGTAATAGACAAGCTTACTACAAAAAAGAAATCGAAAGTAAGAAATCTCAACGCGGTAAGGACGCTTGGATCGCTAAAATGAAGGATGAGATGGAGTTCTTTTCTGATGATAATCGTGCTAGTTTAGAAAAGATGTTTGATTTACAGAAAACTCTGGTACTTGCGAAATTAAAACTTATAAATAGTTTAGACAAATTAAAGACAATTGATACCTTCGTTAAAACTAAAGATGGATATAAAGTAACAGGCGAAGAAGGATACGTAGCAATTGATAAACTTGGTGGTGATGCGGTGAAACTAGTTGACCGTATGGAATTTTCATACAACAACTTTTCATCCGATATACTAAAGGGCTGGGACTCAGCTCGTAGATAATATGGAATAAACCAAAAGAGGATAAGTGAATGGCGCCTATGTCATTTAAGCATTTTATAAATGTTGATTACACCATGTCGGGTGATGAGCAGTTAGCGTATAATGCTAAAAAGAGAAAGAAAGATATACCTACTGGTAATACTAACGAAAAAGCAGTTGAGACTGATGAAGCGTTAGATGTTACGCAGCGACGTAAACTCGGTCAGAGAATGAAACGAAACAAAGCGAAAATCGCTATGGGTCGTAAACGTTCTGAGCGTAAAATCGCGAGTATGGATAAATTAAAATTACGTGCGCGTAAGTCTGCTCGAAAGGCTCTCGTTAAGAAAATTACTAAGGGCATAGACAAGTCCGAGTTATCTATTGCGCGTAAGAAAGAGATCGAAAAGCGTCTCGAAAAACCTGCGATGCAAAGTAAGATTGATCGTGCGGCAAGAAAAATTCTACCTCAAGTAAGAAAGGCGGAGATTGAACGAAAGCGCGGTGGTGGTGCGGATAAAAAATGATTAAGAATTTTTCCCAATACATCATCGAAGAAGAGCGTGAAGTATTCTTCACGTTCGGTCGGATGAATCCCCCGACTATCGGTCACGGTAAAGTAATGGATGCCCTTGCTCAAAAGTCTGGTAAATCCGACTACAAGGTATTCGTATCACAGACACAAGATGCGAAGAAGAATCCACTATCGTATTCCGACAAAATTAAGCACGTGCGGAAGATGTTTCCAAAACACGCACGTCAGGTTATGGTAGACAAGAATGTCAAGACTGCCATAAATGCGCTGGTCTCACTATACGATCAAGGTTACCGAACAGTAACTATGGTGGTAGGTGATGACCGCATAAGAGAATTCGATGTACTGTTCAATAAATATAATGGACAGCAAGCTAGACATGGTTTCTATAACTTCAAAAGTATTAACTTAGTATCAGCGGGTAAGAGAGATCCTGATGCTGAAGGTATAGAAGGAATGTCTGCGTCTAAACAAAGAGATAACGCGTCAAGTAATGATTTCGTAGCATTCTCTCAAGGCGTACCAAAGTCTATGTCCAATGCGGATGCTCGTCGCTTATATAACGATGTCCGTAAGGGTATGGGACTGAAGGAAGCGTCGGATTTTCGCAATCACCTAGAATTAACGTCAGTCTCCGAGATACGAGAGAAATTCGTATTAGGTGAACTGTTTTCTGTAGGTGATGAAGTTGTTGTAAAGGATAGCGACGAACTAGCAACTGTTGCTATATTAGGAACTAACTACGTTATTATCGAAACTCACGAAGGCAAAAAAATGCGTAAGTGGTTGGATGCTGTGGAGTTAGTCTCTGAAGAAGTATCTCAGAAAGAACTCAATGACCTAGAGAAGTTTGCGGATCGTTTGCTAAACAAGTTTGATGTTGACATCGAATTCACACGTCACTTCAAAGACCGTATGAACGATAGTAGAAACAAACCCGCAATTACTGTGGATGAGTTGAAATCTCTGTTCCAGAAGATGGCGGACAACAAAGGCAAGAAGATTAAGAAACACGGTAACAGTGAAGCGATCCTCAAGGATATGCAGTCTGATCTAAACCTACCTGTTGTCATCAACTGGAAGAACGGTGAGTTCGAAGTTGTTAACAAAACAATAATGCGTAAGAAAGCATTCAAGTCTCCTGATCCAGAACTCAAGTATGAGAGCCAAGATCCAGATATCAAAGATCGTGAGGGAACTCAACCCGCACGTTATCACGCAGGACTCAAGAAGTCTACCAAAGCAAAACGTGACGCACACTTCAAAAAACATGGTAAGAAGGCAGACGATGATTCATCTGCGTACAAACCAGCTCCTGGCGATGCGACCGCAAAAACTAAACCATCTAAATATACTAAGTCATTTAAGGATATGTATGATGAGGATTGTTGGGACGGTTACAAAGAAGTCGGTATGAAGAAGAAAGGGAACAAGATGGTTCCTAATTGTGTCGCAGAAGAGAATAGTCAAGGTATTGATGAGGGGATCTTTGATAAAATAAAGTCTAAGACCACTAACAAAAAACAATACCAACATGCGCTGATGACCTTAAAGAAACTTCTGACTCGTAAGAAAAAGGAATCTCAAGGTAAAATGAGTCATGGTACACAGTATTATGCGCAGAAGGTCGCCAAGACATATGCGGGCATGAATGATAGAGCACTTCATGATATGCTAGGAGATTGGAAACCATGATTACTTTTAAGAAATACCTTGACGAAAAACGATATGCCCTCTATGATACATTGGATCTTGAAGAAGGCCCTGACGGTATCGCTTCTAAGGCAAAGAAGTCAGGTATATCTCCGGAGACTCTAAAGAAGGTTTATAATCGTGGAGTTGCGGCATGGAAGACTGGTCACCGGCCAGGTACCACCCCCCAACAATGGGGACACGCACGAGTCAATGCGTTCATTGTTAAGAAGAAAAAAGGTGGTCTTAACCACGACAAAGATTTAGCATAATAGCCCTTGACAATAAGCGGTATTCAATATATAATACGTTATAAGGTCATATAAAGGAATCGGTAACTAAGATGAAAACATTTCAAGAATTGCGGGAGTCTTCTCGCGACACTATCAATAACATCGAAGAAGGTGCTGAGGTATATACCGTTTCAAAGGGTGTATATACTCGTAAGGTTGACGGCGCTACCGCTGACCGGATGAAGAAACAGGGATGGAAGTTAGTTTCTAAAGAGTCTGTCGAAGAAGCTTATAACGATGATGATTTGGATTATAAGAAAGTGACAAAGACTATAGGCGTCACTCCTAAGCACAAACGAGACAAACGTGCTAACGCGGCGCAACCTGCGGCACCCAACAAGTCCGCAGCTGCTAGACGCAAGGCGATAGAACGTCATCAAGAACTTATACGGAATAAGAAGAAAGACCCGTATCAGTATGAGTCTGTAGACCTTGAAGAAGGTAAGATGAAAGAGTTTCATGCCATGGTTAAGAAAGGTATGACTGCCGCGCAGATTGCCAAGAAACTTGGTATGAAAGAAAAAGATGTTGCTGAGTTCATGAAAGGTATGAATGAAGCAAAAGAATATTCCTACACTGTTGTTCATGCTAAGAAAGGTAAGGTAGTAGTTACTGCGCCTACTTCATATGATGCGGCACAGAAAGCAGCAAAGCAATGGAAACTAAAGTCTACTGGCGGTGTTGATGCTTATCTTATGAAAGAAGAAACTTCTGTCGAACTTGACGAAGCATATCAGCAGTTCTTGGATAAGTCACCTAGTAACTGGGGTGAGGAAAAGGTAATCGCTTACGGAACCAAGAAAGGTTACAAAGTGATTGGCGTATGTGGACATGGTAATGTAGAGGGTATCGTACTGTTCGGTCTTGATGCCTCTGATAAGTCATATGTTGGCAAGGAAGCAAAGGTTAAGACTGGTCAAACAGTATTCCGTTATGCTACTCGCAACAGTATGGCAGGTGACATCTTTCCTTTAGTTAAGATTGATGTTAAGAAAGGTCTTCTATATAACCTGTCACAGAAGTCAAGTGACGGTGAAGTCGATTATGCAGAGTTCGAGAGTAAGGGTATTAAGTTACGTTACCTACGTCTTGCGGCAACTGCCAACCTCCGTGATATTACTGGGTTCGAACCTGGCTTTGGTTCAATGAAAGAGTCTACTGCTCCTAAAACTCTTAGCGATATTAGAACGAAAAGATCTTAATGAAAAAGTTTAAACAATATATAGCAGAATCTTGTTGTGATGATTGTGATGATCTCATCGTTGAAGACGGTGTGTACATCAATGAAGAAGGTAAGAAAGACAACGTAAAGCTTAACCAAATACAACGTGGTGGTAGTAAGAAGTTTTTCGTATATGTAAAGAATGATAAAGGCAACGTGGTTAAAGTTTCTTTCGGAGATCCCAATATGGAGATCAAGAGAGACGACCCTAAGAGACGTGCCGCTTTCCGTGCTAGACATGATTGTGCTAATAAGAAAGATAAAACAACTGCTGGATATTGGTCTTGTCGACAATGGCGCGCTGGCGCTAAAGTCGATAGTTAATTAGTATAAATAGTAACAGCTATTTCCAATTTAAACGGTAAAACGATTAATGCAACCTAACTCAGAAGAACAACGTCTCGCACGAATAGAGACCAAGATTGATAAATTGTCGGATGCGATGATTGATCTTGCTCGCGCAGAAGAAAAACTTATCAATATCGATAAGACCTCTCAACAACACGCTGAGAGAATGAATCGTTTCTCTGCGAGAATGGATGTTATTGAAGAAGTTGTAAACGAACAAGGCAAAACCGTTAAGGTAATGCAGTATGTATTAACTCTTGCGGCCACTGTGTTCGCGGGTATAATTGTCAAAATGTTTTTTGACACACCATAATAATCATCGGAGACTAACAATGTCAAATATCAATAAAATCATGGAGGCATATCTGTCAATGAAGGTCTCCGCAGAAAAAACTTTAGAAGAGAAAAAGAAACTCGACCCTGTCAACGATAAAGAGAACGATAAAGAATTTAAAGATCGTAAAGACAAAGACATCGACAACGATGGTGATGTTGATTCGTCTGATGAGTTCCTTCACAAGAAACGTGCCGCAACTGATGACGCAATCGACGGTGGTAAGAAACCTGCTAAGAAAGAAGCCGTAGAACCAGAAGAAGACGAAGTTGCTGAACCAAAAAAGAAACCTAAAACTGGTAGGGCATCTTTAACTAAAGACATCAAGCATAACTCACATACTGCTGACGCTACTGCCGAGATTTCTAAGATTGAGTCTGTAGATACTCGCGCAGCGTTTATCGAGATGTGGTCACAGGTTGAAGAGGCCGTTAAAGCTAAACAAGTCCCTGATAGTGCTGCTAAACCAGAAGGTATCATGGACAAAGAATCTCCTAAGTCTAAAGAGTTCGCCAAGAAACACGATGTTGAAATGGGTAAGAAACCAGAACTGGTTGCCGATGATGAAGAAGGTCATGAAATGACATCTAAAGCGGGTCGTGCCGTTAAGAAGCAGTCTTCCGCTAGAAGTGGTGACAACTTGTCCAATGGTGATACTTCGGTAGTTAAGAGTAAATAACCGTGATCTCCTTAATCACTAAGGAATGTGCTGTTAGAGAATCTACCATTGATAAACGCTGTAAGTTTCCCGATGGTAGATATTATTCTATGACTAAAGGTGATCTAATAAAACTCTGTGCCGATTTAGGTATAGGGATAACCGGTCTCAAAGGCGAGACTAAAGAACTAATCATTATGCGTATACGCGAAATAAGAGGATAGTAATATGATTAAATCTCCAAGTTGGTGTAAAGGTGCGGTTCCTTCCATTAAAGGTTGGCATCATCCCAAAACAAATGAACTTCTTAAGGCTCAGGGCTTGACTCATAAACAAGTATCAGCCTGGAAAGACGCGAAGGATGGTATCGGTAACAAGCACGATGTTGCTGAAGTTGTTCTTACTCATGAAGAAGTAGTCGAAGAATTCTTTGACGAAGAAGAGATCGAAGACGAAGACGAATAAGTTTTTTTAATCACTATTATTATAAGTTGTTTTGATGTTTAAATATTATGTACTCACTAGTAATAGTGTCGAAAATCTCGCACGTCAGTTCTTCACATTAAGGTATAATGATGTGGTGGTCGTTATCAATACTCTGGATAAGGAGTATGAGAAGACCGCCATTGATTACTGTGTCAAACACGGTATCGAACATCATATCACTCAATCAGACGGAACCCCAGCCACTGGGAAAAATTCCGTACTAGATTTATTCTTATCTTCTGAAAACGAATACATGGTTCAGGTAGACGGTGATGACATCATTACCGCTTACGGAAGAAATCTGTATCGTACTATCGCACTCTCTCCCAATGCTCCTGATGTTATATGTCTGTATAACCAGTTATGTCTGAATAAATTCAAACCTGACTTATGGGACAGCCAGTACGACTCTAGGTCAGTAAAGATAAAAGGTTGGTTCATCCCAAAGTACTTAACCCCCGCATACCCTCATGATTATGAGACAGATGCTACTTTTGCCGATTTGATACCAGAACGTCTAGCACATATGTACATGGATTTTTTTGGTACCTCACCAGAAGAGGCAGCACATTGGGCAGAAGTCCGAATACGATTGAACAGATTCTTCAGGGAGTATGGAGAGCGATACGAAACATTCAATAGAATGACCTTCCTATCGCGCAAAGCAGCGTCTGTAATGCGATATGACCCTGAGTATATGATAGGGGAAGACACTCTTCAGTTTTATCGTTTAAAGAAATTGGCGTACGAGGGTGAATTGGATATGCGTATGCGCAACGAAAGATGGGCATTTAGTTACGTATATATGAATGATACTGAATCTATTACTAAAGAATTTAAAGAAGATGGTTCTTTAAAGGTCAGTTATGCGTGGATGATACCAGTTGAGGATGGACTAAATAAACTAAAAGACGGACTACCTCCACCTGAGTTTCATTTACCGGAATTAACTGACCCATACTATGAAGTTAACAAAAACTAATTTAGTTGTATACGCAGCGAAGAATTATTACAATCCCGAATACATTGACGGAGAAGAGTTCTACGACGATCTAAAACGTTTTAAATACGTCAAGAGGTTGTTGAGTAGGTACAGTCAAACTAATGAACTAGCAGAACGTTTGATATTAAATCACTTGATTGTGATATTTAATGTATTTGGTCATGAGGCGGGTGTGGAAATACTCGCATTAAAAATACCAGCAGACCATTGGGCTGTACTGAAACCATTTCTCATATTCTTACGGGTAATAGAAAATAATGAGATTACTGGGGTTGAAATGGATAAATACGTGATAGAAAGATTGAGGAGTGTATAATGGGATTATTAAAATCTGCCGCTGATGTCGTCTATACGATTAGGTTCTTAAAGTTACTTGTTACTAAGTTCGAGGATACTGGTGCGTTTAAAGCAGGTATCATTGATGATCAAGGTAACAAGCGCCGAGACTATGATATGGAGGTCATGGGTAATCGCGATGCCTATCGTGATAACTACACTTCATTCCATCGTCTTGTGTTCAACCTAAAGAAAATCATGGAAAAGGTGCCAGGCGGTTCTTCGGTCGTTGCTCGATATGGCGCCGCGCTCGCTCTTATTAAAGAGCACGGTGAACTGACCGACAAAAATATTGAAAAGATTCATGAGAATACTGGTATAAGTATCCTTGACGTTCTACAGGAACAATCATTCTGGTATGTGTTAGATGACGGGTCACTATCGCCGGGCGTGTATCGAATTAACAACGATACTATGACCGCACAGTGCGAAGATGTCCGGAAGGGTGATAAGATTCGGATAGTCGAAGGTGCTCCTGTACATAATATACTAGGATTAGCCATACACGAAGGTGTACACATGAAGTCTGGTCAAAGAGTTTTAGCAACATCTGCTGAACTTATTAAGTAAATCCTCTCTATGGGGTCTCCCAAAACCCTATATAAAGGACGCATTACTAAAATGTTCTTGACATGACGCCCCATATTCGTGTATGATATGCTCTATTCGTTGGCGGGCGTTCAACGTAATTACGAAGAGACTTTCGCATGAAGACCTATGAAGAATTTAAACGACGGTTTGAGGAAGAGATGACCTCTACCGCGTCAGTGCCTGGAGCCGGTGACGATAATCAAACTGTCATTGTCCGCAAAAAATACGATAGGAAGAACAAAAGGAAATCTGCCTCAGACATGTTGCGCAGATACTTTCCTGAAAAATTTAAAAAATAGTTCTTGCCATCTCGCTCGAAATCAAGTATAATGGACACCATGTTAACTGATAGCTGATAGGCACTTACATGAAAGTTATAGATTGCTCCTCCTACAAAATTGTTATCTTCGATGTCGCGTCTGATCTGACATCTTTCCTCGATGAGGGACACGATGATAGCAAATTGATATATGTATCGCTTGACGGTACAGACACCACACTACTATCCCCCGATAGGTTCTTGGTCAAAAACCGCAATAGCTCTTTTCTCAATCATATGATGTGGGAAGGTCTGTTAGACGAAGATGAACAAGACGAATATATAATGAACCGTTGTGAAAAGTTTTTCAATGATGGCAAACAAATGCTAATAGAAGATTACGACTTCATTGAAGACGAACCATTCTATGATTATTCCAGATAAAAAAAGAGTCGTTATGAATATTAAAATGGACACGGGTCGCGATGACCTATTGACTGATTATGCCACAGGTATGTTGAAAGACTTTTACTTACGCCCAGAAGAAGATTCCCCGCAAGAAGGATATGCTCGAGCGGCTATTGCTTGGTCATCGTACAAGGGAGTGTTAGACGAAGCACTAGCACAGAGATTGTATGATTATGTAAGCAAAAAATGGTTCATGTTCGCATCCCCTGTACTATCTAACGCTCCAGATAAAGATGGTAAGTCTCGTGGACTACCCATATCATGTTTTCTCACTTTCGTACCGGACACCCTCGAAGGACTGATCGACCATACCACAGAGTTGCGATGGCTGTCTGTTATGGGTGGTGGTGTAGGTGGACATTGGTCGGACGTTCGTACAGTCTCAGACATAGCGCCTGGCCCGATTCCTTTCTTACACACAGTAGACGCAGACATGATTGCTTATCGTCAAGGAAAGACGCGTAAGGGTTCATATGCGGCATACCTAGATGTACATCATCCAGACATTATAGAATTCTTGAACATTCGTATTCCTACGGGTGACGTTCAACGCAAAGCATTGAATATTCATAATGCGATTAATATTACCGACGAGTTCATGGCGGCCGTATTGAACGATACAACTTTCGATCTGCGTGACCCGAGTAATGGTTCGGTAAAAGAATCTGTCAATGCCCGTAAATTATGGGAACGAATCCTTGAGGTTAGATTCCGTACAGGCGAACCATACCTGAATTTCATTGACACTGCGAACCGTGGTTTGCCGATGAGTTTAAAGGAGAAGGGGTTAAAGATACATGGTTCTAATCTATGTAACGAGATTCATTTACCCACTAACGAAGACCGTACGGCAGTATGTTGTCTATCGTCCCTCAACTTAGAATACTATGATGAGTGGAAAGACACTACTATTGTTGCTGATATTATTACTATGCTTGATAATGTCATTGATTACTTCATAGAACATGCGCCTGACCATATCTCACGTGCTCGTTTTTCCGCATCACAGGAACGTTCGTTAGGTTTAGGTGCGATGGGATTCCACTCTTTGTTACAAAAACATGGAGTCGCATGGGAATCTGACAAGGCGAAAGAGATTAACGATGTAGTATTCAAAAATATCCAAAAACAGGCTACTGCGGAATCACTTCGTTTAGGTAAGGAACGTGGAGAGGCACCAGACATGGAAGGTACTGGTATGAGAAACGCGCACTTGATTGCCATTGCGCCTAATGCCTCGTCCGGTGTTATACTATCAACCAGTCCTTCTATAGAACCATTGAAGGCCAATGCGTACACTCATAGAACTCGCGCTGGTTCCTTTTTAGTCAAGAACGTTTACCTTAATCAGTTATTGTCTGATAAGGGGTACAATAACGACTCTATATGGACTTCTATCATCACCAATAAAGGTTCGGTACAACACTTACCGTTCTTGAACGAAGGTGAGAAGGCGGTATTTAAGACTGCGCAAGAGTTAGACCAGAACTGGGTCATAGAGCACGCTGCTGACCGTCAGAAGTATATCTGTCAAGGTCAATCGGTTAACTTGTTCTTCCCGGCAGGTGCGCCTAAGCGTTACGTAAACAAGGTTCATTTCAATGCTTGGAAGAAAGGTCTGAAGGGTCTGTACTACCTGCGAACAGAGGCGACTTCCCGTGCGGAAACTGTATCTGATAAAGTAGAACGCGTAGCACTTCAGAGTGACAGTCGATCTATCATATACGGTAAGACAGGTTGTCCATACTGTGAAATGGCGAGAGATGAATTAACTCTGCGAGGAATGCCGTTCGACTATATTGACTTAAAGGAATCAGGTAAGACTGCTGCCGAAGTTACGGGTCGAGATGTTACCACAGTACCACAGATATATATTGATGGAAAGTACATCGGTGGATACGAAGACTTGATGAGTAATCTAGCGGATGGTGGTGGATTTCAAACAGGTAATGAGGAGGACAATGAGTGTCGGGCTTGCGAAGGTTAGTAGTATTTGGGGATAGTTATGTACAGGGGTACCGTAGTAAACCCACTATACAAATCAACGAACTTAACTTTCCCTACTACCTCTCGAAAGAATTAGGTGTTGAGGTCATTAACAAAGGACACCACGGTCACTCCAATCTTGCCATAGCGCATGACGTTATGGCATTTATTCGAGAGACTCCGAAAGAAGAGTTACCTAACTACGCATTTTTAATATGTTTCAGTGATTGGCAGAGAGATACCAAAAGAGACAAAGATCGAGAACCTAATCCTGACACGGATGGTGCGCTAGAAGGAATTGTGTGGAGTCGTTGGCCTCATATAGAAGCACCCGACCCTACTATTTTGAGAGTATCTACCGAGATGGCATACCTCGGCTTAAAACAATTATGTTATAAGTATGATATTCCATATAGAATGATAAACAGTTTTGACCATCAGCCGTTCATAGATACCTTAGAGATATATGACGCAGTACATCATGGAGGCGGTAGGATAATCGACAAACGCATTGGTAGTTGTCAGTGGCGTATAGAAAGTCCACGTGGGGATTCACATTGGATAGAGAGTGAGTCTATTTACAATACCATTATGGATATTATAGTAGAAAATTGGTTATCAGAAGAGGATAAAATGCCACCTCTTCAATATGTAAGATACCACCGATTAAAAGAAGAAAACCGAAGATATTTAACTGGGTGTTCTCACCCCAATGTGGCGGGCAGTAAATTAATAGCAAAAACTCTCGCACCATATATACAAACTATTCTAAAGGATTAATATGTCACTATTAAAATTTTCACAAACGTACAAACCGTTCCTATATCCTTGGGCAGTTGACCTATCAAAGAAGCACGAAGAAGTGCACTGGATTGAAGACGAAGCAGAACTCTCTGAAGACGTACAGGATTGGAAGACCAAACTGACCGTGGAAGAAAAGACGTTCATCACTCACGTACTAAGATTGTTCACTCAGTCAGATGTACAGGTAGGTGAGAACTACCACGAATTATTGATCCCTCGTTTTAAAAACAATGAAGTCCGAAACATGTTGTCATCATTTGCGGCGCGAGAGGCAGTACACCAACGTGCCTATGCGCTCTTGAATGATACATTGGGACTACCGGACGAAGACTTCCATATGTTCCTTGAGTATAAGGAGATGGCTGATAAGATTGATTTCATGAAAGATGGAGACTCCAAAACTAATGCTGGACTAGCACTTTCCTTGGCACAGTCGGTATTCAATGAGGGTATGTCAGTATTCGCATCATTCGTCATGTTGCTGAACTTTCAACGTTTCGGTAAGATGAAAGGTATGGCGACAATCGTCGAGTGGTCTATCCGTGACGAGACTCTACACGTACAAGGTAACGCGAAGTTGTTCCGTGAGTTCTGCGGAGAACATCCGCGCATCGTTAATGACGAGTTAAAGTCTAAGATATATAAGATGGCTGAAAACGCAGTCATGTTAGAAACTAAATTTATTGATCTAGCATTCGCGGGTAACGCTGTACAAGGTCTCACCAAGAAAGAAGTCATCGACTATATCCGTCACATTGCTGACCGTCGTCTACTTCAACTTGGAATGAAACCATTATTTAATCAAAAAGATAATCCCTTACCTTGGTTGGACTGGGTACTGAACGGAGCATCACACGACAACTTCTTTGAGAAACGTGTGACCGAATACTCTGTTGTCGGTATGGAAGGTACCTATTATGGTTGGGATGAACTGGAGCAAGAGGTAGCATGATGAATGCTGAATATTTAATCGAATGTCCGATCTGCGACATTGAGACTAATGTAGAAGTTACATACGACGATGACCAACCACGGTTTTGTCCTATGTGCGGTTCGGACGTAGACGCAGAACTTCTAGACGAAGAGGACTAGTTACCATAAGTCTACATAAATGACACATAAAAGAGTAAAAAGTGTAGACTTATGAACTGGACATACGAAAAAGAATTATTTGACCCTGAAGAAACCTTCCTAGAAGATTATCAGGGTTTTGTTTATATAGTAACTGAACTTAGTACCGGAAAGAAGTACATCGGTAAGAAGTTTTTCTGGAAACCTAAAACACTGCCAGTGACGAAGACTCGAAAACGTAAGGTAAAAACGCGAGTACAGTCTGACTGGAAGACGTATTTTGGTTCCAGTATAGAAGTAAAAACCTTAGTTGAAGAGAAAGGCCCGGAGAGTTTCACTAGGGAAGTGTTGAAACTCTGCCGAACCAAGGGTGAATGTTCGTACTATGAAGCTAAGATGCAGTTTCAGTATGATGTCCTACTCAGGGATGATTTTTACAACGCGTTCATCGGTTGTAAGATTCACGCAAAACATCTACCTAAAGACTAGCCAACTTCAATATCAGATAGTGCGAAACCGCACATAGCTACACCGACGACGCTATACATCAATGTTTCCATGATGGTCATAGCGTCAGTCTCTAAACCACCTACCGCACCCATCACGAAAAACCCACCTACTAAACCAATTATTAATTTCATTACTTCACCTCTTCATAAGCGGCAGCAATAGCAAGAAGACCTGTCTTGCTCTTAGGAACTTTCATAAGTTGAATCGCTAACTGTTTTGCACCATAAAGGTCACAAGCTTCAGTCTTCTTTATTTCAACTCTCTTATTGTTATAGAAAGCAATCCATCCTGCAAACGTTTCGTTATTCATTACTTCACCTCCACATTGTCGACCCAAGCAACATCACGCTCAAGGTTGTTCATTCGGTAGTTCAGGGCAGCAACAAGACTGTCGAACTTCATATCATTGATCAACTGATCGTTGACAACATTGCGTAGAACATAGTAGTAGTCAGGTTTTGCGTTCATCATAATAACTTCTCTCTCTGTCTAATGAGGTACTATTATAACATATATGAAGATATTGTCAATGGCTTCATTAGACTATTTGGTTATAAACTCGATGGTGTTATGCTATTTTGTTCTATTAATATTGTTGACATTTGTTTCTAAAAGAAGTATAATAGCTGTACAAATTGAGTTGAGAGAGAATTATTATGATTGAAGTTGGTGATGTTGTCTATTGTAACTGGGGTGCGATGCATCCGACCGAAGAACTTGCTGTTCTCAAGATCGACGGTGATCGTATGTGGTGTGAAGGTGGGTTTACTATGTTACTTGCCGACTTGCGTGATATGAATGAGAACTACCGCAGTCCTATCGGTGTCTACAAAATAGATACTAACAATGTATATGCTTGAGGAATCATAATGTACGTAATGAATCTTGAATGGATTGACAGCTTAGGTGAGAGACACATTGTGTGGAACGTGGTCAATCCCGAAAAAATGAAGCGTGACCTCATTGCCCTCAATGTTCCGGAAGAGAACATCGAAATATACGAGAAAGATGTTTCTTAAAATTAATTGAGTTATTTTGATAATAAGTATTGACAAGTAATGGAAACATGTGTTATACTAGCGGTATAAATTGAATTGTTAACTAAAAGAGAGAACTATATTATGAACAATATCCTTCAAATCGAAACTTCTGCTACTGTTGGTAAATGCCCTTGGGGTATCGGTACCGAGGTATCCAACGACCTAACTCCTATCCAGATGATGCAGAAAGCAGGCGTCGACTGGACAGTTGAGAAAATCCCTTCATTCGTACACCATAACGGTGAGCAAATTGCCACTGGTATGGAGGCACTCGTCCGCTCTACTGACTCTAAAGTACTGACTCAAGTCGGTGGTAACTGGAATCCAGTTCAAAACGAACAGGCATTCGAATTCTTCAATGATTACTGCTCTGCCGGTGATATGGAAATGAGTTCTGCGGGTTCTTTGAAAGATGGTAAGATGGTCTACGCATTGGCCAAGGTCAAAGAGTCGTTCGATATCCTTGGTGGTGACCAAGTTGATTCCTACCTTCTATTCTCTAACCCACATGAGTACGGTAAGTCAATTGACATTCGATTCACTCCGGTTCGAGTAACCTGTATGAACAGTCTTGCTCTTGCTCTAAATCGTACTTCGGTAAACTCAACCAAGATTAATCACCGTAAGGCATTCGATGCTGAACAGGTTAAAGTCACTATGGGTCTTGCCCACGAGAAGTTTGACCAATACAAAGTAATGGCAGAGTTGTTATCAAAACGACAGTTCACTGCTGATACTCTGATTCAGTACTATAACTCTCTATTCCCTTCACAGTCTCCTGCTGCTGAAGTTAAGACTTACAATGACCTTGCTCCAAATGCGAAGAAGGCGTTTGAGTTGTTAGAAACCCAGCCAGGCGCTGAGTACGGTCGTGGTTCATGGTGGCAGGCATTCAACTCTGTTACCTACTTAACTGACCACCAGTTGGGTCGTACTGCCGATGGTCGAATGACTTCTGCGTGGTTTGGTGCCAACCAAGTCAAGAAAAAGAAAGCTGCGGAACTTGCGGTTGAAATGGCGGTGGCGTAATGAGTGGATGGAATCTGATACTAAACTCAATGAGAACGCCAGATGGGACTGTAATCCAGTCCCGTCACCGGCATGACTTTGTTACCCATACTGATGAGAACGGTAAGGTGTATATGGTTGATGGTGGTCTGGATTATATTAGACGCTCTGTTCATGAAGATCAAGTAGACCTATCTCTCTATGACGACCAACCTCACGAAGTTCAGCGAGTGGTTCTCTCATGGGGAACCTATGGTATCAATGGAGACCAACCATTGTCGTATATTCGTATTGCTGATATGGAAACTGGTCATTTGGAAGCAGTACTAAAACTCAATGTGAACGCGATTCATAGAGCATGTATGGAGCATGAATTATTATTGAGAGGTGTGGAATGAAATATTTTTTGATAGAGGAGTGGGATAATGATTACAACTGTCGGACTCGTACGTTCGCACTTCAAGCAAGGTGTCACGAAGACGCTAGAGAAATCGCAAGGTGTCACTCAAGTAGCGCATATGACTATATGGTTCATTCAGAAGTTAGCGATTCTGTTGCGTCATCCTTCCCAAAATTAGGAGATATATAATGTTAGTAGATATAATTTCAGTGATAGTTTCTTTAATACTAGTAGTGTTAGGTCTCATGGTGGTGATGACATCTACCGAGATGCTCAGCGAACGCAGACGACAGTACCGTGAAGGTACGCATGATTACTATGGTAATAAAATTGAAGACGAGGAAGACAAATGAAAATTGAAATATCAGACGATTCGATTGAACGGATTATGTTAGCTGAACTCTCTCAGAGTTTGGAGTGGGCCCGTAAAGATTTAGCGAGTTACGATAAAGGCGTTAATGTCAATATACATGTGGTAAACGACCCTGAATTAGACAAAGAAGAACTCCGCAAGGATATTGATGCGTACGAGCGAATCTTGTCTTACTGGAAAGTGCCTGAATAATGACTATGCCGAATGAACGCAGGCGGGCGGTAAATAACACGCGGCAGTTCCTAGTTGATTTAATGGATCCTAAGAAGACTCCTAGGGTTCCGTCCGAAGTACGTAAAGAAGCATATCATTGTTTGAAACATTATCCAGGCGAGTACTACATGGAACAAGCCGCCGAACAGGCGCCAGAAATATTTGGTGAATGGGATGCCGCGCACGGAGAGAAATGATGAGTGACTATACACCAAACAATTGGGTTGTCATTAAATTTACCCAACAAGTAAAAAGTGGCAACACTGGTTACGGACGAAAAGAAAAAGTCTTTTACAAAGTGCTCGGTGGTTGGTCAGGTGGTTATCTCGATGGCGACTCTTGGAGACTGAACAGTGGTATCGTTGACGTTGAAGAGACCGCTGATTCTTTTATCTTTATTGGTGGTAGTGGTAGTCGATACATATGCGACAAGACTCAGGAATGTCTGAGAATGAATACTGCCGGTATATGGAAACAAATGCAGGAAGTTAGTGAAGGAACTTCAGGGGATGTTAAAGTCGAACTGGTGGAACCTGATGACAAAAGAACTTGTAAGGATTGGAAGGAGCTACTAAGATGATGACCCCTAATGAAATGAATAACATCAATAGATTTGAAGTGATAGACTGCGAAGGCCGTACCTACGTTCGTTACTTACGTGAAAATGAAAGTGTTCAATACAGTCTACAAGACGATAATCGCACCCTCAAAATCTTTATTACGCAGGACGACTCATAGATGATAGACGACAATACTGAGATACAAATAAGTTTAAAAACTATCATTTCTGTTATTGTGGCAGTAGTTGCGATGACCAGTGTTGTCGTACGTTACGAAATCAAAGTAGATTCTCTTTTAGCTAAGATAGGTAAATTGGAGATACATATTCAAAACTCTAGTAAAATTATTCACGAAAACTCAGAGTCAGTGAGAAGTTTACAAATAGAACAAATCAAACAACAAAAAGATATTCAATATATTACACTAATTGGAGAAACAGAATGTCCGAAGAAGTAAAAGCAGGAAATGATCAAGCAGGTGCTAGTGCATCAGTAGGTACCGAACAAACAGATAGCAGCGTAAGTGCTGGCGCAGGCGTTGAAGCACATGCCGGAGCAGAGGCGAATCAGGAAACTCGTATCGATGGATTCGGTGATGTGGAAACTGGTCAACACGCACAGGCAGAAGTACATATTGACGCAGGTGCTGAGGCGGGATTTGATGGACGTAATGCGACAGCTGAAGCAGGCGTTTCCGCAGGTGCGAGTGTAGAAGCGGGAGCAGATGTGTCAACAGATGTTGGTGACGTGACAATTACTACAGGTGTGTCTGCGGGAGCAAAAACTGAAGCAAAAGCAGGCGTGGGCGGTAGTGTCGGAGCAGATGGTGTCGAAGGACATGCGGGAGCGGTCGCCGGAGCAAGTGTTGGTGTTGGAGCATCCACTGGCGCATACGATGATAGCGGCAATGGTGGACAAGTAGGCGCAGGCGTAAGTGCGGGCGCACAAGTAGGTGGTAACGTTAGTGGAGGTGCCACTATGGATGATGGTGTTGCTACTATTGGTGTTGATGGTAAAGTTGCTCTAATCGTTGGTGTTGATGTTGATGCCAGTGTTTCAGTAGATACCAAACCAGCACAAGAAGCAGTTGTCGACGGTGCTAACACAGTGGTAAAAGAAACTACTAAAGCGGTCGAGCAAGTTGCGCAACCAATCAACAATGCGGGTAATGCTGTTGTTGATACCGGAAAGAAAGCGGGAGACGCAATCTCCAAACCATTCAAGAAAATTAAGACGCCTTGGTAAGACTTGACACCCAGACTATAATCGTGTATACTTCACATATAAATTATTAAACAGGCAATGAACAATATGGAAACCCCAAAAGAAGATAAACGTACTACGCAAGGTCGTAAACTCGATCTCCTTCATTTCCAACAGGCGATGAACAAGGACACTACTTATCAGGACGATGTAGAACAGTTTATGATGATTGGTGGTCAGGAAATTCCGTGCGAATTATCAGGCCCACATCTTTATGCTACTCCAAATGAAAACCATGACCAGATTCAATTGTATATGGATTTGATTACTGAAGAGTATATTGAGTGTTTAGAGGCGTACAACGCAGGCGATGTTGTAGAGGTTGCTGATGCTTTGGCGGACATGGTGTGGGTTATCATGGGTATGGCATCAAGTCTTGATATCGATTTTAATGATGTCTGGCAGGAGGTCAAACGATCTAACATGAGCAAGTTTGTCGATGGTGTTGCTGTGCGCAATCCAGAAACTGGCAAGATTATGAAACCGCCGACTTTCAGTGAACCTGATTTGAAAACAGTACTATTTGGAGTCCAAAATGACTAATAAAATACAAAAGGTAGAAACCGAAATCATGGACTGCTGGAGAGTGGTAGATGATGTCGACGTTTTACTCCAATACTTTGGAGATGATGAGTTCTTTACTGGTATGAAACCAGAACATGCTGACAAGATTATGAATCTGATGTTGGGTGTTAAGGAATTATACTCAGTAAAATTTGAGAGATTGTGGAGAGCATACGAAGAGAGTCTCGGTGAGTATTACGACTATGAGAAGGAGGCTCTTCGGTCTAGAAATACTATTGATTCCATGCTGTCTAATCTCGAAGCAATGTTTAAGGATGAAGAACCTGTTGCTGATGAACGTTATTCCCAAACATCTGAGGATCTACATGATTCTGGTCGAAGACTTAATGATGCGAGTCCCGAAGAATGGGATAGGGTAACGTTTAGATAATGCCGACCTATACGTATAAATGTAAAGAGTGTGAACACCAGTTCGACATACGTCAAAGTATGTCGGACGATAAGTTAACTGAATGTCCTGTATGCGAGAAAAAGACACTTGATAAGATAATCGTGCCTGGAAATGGTTTCCAACTCAAAGGTAAGGGTTGGTTTAATAAAGGCGGATATTAATTATGGCGGTTGAATTTAGGTAATTAGATAAATAGATAATAAAAGATGTCTATTATGAAAATTAAACTAAGTACCGCATTAATTTTGTTGACTATATATTCACTAGTCTGGGCTTCTGTAGCAGTATCGATAAAAAATGAATATATACTACTATCGAATCAAAAAGATATCGAGCATCAATTGCTTGTACAACGATACGATTTTGTCTTAAGCAACTTACTAGAGAGTTGTAAGAACAAAGAAGAGATAGTTATCGGTAAAGCGACATATCAATGTTATTTAATCAGTAAGGTATAGATCATGGCACAAACGCAACAACGACGAAGACAAGTCTACGAAATATTCGAAGAGTTCTCTAAAGCAACCAATAAACAAAGTCGATTAGCAGTATTGGAAAAATACGCATCCGTCGGAGCGTTTAAGGATATCCTTCGAGGTACCTATGATGACACTCTAGTATTTAACCTACCTGAAGGTAGACCTCCGTTCACTCCAAACAAACCTGAGTCAGTACCTTCGACTTTGTTGAAGTTACACAAACGATTCGGGTTGTTCGTCAAGGGTGGGGCTGGCGATGACCTCCCAGCATACAGACGCGAAAGCATCTATGTTCAGACGCTAGAATCTATTCACCCCGAAGACGCAGAATTTGTCGTAAGTATGACGAATAAGAAAACCCCCGTTAAATTTTTAACCAAAAAACTAGTACAGGAGGCATACCCATCCCTAATCAAATCTTAATTATGATCTGAAACTTAAACTTACTTAGGAGTATCATATGTTAAATTTAGAGAAGCAGTTATATGTCGCATCATTGCGACGAAGAAATTCATTATCAGAGCGAACGAGTTATCGAACATCGAACGCAATCCAGAGTTATTTAACTTACTGATAAGGAGGTGACGCATCTCTTCAAGAACGTATGAGTGAGATTCTTGTCGTATCGATTGATTAAAATATAGGATGGTCACATTATGCCAAATTATGATTTCAAGCACAACGAAAGCGGAGAGACACAAAGTGTGTTTCTCCGGATTTCCCAATATGACGATTGGCGTAAAGACAATCCCGATTGGGAACGCTACTATCCACAAGGTTCCGTACCTGCTATAGTATCAGGTACCAAGTCTGCGCTTACTATGGCTGGTGCTGGTTGGCAGGAACATCTAAAACATATCAAGAAAACATCTGGTAAAGATAATACCATCAAAACATAGAGTATTAATAATATGAATCGCGAAGAAGTATTTGAGCAACTGAAAATTGATGAAGGAGTTGTCTATGAGGTTTACCTCGACCACCTCAACTATCCTACGTTCGGCGTGGGTCACCTTATCAAGGAAAGTGACGGCGAGTTCGGCGCTAAGGTCGGAACACAAGTTTCCCCAGAAAGAGTTGCTGAGGCATTCGACCAAGACCTCGACACAGCAATCTCCGAATGCACTGTACTATACGGAGACGGGTTCTCTTGTCTACCAGACGAAGTCCAACAAATCTTGGTTAACATGATGTTTAATATGGGTCGACCGAGACTGAGCCAATTCAAGAACATGAATACCGCAATTAATAATGGTGATTGGAAAACCGCTGCTATTGAAGGTAGGGATTCGCGTTGGCACAAGCAAGTGACAAATCGTGCCGAACGATTAATGGTAAGGTTAGAAAATGTCTAAGAACGCAATATTTCAATACATGATTGTAAGCGATGCGGTAGACGCACGTGGTGATATTAAAGGATGGGATGGAACACGTTCTTCTTTATATAAAGAAGTAGCAAGTATCTCTCGTAAGTCCTTCGAACATTATGCCAAACATATTGGCGCAGATCATATCTATTCTGATGAACGTGTCGCTACCAAGGGACATGGGTGTTCAACTTCTCTATTACATGAGTGCGCACGTATCTGGTTAGACCCCATGTTTGATCAGTATGACGATGTACTATTCGTTGATACAGACATTGTAGTAAACACCAAAGAAGATATTTTCGACCATACTCAAAGTGGTGCCGAAGTCTATGGCGTACTAGAGTCAGACTTCGTTACCGCAAATGGTGGTGGTTATAACTCTTGGGATTATAAAGAATCTACATATCGTGACTTTGCTCGTAAGTTTGAGATGCACGACTGTCCTATCGTCCCCGTGATGCCACCTAATCGTCCGTCTAAGATACTTATCATGAATACGGGTGTTGTCATATGGACTAAAGAGGCACGGCTCAAAGCGCGTAAATTGTTTGACAAGTGGGAAGATTGGTGTTATACTGGAGACTTCCATATGTCAATCATGAATGACCAACCGTACATCTCAGCACAGTTGATGAAACATGACTTTGATGTAGAGACCATTGACCAGTCGTGGAACGACAGTCCGCACTACGCCACCGAAGAGAAGTTCTTTGATATTGCTAGGTTCTGTCACTATACCGGTGGTGAGTGGAAGGTCGACATGGTCAGGCACTGGAATGATCGAAGGTTTAAGGAGATGCCGTGGGAAAGAGCATTAATACCATGATAGACAAAGATACGGTATTGGCTATATTAGATGAAGAGTATAGTAAATGTCTGGATGACATGAATGATATCGATAACGGTAATCCTATGTTATACGCTATTGCTAAGAATATAGCAATGATACAGACTCTACGTACACGGATAAACGAAATTAGTTAAGATATTTTCAAAATAAGCCTTGACAGCCTCTCTGATTTATTGTATAATACCTAGGTATTTGAATGAACAGAGAGGTTTTTTTATGGAGTATGAAGACTCAATTATTGCCCAAACGATAAGACGTTACATATATGACGCAGAGAATCCTGATTGGAGTGCCCTCAAAAGAGAGTTATTAGTAGAGTTGGGGTATACAGAAGAAGAAGTATTTTATATAATGAAAGATGTAAGAGATGGTGTATTATAATGAAGAAAGATAAAGTAATTTTAGTTGACTGTGATGGTGTCTTATTAGATTGGATGTACGCATTCGACCAATGGATGACTCGTCACGGTTTTACTCAACATAAACCTGAAGTGTATGATGTTGCCGAGCAATACGGTTTAGAGAAACCATTTGCCAAAATGTTAGTTCGTATGTTTAACGAATCTGCCAACATACGAAAGTTACCACCATTGCGTGATGCGGTCAAGTATATTAAGAAGTTACATTCAGACCACGGATATGTGTTCCACGCAATCACTAGTCTGAGTGATAACCACTATTCTCAGTACTTACGTACAAAGAACTTGATTGAGTTGTTTGGGCCCGGTGCCTTCGAGAAGTTTGTTTACCTCGACTGTGGTGCGGATAAAGATGAAGTACTATTAGATTATCTTGGAACTGAATGTTTCTGGGTCGAAGATAAACCAGAAAATGCGGATGTTGGATTTCGAGTGGGTCTACAATCTATCTTAATGGCACATAATAATAATGCGGATTATGAAGGTCATGCGACTCGCGTACAGAACTGGAAAGAAATTTACAATATTATTACTGGGTAATCCGACCCTTTTAGTGTTTGTATAAATAAAAATTTAATAGTATTCAAGGGTGAATGATGAAGTATGTAGGGTTTAGTGAGCACTATCACGACAGTGGTTTTGCGATCATTGATGAGTCAGGTAAGGTAGATTTCGCTACTCACGGCGAACGATATTCTAAGAAGAAGAATGATCCTCTTATCCCCGATGAACTCTGGGATATGGTATCAGATGAAGACCATGTATCATTCTATGAAGACCATACGGTTAAGTTCGATATGCGCGGAGGGACTGGAGTAAAAGGAAGCACCGACCATTTAGCTAAACGACCGGAAACCGCAGAAGAAACATTCGGTCGTATGCTTATTCCCGATAGTCTGACGTACGATGTCAACCATATGCACCACGAGTCACATTGTGCGGCCGCATTCTACACGCGTCCGTGGGACGACAAACATGATACAGTCCTTGTGTCAATCGACGGTGTCGGTGAGTTACAGTGTGCTACCATCATGGATAGCAACTTTAATCTCATCAAAGAATGGCAATACCCTAAGTCCGTTGGTCTCGTCTACACGACAGTTACCAAGTTCCTTGGACTACGTCCACTCGAAGATGAATACGTTGTTATGGGACTCTCTGCGTACCATGCCACTTCACCTGAGTCTAAGGCGATTACCGACTGGTTGATTTCATGGTGGGAAGACCTAGAAGACCTTGCTCCAGAACTTGCGGAAGGTATCTCAGTCGGTGATATCAAAACCTCTAAACGTGAACAAGATCGCGTAATGTTTCGTGAAAAGTTACGTGCGAAGGTGAAAGCGGTAGAAGACAAAGTTGCCGCACGTGCGGTACAAGACTTCGCAGATTATGCGATTATGCAGATTATGACCGAAGCTGCTAAATATGGTAAGAAACTATGTTACTCTGGGGGTTGTGCGCAGAACGTTGTAATCAACTCACGTCTATTTGAATTGTTCGATGAAGTCCACATTGCGTGTTCGCCAACAGATGCTGGTTCTGGTCTGGGTACTGCTGCGATGTCTTGGGCAAAAGCAACTGGTAAAGATAAACTAATATGGAGTCCATATAGTGGATATGATATACAACGACCTATTAACCCGACTGAAGTTGTCGACCATCTTCTTAGTCACAAGTACTGCGGAATCGCTAATGGCCGTGCTGAGTTTGGCCCTCGTGCACTTGGTAATCGCTCTTTAATCGCGGACGTACGATTCGATATACAGGACACTGTCAACACGATTAAACGTCGACAGAAATATCGTCCATTCGCACCAGCTATCCTAGAAGAGTTCGCAGATGAATACTTCGAAGGGCCTATGAACGAGTATATGCAGTTTACGTCAATTGCGAAACACGACTATGCGCCTGTCACTCACGTAGATGGCACCGCTCGTGTCCAAATTGTCAAAAAAGATTGTGAGTCGGTATTCCGTAAAGTTATTGAAGAATATTACGAAAGAACTGGAGTACCAATGTTACTAAATACATCATTGAACATTCGTGGCAGACCTATGGTCAATGACGAGCACGACGCAGAGTTGTGGGAACAAAAATACGGTGTAAAGGTTTTCTAATGACCGAAGATGTACAACCAATAAGAAAGAAGATTGAACTGGAGGTAGAACTTAATACCTCTACTAAGGAAACTAGTGTCAATAGGTTTCAACCCCTATTGGATTTTTCTGAGGTATTAGATGCCTACCGCATCTTCCCCCGCGCTTTTATCAGCGTGTACATGTATCTATTGATAGAAACAGTAAAATGGTTCATGCTAATACCGGTACCCAACGCATCACAGGCAGGTCTCATATCTGTGGTAGTTGGTGCTGGTGCCGCATGGTTTGGACTATACACATCTACTAGCTCTGGTCGAAGTGCTAAAAAAAATAGTTCCAGTTGATGGCGTCTGAAGTAATACTAACCTCCGAGTTAATCACTTGGAGAGGGACGCCTGGAGTTGGTGATTTTATGTGGGCACTAAATTCTGCCCATAAACATGTAGCCGACAATAACTTAGACAAAGTAAACCTAGAGTTCCATTGGGAGCACGGTGAAGACTACTACCACCACTTCGAAGACCCCGAAACTATTATTGAACGACTAGAGTACATACATAACTTTTATCACCAAAAAGAAAAGGTTATGGTTCATCACATATTCAATTCCACCGGAAGATATACTGACTGGAAGTATGACGATGATGTTGTTTTGGAAACAAATGGTGAACGTAGAGTAGCCGCAATACAAAGGGACAAGGCGAGATTCTTTTTTGAGTCTGGCGCATATAGTGACGAAGAGGGTGGAGATATACCTGATAATGAATGGTTGTTTCGAAAAGACGCATTCCAAAAGACAGTAGATAACCGCATAGTCTTTTGGAGACCTACTTGGAACGCAGAAAAACCGAGAACATGGAAACGTTTATTTACTCAGAGTGATTGGGACACGGCGATACAGTTGTTGCGCGACAAAGGGTTTGAGTGTCACGAGATATCATACAGGACTCCAGTATCAGAAGCAATGTATCTCATCTCAACCTCAAGGTTGGTTTTGTGTTACGATGGAATATGGCACTATATTGCGAAGAACTTTCAGCGGCCGCTTGCTGTAATCAGTTCTGAAGGAGTGACTAAATATCATACTCCACATGCGTTAAGATTACGTACCGAAATATCATATGCCGACAAGAGTGTATGGTGGTGGTTAGAACATATAGAAGTACTTCTAGGACACACTAAACGTAAAGCAGTTAATTTTGAAAAAAGAGTGAGAAAATACTATGGAAATGACTAGAGAAACATTTCAGATTGATCGCGCAGTAATCGAGGTCGCGGGGGGATGTAACTATTCATGCTCTATGTGTCCACAAGATTTACGTGAAGGTGGACGACATAAAGGGTTTCGCCGCATCATGAAACTCGATGAGTTCGAGAAGTACGTTGCGGATTGTGCGCAGTACGGATTGAACGTTGTCAACCTAGATGGTTCGGGTGAAGCCACCATGGCTAAGAACCTACCGGAGTACATTAAGGTAGTGAAGAAGTACGGCGCTAAGGCATTCATCTTCTCTAACGGATTTAAGATGGAAGGTCAGTACATGAGAGATTGTGTTGATGCTGGTCTGGACTTCTATCGATTCTCATTCATCGGTTCGGACGAACAAGACTATAGTAAGTGGATGTACAACGCAGTAGGAGGACACTACGCTCAGATTAGACGTAACATCGAAGAGATGGTTGCGTACGTCAAAGAGTCGGGTTCGGACTGTGTAGTATCTACCTACCACCTAATCACAGACAACAATAACATTGACGAGGAACTAGAGAAGTACAAGACCTTGGTTGATGAACTAGGCGTCAAGACCGAGATATGGAAGATGCATAACTGGTCTGGCGCTTGGGATATTGGTGATAACGCACGTAAAGGTAAGATCAAGACTTGTGGCCGACCATTCTCTCCGGATGTAGTAATCCGTGCCGGTGGTCTTGATAAGAAGACCGGTGCTGTACATCCATGTTGTCAGGTTCTTGGTCGAGATGAAGAGGCAGTTCTTGGTCACTGTTCCGAAGATAATATCGCAGACATCTTTTTTGGTGAAGAGTACGAGACTCTACGGGAACAACACCGAACCGGAGATTATCCAGATTTCTGTAAGAGTTGCGACTTCTTGATCGAAGACCCCGAAGTATTGGTGTACACTAATCACGAACGAGACCTCATGAAAATGCATGGCACAAAGTTCGATTTGAATGATTACCGTGATTAGGTAATATCAGACAATAAAATCTTATAAATAACAGTAATCTTTTAAAAACCCGTAACGGAGAGTTAATCTCAATGGAAAATATTTTAGTAAGAACTGCCGACAACTTTTTCGTTGTAGGTGCTGCCGGAGCTGGTGGTGATCTATTACAGAACCTATATGGAATGTATCTACGCGAAGTGGAAGGCGCAGATTTTGGTTCTAATCTACAAAATGCTGTAAACGCACGAAAAGTACAGTGGAACAGCCTACAAAGTACATGTCTAGGGTTCTGCCCGTGGACAGACATTAGTACTATGGGCAGCTTTATCTTTGCTCTAGAGGCGGGCCAGTTAACTTCTCACAACTTTATTAGAATGCATCGTGACGAAAAAGATGTGTTAACTCATCTATGGCGAGAGTATTCAGTAGGCATGTCCTTCGAAGACTTCTTGAAAGAAGACATGGGTTATTCTCTACTCGATATGTTCAATAGAGATTCTAAATTGTTAACCTACGCTCTAGACGTTTCATACGAGAATCTTGTGGAAAACACTCACACAGTTCTTACTAAAGTAATTGATCACCTAAGTCCTAAAACTACTGACTCTTACGGTAAGATTCGTAAAGAAGTTCAAGTAAATTTTGAAGCAATCAATAAGGTTGTTGATGATTCAGGTATCCGTAATTTGCGTAAGGGTTCTGGAAGCAATCTATTAGAAAAGGTTGACGTTTATGCGGACTGGATTGAACGCGAACAAGCTGCTAGCGTAGACGCACACTTCTATAACGTATAAGTATTAGTATACAGTAATTCAAAGAGCGGACTCCACGTCCGCTTTTTTATATGAGATTTTTATGAAAGCTTTCGTTATCACAATCAAAGACCATGAGAAGTCCGAGCAAGTCGCGGACAGATGTATACAGACAGCAAAAGACTACGGGTTGGATGTCGTCAAGTTTGACGCAATCACCCCTAAAGATGATATACTAGGTATATGTAACCGTGAAGTTATTCCTATCAGTAGATTCCAAGGACGTTACTCTCGTCTAGAAAATTCTTTATCCGCATTCCTTTCTCACTACTCCCTGTGGAAAAACTGTGTTCAACAAAACGAACCGTTCGTTATCTTTGAGCATGACGCGGTAGTGAACAATCCTATCCCCACGACACTACCAAAATATGTGGGGAACATAGGGAAACCTTCGTACGGCAAATTCCTACTACCTTCTTCTGGTTGGGGACGACTGACATCTAAACCTTACTTTCCAGGCGCACACGCATATATCGTAACACCCGAAGGTGCTCAACGACTAATTGACGCTGCTCCACTTCACGCAATGACTACAGATGTTTATCTATCGAGAGAACGTTTTGATTGGCTGGAAGAGTATTATCCGTGGTCGGCAGAGGCTCAAGATACGTTTACCACCATACAGAATGTCACTGGATGTCTCGCTAAACATAACTATGACTCGAACTATGATATAACAGAAGTGTAGTTAGTAAACATATAAATTAGGGGGTAGGGGTGAATACTTTACCTCTCTTTATAAATTGGAAAAATGATGAAAGTTTTACATAATAACGTTTTAGTTACCGCACAAAAAGAACAAGACACGAAGACTGCTAGTGGTCTTATTATATCAGGAATAAAACCTACGGGTCATAAACCTGCCACGGTAGTTAGTATGAGTATTGAAGTCGCACAACATCAAACTATCTCAGCGGGTAGTACAATCTACTTTGATTGGGGCAAAGCGATGGCAGTAGAATTAGATGGTATACAGTGCGCTGTAATCGATTATGACGACATTAAGTTGATAGCCAGTTAATGGTAACAGTATGCTGCGTTCTTTGGGGAGACAAGTTCTCTGAAGACTATGTCCGTAATCTGAAGGCTGGAGTTGAAAGAAACACTACGGTACGTCATAAGTTTGTGTGTTTGAGTGATAGACATATAGATGGTGTCGACACCAAGTTTCTGAAGCCAGGCCTTACTGGTTGGTGGAACAAACTACAACTGTTTGATGGAGATATCTACGGTAGGATGGTATACCTAGACCTCGATACTTTGATTGTAGGCAACATAGACTGGTTACTAAACTATACCGGTGGATTTATGGGTATAGAAGACCTAGGTCATGTGAATGAACATCAACCACATCTAAAAGATAAACTACAGAGTGGTGTCATGGCATGGGACTCTGAAAGTATGGATTGGGTGTACAAAGAGTTTTTCTTTAAAAGAGTTATCGTGACAAAAGAGTTCCGAGGAGATGGGGAATACCTCAACGAAACTATAACCAATCGTACCTTACTACAGCAAGTATTCCCAGATGAGTTAAAATCATATAAATACGAAGTGTACCCCGATAACATAGAAGACGTTTCCATAATATGTTTCCACGGGAGACCAAGTATCATACAATCTATGTCAGAGTCCATTACCACACCCGTGCGCACATATGAGCCACAGGAGTGGGTTAAAGACTACTGGCACCAATAGGAGAATAATATAATGTTAAGCGGATTATTAGGTTCACTATTAGGTTTGACGGGTTCCCTTGTCCCTGCGGTAACGGATCACTTCAAGTCTAAAAGAGACAACGAATTTGAATTAAAGAAGATGGAGAAGATGGCTGAACTACGTGCTGCCGGATTCGACCACGATATGAAAATGTTTGAGACGCAGGCGGCAGATAAAGAGCATGCCCGACTAATCGAACATGACATCTCAATCAACCAAGGTACAGGGTTCATCGCCGGACTACAGAAGTCGGTACGCCCTATAATCACATATAGTTTCTTTGGACTTTTTGCTGTTATTGAGGTTACTCTCTTAATGAACGCAATGAACGCCGAGGACGGTGTTGACTTTAATAACGCAATAGCTATACTATGGGACGATGACACTAAAGCAATCTTTGCCGCTATCATCTCGTTTTGGTTTGGTTCACGTGCGTTAGACAAGTCACGAGGTTTTAGAAAATAATGTATGTGTATATCGCAACAATTAAAAGATGGGTTGATGGCGACACTGTTGACGTTGACATTGATCTTGGGTTCGGTCTTGTTTATGGTAATCAGCGTATTCGTTTATGGGGTATTGATGCTCCTGAGTCTCGCACTAGAGATCTTGCCGAAAAGTCTCTTGGGAAAGAGGCCGCACGATTCGCCGAAGAACATGCCCCAGTAGGGACACAAGTCAAACTAACAACCCATAAGACGGGTAAGTATGGACGTATACTAGGAGAGATTGAGGTCGAAGGAGTAAACCTCAATCAACTCATGATTAAAGAAAACCACGCTAAAGAATACATTCTGTAGGATATTGAAATGAAAGTTAACGTCTTAGGTAACGGAGATCACGCAACCATGTTCGAACGTGGGTCTAGTGGTCTGCTGTTGGTATGTAACATGCCCCCTATGTCACTAGATAAAGAAGAAGTCTATGGTTCTTGTATGGTAGACTTCAAAATGATGACTGCGCTACAAGATCAGTCAGTACAATTAGATATGTACGACTGGATTCTAGGGACGCGACCTCGTCGGTGGATGGAAAAGAATCCCACATTCTACATGAAGTATGCCCAGAACATCAAGGGTTTTCACACCTACATACCAACGTACGCACAACTTAGGGGTCAGAAACTAGAAGATGCTGCCACAAACTATTCGTGCGGTCATATGGCGGTAGACTATGCGTGTCGTGTTATGCAGGCGAAGGAAGTTCACATGTACGGGTTTGACTCTATGTTTGATATGAACCTAGACAGTTTTACTGATAACTTCTTACAGAGTGATAGAAGCGCACTGAACGTACACCGCATGGCAAGTAACTGGAGACCTATTTGGCAAAAGTTCTTCCAAGAGTTTGACAAAACAGAGTTTTTCGTGTATCATAGCCATGATAAGTTAAAATTCATCAAACCCACCAATGTTACTGTTGTCGTAGGAGAAAAACTATGAAGGACAAACTAAAAGAATTATATGAAGAGTACGCACCAAAAGTAAAAGAATTTGTGTTGATAACCGCACGTGATTTCAAAATGTGCTGGACGATTTACCCTAATGTTTTGATATGGTGTGGTATCGCCGGAATTATATTACTACTGATATAAAAAAAAGGGGAGCGCAATGCTCCCCCTATCCTTGCCGGGGATATTCTTAAAATACGGTTAGCATACGACGGAAGTTCTCGACCTCTTCTGGTCGACCCCCACCATCTTTAATTTCTGAATCCCATTGAGAACGAGTAGTGAATGCTACGTCGATGTCTGAAACAGTTGATTTCTTCTCACCACCTACCCACTTACCAGCGTCGGGTGCACCATAGTACAAGTCGACTAGTTCAAAGTCTGGAGTACAGTATTGCGCAAATTGGTCATATACTTCTCTGAAAGAGAACGCCCTGTTATCATACTTAGGACAACCTAAGAATACTACAGCATCAAATTTCTCTTCTGTAGACTCAACAGTCCAATCCAAGTTACCATGACTGTACTGACTAGATGCCTGAACCATATGGCCTCGAAGACCATTCAGACCATACAAGGAATAAAGTAAGCCACGGTGCTGTGGTCGAGTTGGTCGTGCTACTTTAAAGCCCCCACGGTAGTTGAATGCTTTGTGTAACAATGGTAGGAACTGGACGATGATATTAGGATCAATCTGAGAACCCAGTCCTGAACGTTCTGGAGGCAACACATCCAATGTACGGTCAGCATACTCGTCTAGAATCCAGCTAGTTTGACCGTCGTTGAAATGGCCCACATATAGGATATTTTTGTATCCGCGATGCTTTAACATGTTAAGAAACATTGGTACTCGATTGAGAACTTCTTCTATTGTGTTCACATCCGAGTTCTGGTATGCCAAATATTTTCCGTCTTCGTGAAGAATAGTTTTTAACTGAGTGCTCAATTCAAGGGCAAGTGATTCCTTTTCCCCACCATATACAAATTGATAAAACGCTGAACCATCTTCATTCAAGTCACGGAGGATGAGTTCTTTTTTTGGGCTGTAAAACATTGGGTTAGTGTCCTATGTAAATGTTTTGAATGTGGGTTTCAAATTCTTCAATCTTATCAAGACGGTTCGGCCATAAGATATACTCCTTTTCAGGATTCTTCTTTAGGTTAGATAGTAGTGGTTGAACCGCATTGTACAGATTGTCTAAACGTCGTTCGAGTTCACTGGCCGTCGTAGAATTCTCATTGGCGGCACAGAGTGCCTCCTGAACAGCATCTAGTTCAGTCTCATCTACAGCAGTAAACCCGAAATCGAAGTTATAATCTTTCATGGTGTTATTTATACTCAAATAAATTTGACAGAAGCTTATTTGTGTGTTATAATCTCTATTCCAAACAGGGTTGGATAGTATAGCACTGTTACATGTATTTAGTAGTTACAGTAAGTGAGGTTTTTTATGATGCACGGTAATATGAGAACATATGCTTCTGGTCGAAAGAAGAAATACAACGCATGGACAACTAAGAAGAAGACTCCTATTAAGTTCGAACCGATGGAAGTGAGGTCAGAACCTTACCGAAGGGACACTCCGGTTTATAAATCCCTCGATAGTGGTATCCATGATACCCAAAAGAAAGAAAGAATGAACTACACCGGTACTCTAGTCAAAGGTATCAGTACTATGCACAAGAGTAATGCGGTACCCATAATTGACGCTCAAGAGGCGAAAGACCACGCCAATATGCGCAGATGATCATAAAACACTACACTATATTCCAAATAGTTCTAAAAAAAGATGATTTTGGGGTTGTATAATGTAGTTAGTGGTGGTATAATAGCTACCTAACTGATTGAGAGAGTCGTTATGTATAGTATTGAAGGTCGTCACGCCAAACCAGAGATCGTTGAAGAGTACGTCGCCCGTCTTATGGGTGCGTTGAAGATTCACCGATTCACTTCGCGAATGGTCACTATCAAGTTCAAGACTCAACTTGATAACTTTGCGCAAGGTCTATGTGAAGGTGACGTGGACTATGCTGAAATCCAGATCGCTAGACGTGACCAGTCATTCCTAAAACAAATGCAGGCACTCGCTCATGAGATGGTTCACGCTCGCCAGTTCCTTCGCGGTGAGTTGACTGCTGTCGGTGTCTGGAAATGGAAAGGTCGTAACGCTGACAACTATGCTTACACCAACCAGCCATGGGAGAAAGAAGCGTATCGTCTAGAACGTGAACTGTTCCTCGATTGTTTCCCTTTTGAAATGATGGATTAATTACTTGACGTAGAGAGTAATTGTCGATGGATCGACTTTGGTCGGTATACAGTAAGCGCCCACCATATTGTTATGATGGACGTTCGTATGTTTTCCATGTACTATAGCATGAGCATATTCTTGACACACATTAATGCTAGCGAAGTACATATCATTAGATACGATGACTCCCTTTAACATCACTGTCAGAACGAATGCGTGTATCATTGTGGCCAGATACTGTACATGAAAGAAATTAAAAGATATAGGAAGTACCCAAGAGCACCTATCATTGAAATGTTTATCGTGTTACTAATAAGATTCTTTCGTTTACGTTCCTGAGCATAGATCGTCTTTTCTCGTTGTTCGCGAATCTTTCTACGCATCTCGATAAGTTCTTGATAACCAGATGGGCCATATGCGTAAGTTAACAGACTTCTTAGTTCAGCTTCTTGTTGCTGAATCTTTTTCTCTTGGATGAGTGTGTTGAGAGCTTCTTCTTCTACTGATGTCCTATCTACCAATTTTCGAAATAGTGGAGGATTTAATGCTCTGCGTTTAGCTTCGTTGAAATCTGACACGGCTGAGTACCACTTGCCCATCTGGCCAAAGGTATCTTCCACGTCACGTCCCATAGCAACCATTTTTTGAACAGTCTTGAACGCAGATGTCGCCATAGCCACAGCCGTTATAGGGTCGATCATATTACACCTAGTTTTTTTTATTATTAGTGTATCTGATATTTATAATTTGAAAGGTCTGGTCTACGAATATCAATTGAATGGATAGGGACTATTCATGAAATAAATGGCGAATAGTATTGACTATTGCTTTAAACGCGAGTATAATAGGGACTTATTAGATAGAGGTGATATTATGTTTTATGTTATGACGATCAGTACCAATCTCCGCAAGGCGGGCCCTTACGCAACTAAGTTGCAAGCGTATGAAGCGCAAGATACTTTCCCGAATCCGAATTCGTTATGTGTCGCTCATGCTAAGATGGACACCATTGTCTATCATTCGAAGTTTGCTAGAGTCGGTCAAACTATTCGTTGGAGAACTGGATTGCAGACCCAAGAGGGTACTGTATCATTTATTCACCGTGACCTTCCGACTGCTTCTGAAAAAGTTAACGCTGACTTCTATATTGTCCGAACTGAGAAAACTACTGTGTCACTAAACAGTAACGCGATGGAACATCTGGAGGTAGAGAACCTATCTACGGGAATTTGTTTCGCGGAAATGGTAGCGTAAATATCTGATGACCAACACTTCTCGGTTGGTCACGTTTACCACTGGTGTTTTCAAAAGAAGTATTGTATAATGGTTGTACAAATTGAGATAAGAGAGTAAATGATTATGACTAGATTCAACAAAGAAGAATTCACTTGGGACGGTATGTACCTAATGTATCAGGGTCGTCACACTAAGTCTGTCAACATGGAAGTAGCAAGACCTGACTGCCACCCATCTTGGCACGGTAAGCCACAACCAACTTTCATTGCGCGATTCAAGTACGGTTCTAAACCTTGGAAGTCGTGGGTTAACTTCCTTTGTAAGACTACTTCAGTTGAAGATTATATCGAGTTGAGTGAAGAATCCTCTCCGCTGGCAGCGATGGAATATCTAGGTTTTAAACCACGTAAGAGGAGAGCATAATGTACGGTTCAGTTGGTGACACAATTCAATGGGACACTCCTCGTGGTGTCCTTTCAGGTCAGATAGCGTTTGTTCATGAAGACCTTACAGGTGATGGTATTGACTACTACAGTATTGCCACCGGCCCTGAACCTATGGACAGACACTTTCTCGATAGTGATGCCATGTCCAATCTAAATGTTATTAAAATTAATTTAGCGTAGGCCCTTGACTTTTGTTTCTAAAAGAAGTATAATGGCTGTACAAATTGAGAAGAGAGAGAAGATTATGTCAGAGATTACCTATGTTGTTCGATGTGCCGAGACCGACAAACCACTTGCTGGTTTCTTCACCCCATGTTATGATCGCCAAACCGCGTTCGTTTACCAACAGCAACTCGAAAGTTATGGGTATGAAAATACCTATGTTGTTGTCCGTAAAGAAAGTACCGAGGTGACTGGTATGTACCAAGAGCGTGAAATCTTCAATACTGAGGTAACTGTGTAATGGATCTCCCTATGACCGTTTATAAGAATAAGACTGAGAACACCATGACCTACTACTACAACCCCACGAAGGATGTGTTTGTTAACAAGATGGAGTTTCTATTGCTTAACGGTGATGTCGATTGTATTGTTGTTGACGATACTCTGACTGCCCAAGAAGTTGATGTAGTGTTCGGTGAAATCTACGGAGAAAAATATGCTTATTGATACTCTTTTATCGTTCACGCTTAGTGAGGTTCTTGGCTTAGTAGGTATCTCTATACTCATGGCCATCTGGTTAGAAATTAAAAATATGGGAGATGACGATTGAACATTTTTAAGTTAGATAACGATCCAGTACAGGCCGCGCAGTTGATGTGCGACAAGCACGTAGTCAAGATGGTCACTGAGTATGGTCAGTTACTCTCTACTGCGCACCGTATACTTGATGGCGAACAGTACACCGATAAGACTAAGAATGGTCGTAACATCAAACGTTGGCGACTTGCGGGTGACGCGATAGAGAGACTTTTATATAAAGCATCTCACGTGAATCACCCATCAAACATCTGGTGTCGTGAGAATGACAAGAACTATCGTTGGTTGTACAAACACTTTCAGGCAACTGCCAAAGAATACGAACGTCGTTATGGACGTGTTCATAAGACCTATACAGATTTAGGTTCCATGTTGTGGCTCGCACCTAAGAATATCAAACAGACCGCACATGAATCAGTGATGCCGCAGTGTATGCCTGACCATTGTAAAC